>Ga0314774_1001678_pt1 | contig 13712 bp, 13 predicted proteins | sample MetaGCBIA2018_FD_204515 | JGI IMG/M metagenome (GOLD analysis project Ga0314774, IMG submission 204515) | Cryopeg brine microbial communities from Beaufort Sea near Barrow, Alaska, United States - CBIA 2018 | ecosystem: Environmental > Aquatic > Marine > Coastal | place: USA: Alaska | collected... | reverse complement strand
TTGCAGGTTCGCTGCTTGTACTTTCCCTTAACTCCGCCGAAAGAGTTCCCTTGTTCCGTTGAAAAGCCTGTAACGGGTTCTTGCCTCCTTTACACCGCATACTGTCCGACCAATAGCAGCTTACCCCTGCCGGACTTTATTCCTGAGAACACATATACCCCCTCAGTTTCAGTGTGGTCTATGGATATATCGATGTTTTACTATGGAGGTTCACTTTCGTTCAACTCCCCGTTACTCATTTGACGGATAACTCCGCCTTTTCTTTATCGCTCAATACGAATACCTTTCGGTGAAACGCACCATAAAGTGGTTTGTGAAATCTGGCTGACAGGTTGTGACATTTATTTGTAGTATATTTTGAAGCATCGTTACTTGGTTAAAAATAGCCAAAACCATGAATATCATCGACTTTATCAACTATTTTCCTGATGAGCAAAGCTGCGAAATTTATCTTAAAGAGCATCGGGAAAAAGCAGGGATCCGCTGTAAAAGCTGTGGAGACATCACCAAACAGTATTGGTTCAGCGGTGCCAAATTTTTCGAATGTAGCGTATGCAGACGTAGGAGTTCTCTCAAAAGCGGTACGGTGATGGAGAAAAGCAAGCTTTCCCTGCACACCTGGTTCTTGGCCTTTATGCTGAACTCAGCGACCAAAAAAGGCTTTTCATGCCTGGAATTCCAGCGCCAACTGGGTTTGGGCCGCTATGAGACAGCCTTCAGGATGATGCATAAAATCAGGGTGTACATGGGTAAAAGAGATGCACTGTACACACTGAAAGACATGCTGGAGTTTGATGAAGGATATATAGGAATTGCCACCCCGGAGCGTGTGAAAGGACACCTGAAAAGGGGCAAAGGGAGCCAAAGGAAAGCTCAGGTGGGTGTTTCTGCCGAATCCTACCATTGGAGGACTTAAAGACCGGCAAGACAAGTAGATTCTGTGGTTACTTTAAAATGGAAATTTTGGGCAAAGTAGACGGTGAGCATGTCAAATAGTTCATCAAAAAGAACGCTGACGGGGATATTGTGCTATTCACCGACAATAATACGGCATACTCACAGCTTGAAGATATTGTGGACACCCATTTCATGGTTGTTTCCCGAAAAGATTCCACCAACGACACGCTCAGATGGGTGCATAAGGCAATCAGTAAGCGGAAACTTCTGGGAATAAACCACATGATCACCTACAGATATCTCCAGAATTATCTCAGTGAATTCGTTTACAAACTCAATAGGAGATATTTTGGGGATAGATTGTTTGATCGGTTGATTATTGCGGCAATTCACCCATACGTGCAATAGAGCGGATACACATAATACAAAAACAATTAATTGACTATAAATTGTCACTGATAAACACCATCAGGTTCGTCGCCATCCAACTCCCATTTTACACCACACTTTACTTGAGTAATAATTGGTATCCAAGCCAGGCATCTGCGTTTTGGATAATTTCCCAACTCCTCATTACAGGAGTATTCACGATGGCGGCAGTTTGGATTTTCTTCACATTTAAGCCGGAAAACGCACAAAAAAAATGGGTGAAATGGATGATTTTAAGTGCGGGTGGATCTCAAATTGAAAAATCAATAGCCCAATTGGAAGAGCTTGAGAGATTGAAAAGCGTATAATCAACTAAGGGAAAGTAAGTGATTTCTATTTAGTTGAAAAAACTTAAACAAATGATTAAAATCTTTGACTAAATCATTTGCTTATTTATTAATTTACGTTTTCTTTGTACCCTAATCATAGGCAATGGAAAAGAATAAAAAAGAAGTAAAGAACAATTCTACTGAAGAAAAAATTAAAGCTTCAGCTCGCAAGATGTTTCATCAAAAAGGATTTGCTGGAACCAGAACAAGAGATATTGCTGAGGAATCAGGAATAAACCTTGCACTTTTGAATTATTATTTTCGAAGTAAAGAGAAGCTTTTCCAACTTATCATGTCGGAAAGTTTAGATGAATTTTTCTCCTCACTTCATAGTGTTTTTAATGATCCCGTGACAAATTTTAATGAGAAAATAGAAGCTGTAGTTAAAAATTATGTGGAAAAGATGACTGAGAATCCAAATATTCCTCTGTTTATCCTCAGCGAACTACGAAATAATCCCGATCAACTCATCAAAAAAGTCAATGCAAAGAAAGTCTTTTTACAATCCGTCTTCTTATCTCAGCTTGATGATGAGATCAAGGCGAATCGAATTAATGCAATAGATCCGATGCACTTCATAATGAATTTGCTAGGGATGACCGTCTTCCCTTTTGTGGCTTCTCCTATGATGAAAAGTATAGGCGATATAGATCAGGAAAATTTTGACACACTAATGGATGAACGTAAAAAGTTAATTCCAATGTGGATTAAAGCAATTTTAAAATCTTAACTTTTTTTTAACTAGTAATTAATCAAATGTTTAAATCATACGATTATGAGTAGAGAGATGAAACACATGCTATTTAATACCATTCTGGCTGTCTGGGCACTTACAATTTTTCCGTCAAACGCTTTTAGTCAATCGTCTAACCTATTGACTTTAGATGAGTGCTACCAAAAAGCCAGGGACAATTATCCTCTGCTTCAGCAACTTGAGCTTATAAAGAGAACCGCAGACTATTCATTGGAGAATATTTCCAAGGGGATTATTCCTCAGTTTAACATCTATGGCCAAGCGTCTTATCAATCTAATGTGACAGCTTTTCCAATAGAGATCCCAAACGTTATCATTCAGACATTGGAAAAAGATCAATATAAGATAACAGGAGAAATCATTCAACCTCTTACGGATTTTGGTATTATAAATCAACAAAAGGCAATCGCCGAAGCTAAAGCGATAATAGAATCAAGAAATCTAGAAACAGAACTTTACAAGATCAAAGAACGAATCAATCAGCTATATTTTGGAGTTCTTCTAGTGGACGGACAGCTGACTCAAATTGAATTGCTAAAAAAAGACGTTCAAATTGGCCTGGCCAAAGCGAATGCAGGAATCTCAAATGGAGTTACCCTAAAAATCGCAGCAGATCAATTGCAAGCAGAATTATTAACCACTGATCAGCGTACAGTAGAACTTCAAGCAAATAGGTCAGCATTTCTGGAGATGCTTTCTCTTTTCATAGGAGACGATCTTGCCCCAACCATCGAGCTGGCTTCACCAACTATCCAAACGCTTAACGCAACCATTAACAGAGCAGAACTGGCGACTTTTGCAGCACAGCGAGAGGTATTTTCGCTACAGAGTGAGCTGGTCAACAAAAGAAATAACCCTCACTTAAATGCATTCTTTCAGGGTGGATATGGACGACCCGGACTAAACTTTTTAAGCAATGAATTCGAACTATTCTATGTCACTGGTGTGAGGCTAAACTGGAATATCTCCAATTTCTACACCTCGAAAAAAGAAAAGGATATCCTGAAGCTAAATGAAAATTCAGTTCAGATTCTGGAAGAAACTTTTCTATTAAATACAACCATAGCATTAGCTCAACATAATCAGGAGGTACAAAAATATCTAACGCTTCTTGATACCGATTCAGAAATTATTGCTCTACGCGAAGAAGTGAAATCTACCGCCAATAGCCAATTGGAATTTGGCAGCATCACTGCCAACGACTACCTCACTTATATAAATGCAGAAGATAAGGCAAGACAAAATCGCATATATCATACCATACAGCTTCTTATGGCTCAATATACCTACTTACTTACCTCTGGAAATTAATCTTTTGACGATGAAAAACCTCTCATTTACCCTGCTAGCAGCTTTTCTATATTTGACTTTCGGCTGTACCAACGAAAGGACTTTTGACGCGTCAGGTTCCTTTGAAGCTGATGAGACGATCATTTCAGCAGAAGCTTTGGGCGTTCTCAAAGTGTTTGCGCTGCGAGAAGGCCAAGAGCTGCAAGCCGGAGAACAAATTGGATACATAGACACCGTACAGCTATTCCTAAAAAAGCGTCAGCTTCAATCTCAAATTGTGGCTCTGACTGGGAGAAAACCAAATATTTCTATCCAACTAGCTGCATTTGAGGAACAACTCAAAACTGCTCAAAGAGAACAAAATCGAGTGAGCAATCTCCTACAAGCAGACGCAGCAACACGCAAACAACTCGACGATGCAAATGCTCAGATAGAACTGATCAAATCACAAATTGAGGCTCAGAAATCTTCACTTAATATCTCTAGCCAAGGCATCAGCAATGATGCTACATCAATGGAAGTTCAAATCGCACAAATCGAGGATCAGCTGGAAAAAAGTAAAATTGTTAATCCTATCCCAGGGATGGTTTTGACGAAATATGCAGAACAAAATGAGATGACTTCCCCTGGAAAACCTTTATACAAAATCGCTGATTTATCCACTATTACGCTACGGGTGTATATCAGTGGAAATCAACTTTCTGAGGTACAAATCGGTCAAAAAGTAATCGTATATACCGATAATAGTGATGGAGGTTTTGATCAGACTGAAGGCACAGTTACCTGGATTAATGAGAAGGCGGAATTCACACCTAAGACCATTCAAACAAAGGATGAACGAGCAAACATGGTGTATGCTATAAAAATTAGCGTCCAAAATGGCGGCAATTTTAAAATCGGAATGTACGGAGAAGTTAACTTCCAATAAGCTGTGGTTACGCTATCTAACCTCACTAAAACATACAATGAGGGCACGCTCACAGCCGTTGATCAGGTTTCCTTTGAAGTGAAAAAAGGAGAACTTTTTGGACTCATCGGGCCAGATGGAGCCGGCAAAACCAGCATTTTCCGGATGCTTACTACGCTACTTTTACCCGACGGCGGGAATGCCACAGTGAATGAATTAGACGTAGTTATTGACTATAAAAAAATCCGAAAACAAATTGGTTATATGCCGGGAAAATTCTCCCTATATCAAGATCTGACGGTAGAAGAAAATCTTAGGTTTTTTGCTACAATTTTCAATACCACAATTGAGGAAAATTACGATCTCATCAAAGAAATCTACCTACAAATTGAGCCTTTCAGAAATAGGAGAGCAGGGAAGCTTTCTGGTGGAATGAAACAAAAGCTGGCATTATGCTGTGCACTCATTCATAAACCAACGGTGCTTTTCTTGGATGAGCCTACCACAGGTGTTGATACGGTGTCCAGAAAAGAGTTTTGGGAAATGCTCAAAAGATTGAAGGAGCAGGGAATCACCATATTGGTTTCTACCCCATATATGGATGAGGCTACGCTCTGCGAGAGAATAGCGCTTATCCAAGACGGCAAGATCATGTCCATAGATACTCCACAAGAGATTATCAAATCTTTCCCCGAGCGACTTTTCGCAGCAAAAGCTGATTCTATGAGTCATTTGCTCCAAGATCTTAGAATTCAGCAGAAAGTGAAAAGTTGCTTTGCCTTTGGTGAATACCACCATTTCACATTCAATAACCTGAATGACACTAGCGAAAAAACTCTCTTCGCAGTACTGCAAAAGCTAGGCTATCAGTCTCTAGAAATAAAAGAAATCACCCCCACTATCGAGGATTGTTTCATCCAATTAATGAATCACTGACATGAAAAAAGTAGTCATCAAAACGCATCAGCTAACCAAGAAATTTGGAGAATTCACAGCCACTGATGCAATCACATTTGAGGTGTATGAAGGAGAAATTTTTGGGTTTCTGGGCGCAAATGGAGCAGGCAAAACTACGGCAATGCGAATGCTCTGCGGGCTATCTACACCCACCTCGGGTGAAGCCATGGTTGCTGGATTCGACATCTACAAAGAGACTGAAAAGATCAAGAAAAACATTGGTTATATGAGCCAAAAATTCTCTTTATATGAAGATCTTACTGTACTCGAAAATATTCGATTTTTTGGTGGAGTCTATGGGCTCAGTGATCAGGAGATCAAAGAAAAAAGTAATCACTTAATTGATTTATTGGCACTGAGGCAACAAAGTAAAAAGCTGGTGGGATCTCTACCTCTTGGCTGGAAGCAAAAGCTTGCGTTCTCAGTGGCTATCATTCATGAGCCTAAAATTGTCTTCTTGGATGAACCCACCGGCGGAGTTGATCCTGTGACGAGACGACAATTTTGGGATTTGATTTATGATGCAGCAGATCGGGGAATTACCGTTTTTGTGACTACTCACTACATGGATGAGGCAGAATACTGCAACCGAATCTCGATGATGGTAGATGGGGAAATGAAAGCACTAGATAGTCCCTCTAATCTGAAAAATATATATAAAGCCGCTTCGATGGACGAAGTTTTCTATGAGCTAGCGCGTGGGGCAAAACGAAAAGCAGATTGATATGAAGCAATTTTACATTTTTGTACAGAAAGAGTTTTATCACGTGTTTCGAGACAGAAAAAGTCTCTTGATGCTCTTTGGACTTCCCATTGCACAGATAATGCTATTTGGATTTGCCCTGACCAATGAGATCAAGGATTCCAAAATCGTTGTGGTAGATTATGCAAACGATCCTATTTCAAGAGAAATAATACAAAAACTTGCAGCAAGTGATCAATTTCAATTACAAAGCTCTCTTATGAGCCATCGAGCAATTGAGTCAGCCTTTAAAAAAGGCACCGTGAATCTTGCTCTGGTTTTTCCTGGAAATTTCAGCACAGATTTGCTTGCCCACAACTATGCACAAATTCAAATAATCGCGGATGCATCTGATCCAAATAAAGCGAATGCACTCACCAGCTATGTAAATGCTATTGTGGCAGATTACCAGCAACAGCGGATAAATGAAGCCAGACTCCCTTTCCAGATTATTCCTGAAATCCGAATGCTATATAATCCTGAATTAAAAGGAGCAACAAATTTCGTCCCCGGAGTGATGGCCTTAGTGCTGGTGTTGATTTGCGTACTGATGACCTCAATTTCCATCGTCCGGGAGAAAGAAATGGGCACGATGGAAATCCTGTTGGTCTCGCCATTCAATCCTTTTCTGGTAATCATTTCTAAAGCAATTCCTTATTTTGTACTCTCACTTGTCAATCTGACAGTAATTCTCATTCTGGCTGTATTCCTCATGGAAATGCCTTTTGAAGGAAGTCTCTTACTTTTTTATGTAGAAAGCAGCATTCTAATAATAGCTGCACTTTCTCTGGGTCTATTAATCTCTAATAGTACAGATTCTCAACAAACGGCGATGCTTCTGTCTCTGATGGGAATGATGATTCCCACCATGCTATTGACAGGGTTTATGTTTCCTATAGAAAATATGCCATTGCCTCTTCAGCTGATCTCTAATTTGATCCCCAGCAAATGGTACTACATCATCGTGAAATCCATTATGATTAAAGGCCTTGGATTTTCTGCGATATGGAAAGAAACATTGATTTTAGTAGGAATGACAGCAATTTTTTTATTCGTGAGTTTCAAAAAGTTTAAAATCAGACTCGCATGAGAACCTTACAATTTTTACTTCGAAAAGAATTTAGACAGATCTTCCGAAACAAGTCTCTCCTGCCTATGATTTTTGCTATGCCACTGGTTCAACTCATAGTGATGCCTTTGGCTGCAGATTTTGAAATTAAAAACATCAATATCTCAATTGTTGATCACGATCGTAGTTCCTACTCTCAACAATTAATAAACAAGATTACAGCTTCCGGATACTTTGTCTTATCAGATTTTGGAGATTCTTTTGATGATGCTTTTCAACAGATAGAATCTGAGAAGTCAGATCTTATCTTGGAGATTCCCAGTGGTTTTGAGCGGAATTTGGTGCGTGAAAATCGAGAAAAACTTTTCATCGCCGTCAACGCAATTAATGGTACAAAAGCTAATCTTGGAGGAGCATATCTCAATCAAATCATACAGCAGTACCATGCGGAAGTGAGTTTAGACTGGATAAACCCAATAAAATATACTTCCTCACCACAGATTGAGGTTACTTCTTCCAACTGGTTTAATCCCTTTATGAATTACCGGTTTTTTATGGTGCCTGGGATTTTAGCATTCCTAGTTACTATGGTTGGAGCGTATATGACCGCTTTGAACATCGTCAAGGAAAAGGAAATAGGTACCATCGAACAAATCAATGTGACACCTATTAAAAAATACCAGTTTATTCTTGGCAAGCTTATTCCATTTTGGATCATAGGTGTAATTATTTTTACGATTGGATTGGTTTTCGTAGCCCGAATAATTTATGGAATTGTCCCCATTGGAAGCCTTGTATTACTCTATGGATATTTAGGAATTTACCTCATAGCTCTTCTGGGAGTGGGGTTATTGATCTCAACTGTTAGCGAAACACAGCAACAAGCAATGTCAATTGCATTTTTCGTTATGATGGTCTTCCTGCTGATGAGTGGGCTATTCACCCCTATTGACAGTATGCCAAAGTGGGCAAGAATATTTGCCTATTCCAATCCACTTACCTATTTCATCGAAGTGATGCGAATGGTCGTGCTCAAAGGCAGTGGCCTAAAAGATCTTTATACCCACTTCTTGATCATGATAGGATTTGCTGCCTTCTTCAACGCCTGGGCGATTTGGAATTATAGAAAGACATCATAAGTCAATACTTAACCTATCAATAGATAATAAGAGAAATCAAAATTACCAAGTCTAGGTCTTTTGACTAGCAAGTACCACTGTAAGGGTATTGATAACTTCGAATTATAATCAAAGCTTATCCAAATCACTCAAATAAACCTCTGCCTGCTCCAGTAATTCCGTCTTGTTTTTCAGCTTGTCAAGCGTCCGATAGGCCATCCCAATTCTCGGGTTCTTTTCCAGCTTGTCTCGATTTATATCATAAAAATGCCAATACAAACTATTGAATGGACAAGCTCCTTCACCTACTTTTTTGGTATAACTATAGGCACAATGACTACAATAATTGCCCATTTTATGAATGTAATTAGCTGAGCAAACATAAGGTTTGGTGCCCACAATGCCTCCATCCGCAAACTGGCTCATACCTCTGGTATTGGTGATCTCTACCCACTCGATCGCATCAATGTAAATCCCCAAATACCATTGGTCCACCTCATCAGGATCAATACCTGCCAATAACGCAAAATTCCCGGTTACCATCAGCCGTTGAATATGATGAGCATAGGCCAAATCAAGTGACTGCCCGATAGAATGGCTCAGGCACTTCATCTTAGTGTTCCCAGTCCAGAACCATTTTGGTAGTTTCCTCTTGTGAGCAAAGAAATTTAGGTCTGCAAAATCTGGCATTTTCGACCAATAGATTCCACGCATATATTCTCGCCAGCCTATGATCTGCCTGATGAATCCTTCCACCTGAGAAATATCAATTTCATCTTGATGAGCATCCCAATACTTTTCTACTTGATGCACCACCTCGAGGGGAGAAAGCATTTTTGAATTTAACCCAAAGCTCAGTCGAGAATGAAAAATATACGGATCCCATGTCGTCAATGCATCCTGATAGTCTCCAAAATGAATTAGCAAGTGGGTACAGAAATGATTCAATACCTCTAAGCATTCCTTTCGAGAGCAGGGCCATTCAAAGGATTTTTCATTTACCGTTCCTATCGTTTGCACCTTCGCCTCTCTGATCATTGTGAAGATTTCTGTCACATCCTTAGAATGGAGTTTTGGCTTTTGCAAAAGTCTTTTGTCTTTTAGCGCAGCTCTATTTTCATGATCGAAATTCCACTTTCCTTTAAGTGGTTCGCCATCTTCCATCAGGACATTAAAGTCCTTTCTCATCTGATGGTAGAACGTCTCCATCAAAAACGTTTTTTTTCCGTTGAAAAAGTTTGCTACGTAATCCCGCTCAGTCAAAAAATGCGCTGAATCAACACTTCGACACGGAATAGATAGCTTCTTACAGATTTCTTTCAATTGCTGATCGAGTCTGTATTCATCCGGAAATTGATATTCAAATTGCTCAAAACCATGCCCCTTAACTTCCTCACTAAGCATCTGTGCCAAATCATGTTTGTTGGCGGGGTCATCCAGCTGAACATATTTCACCTGGTGACCATTGGACTTTAAGTCTTTGGCAAAATTTCTCATACTCAGAAAAAATGCAATCACTTTTTGAATATGATGTGAGACATAATCAGTTTCCTGTCGGAGCTCCATCAATATATAGGTAACTGAAGAGTCTTTTTCTTCAAACCAAGAATGTTGGGAATTCAGCTGATCCCCCAGAATCAATCGCAGCGTTTTGGGCATAAAAAAAGGCTTTAATACTAAAGCCTTTTTTGAAAATATTGTTTTAGCGATCAGTATCTAAAGCAAGGCATTGAGGAGGTTCTGCCAGCTCCACGCTTGTTGGTCGCCAAAAAACTAAAGCGTAAACTAATTTCTTTTGCCCCTTTGGTCTGAGTATTGTCACGGGAGGAAAGCGTAAAGTCATGACTGTACCCTTCATCCGAGCCTACGCCTAAAAAGATTCCCAGCAGTGCAATTATTGATTCATTATTTGGAAGTTCTTGATTACTAATAGGAATTCCTCTTTACCACACTCCCATTACAAATGGTTGAATAGTAATTTGTGCACCCATATCGAGTTGCTGAAATTGACCTTGGTTCTTGTAATTGAAAGCGAGTGTCAGCTCCCGAATATTGATTTTTTGATTGAGATATTGATTCGAAGTTCCTCCCGAAAGGTCAAATTTCAAACCTCCACGAGCGGATAATTTTATTGGTAATTTGTTATTTCCCCCTTCATAATAGGTCATTTCGGGTTGAGTCATATGATGCGCTGCTAATCCAAACCACACTTTCTCATTATTGAAAAGTACCCCAAAACTATAATCCATAAATTGATGACTTTGATCTATGGATACATTTTCTGCTGAGAAATCATCAACCGTTGCAGTACTACCATCAATTTGACAACCAAAAACCATATCCGCGAAATAAGCGCCACGATCCATTTAGCTGACATGGCCTCCCACCCTCAAAGATGACCTGAACCCCACTCGCATTCTATAGGAATAAGTTGCTCCTACCTCAGGCACACTCAGGTGTGCCATACTTTGTTCAGACCGATTTACAAGTAGCCCAACCCCACTTTTAGCACCAAAAAATATAATGGTCGATGTACGCAGAATACGAGCTGAAAGACTGATTTAAACCAGGCCATTGATTTCTATAATTCATTCCAACTCTTGTCATTTCAGAGGCTCCTGTCAACGCTGGATTGAGGTATAATGGCGCAGCGTAAAACTGGGAATATTGTATATCCTGCGCATAACTTGCTGAGCAGAAACCAATCAATAAAAATAGGGTTATAATTCATCTCATATTTTCATCGAATGAGGGTGACTCCACCCGAGCGGAAGATGACTTCTCCTTCCAGAGTGGTGTAGGTGAGCTGGTAAAAATAATTGCTGGCTGACGAAATTTGTCCTCGGAAGAATCCGTCCCAGCCATGATTTTCAGCTCCTGTTGAAGCAAATATTCTTTCACCCCAGGTGTTAAAAATCTCCATGGTGTAGAATGTCGGAGTGTTGAACTTAGGGAAGAAAGTATCATTCAATCCATCGCCATTTGGGCTAAAGGCCATTGGGATCGTTACTAGTTCCACCAAACCATTCACCTGACCCATGTTTCGCTCAGTAGCAGAACATTCGTAGCTGTCAAAGGCCGTTAGGGTTACCTCGAACTCTCCTGATTTTGCAAATACATGAATTAGATCTTTTTTCGGAAGTGGTCTTCCCATCACCAAAGGAGCATTCCCATGCAATGAATTCATCGGAGATGATACTCTCAAATAAAATTTGTTCTTCAACTTGCAATTCGGGATCACTGCTTATTTCTACTTTGCGATACTTGAAATCCAGACGACCTGATGAATTAAACTGTGAAGGAAATTCCACACGAACTTCGCTCACTGATGAGCAACCCGAAGCATCTGTTACTTCAACCTCAATATTTCCGGATTTCAAATAGTTGTTTTCCCGTTGATCAGTAATTCCAGTGTTCCATTTAATAGTATAGGGCTCATTTCCACCTTGAATTGCTACCCGATCCAGACCCAAGGTCGCAGTCCACATCCAACATGGCATCAAAACGAGCGCTCAATTGTGGTGCTTGAGTGATACTAAAAGACTTATCTATTTCGCAGCCACTTTCATCCCTGACCTTCACTTGATATATTCCTTCCTTCAACCCTTCTCTGGATAATCCTCCTATTCCATCGCCCCAGATGAGGTCATAAGTAACACTTGCTCCGCCTACTTCTAGAGTGATCATTCCCCCAGACAAATTGGCACAATCTGGATTACTAGTTTTTACAAGTTCTACAGTCAGGGTTGAAGCCGAAGTAACTAAGAAATCCCCGCTAACTACACAACCAAATGCATCTGTCACTTTCAGGGAGTAAATACCTGATTTCACACTTGAAAGTTTCTCATCAGTTTACCCTGTGCTCCACAAATATGAGTAAGGAGCTTTTCCACCAGTGACCTTTGGTTGCACTTTCCCATTTCCAGCCTCGAGGCACGTTTCATTTTCTACTTCAAATGCTAATTTCAAGGGAGCACTATCTTGCACAGTATAATATACTTCATAGGTACAGCCACTTCCATCCGTAATAAGAACACTATACGAACAAGCTGGAACAGATAAGATATCTTTTGAGGTCGCTCCATTGCTCCACCGGAATTTAAGGGTTCCCGATCCTCCGGATACCGCTAACAAAATAGCCCCTGAAGCAGGATTGGAGCAGGTAACATTTTGAATTGTCTCTGCCATGTTGATTCCTTCAATTGCGGATTTGATTTCAAAAGTACTGGTCACTTCACAGTTATACGTATCCGCCACAACCACTGAATAGACACCCGGAACGAGATTATCTGCTTCCCAAACATCTTTTGATCCATTGCTACAGCTGATTTTGTATGGCTCGCCTCTACCTACTTTCACACTTAGTTTGGCAGACCCATCCCAACTGGATCCACAGCTGGCATCTTTGTTTATTAGCGGTTCCAAAATCAATGGATATGGTGATTGGATAATATTGTGCTCCACATGCTCTTCACCTTCTACATCAATGATCGCCACAGTGTAAGATCCAGTATTCAAGTTGACTCTATCTTTGGTCTTCTCAAAAGTATTCCATCGATAGGAATATGGAACAGTTCCACCATTTATTTCCAATAGTATGCTCCCCTTTTCAGAATGAGAAAATAGCGCCAACTTTCCCGTCACTTTTACAGATATGGGTGAAGGATCAGTCCATACAAATTTTATCCCTTCTGCTAAAGCAGTGAAGTCATTTCCAATACATAATAAAAACGCAAAGAGGTAAAAACTATATTTTAAAACAGTGGTGAACCCAATTAATTATTCTGGACCTATTTCAGATTATAAAATCTGGTTTTAAAATAATAAATAGTGGCTTTTACGTTTAAACGTATCATATTTTGTACATAACATACAACAAAATAAAATTATTATATTGACTCACTATATTAAAAATAAGCAAATAATATTTCTAATCAGAAAAATATATTAGGTTAGAAATTATTGAAAATACACTCTGGTATATACTATTTGAGTTTTTGAAATTAAATATCCAAAAAACACTTCAGATAAAGCTTTTTTGTGAGTATCAAAGGATATTAAATTTTAAAAAAGTTAATAAAACAAAAAAATATTATAGAGGTATCCGTTTAATTTCATATATTTATCTATTCAAAAACGGATTAAATGGACATTTTTAAAGGACAGAACATTGTAGAGTTTGGTAGACGCTTCCAAAGCGACCTAGACTGCAAGAAATAT
>Ga0314774_1001677_pt1 | contig 13716 bp, 8 predicted proteins | sample MetaGCBIA2018_FD_204515 | JGI IMG/M metagenome (GOLD analysis project Ga0314774, IMG submission 204515) | Cryopeg brine microbial communities from Beaufort Sea near Barrow, Alaska, United States - CBIA 2018 | ecosystem: Environmental > Aquatic > Marine > Coastal | place: USA: Alaska | collected... | reverse complement strand
ATGATTTACTGGATGAATTTACCTGCACACGCAGAGCGAGTATCTCATTATTTAAAAGTTTTACAAATGAAATGCTGCAATTGTCAGGCACGGCAAATGGAAGTGATATGACAGTAAGGGCATTGGGTTTTATAATTTCAGGACATCAAGTGCACCACTTAAAAATTATTAAAGAACGATATCTTTAATCATTTTTTCTAAAAAGAAATTTCATTGACAGGTTTGTGAAACCCATCGTTTTAACCGCTTGCCTTTTTATCTTCAATTAAATTGAAAATAGGGTATTCAAATTTTATATGATTTAAAATATTATATTTGATAAACTAATAACTATTTTTCAACAATGCGCATTTTTAAAAAAATATTACTCATTCTTGGCGTCTTAATTGTCCTAATTCTGATTGGTGGCTGGATGTATTATAACAGCCTAAAACCTGATTATTCGGACAATATCACTTTGTCAAACATAGAGAATGAAACTTCTGTATATTTTGATGATTATGGCATTCCTCATATTTATGCACAAAACCAATATGATGCAACCACAGCTTTAGGATATGTTCATGCGCAAGACAGGCTTTGGCAAATGGAATTAATGCGAAGGATTGCTCCAGGTAGATTATCCGAAATTTTTGGAAAAGACATGCTCAAAAACGACCAGTTTTTTGTGAGTTTGGGCATTGAAGAAGCTTCCAGAAAATCTATGCAAAAATTAGATAAAAATGGGGAAGTTTACAAATTGGCTACCGCTTATTTAAACGGTGTAAATCAATTTATTGAAAATGGCCCTACGCCTTTTGAATTCACTTTAGTAGGAATTGAAAAAGAACCTTACCAATTAAACGACATCTATAATATTTTGGGATATATGTCTTTCAGTTTTGCCATGGCCCAAAAAACTGATCCGCTTTTAAGCGTCATTCAAGAAAAATTGGGTGATGCCTACATAAAAGAACTTAATATAGCTATCAGTCCAAATACTACGTTTATAAAGAATTCAAAGTCAACTATTGCCGATTTTTCGGAAATGGTCGCAAGCGTAAATGATGTGATGGAAAATTCACCAATTCCCCCTTTTATCGGCAGCAACAGTTGGGTAGTTTCCCCTAATAAAACTTCCTCTGGAAAAGTTATTTTCGCAAATGATCCTCATATCGGCTATTCGCAACCAGCAGTTTGGTATGAAGCGCATATTGTAACGCCAAATTACGAAATGTATGGCTATCATTTGGCAGGTGTTCCTTTCCCTTTGTTGGGACATAACAGGAATTACGCTTATGGTTTAACGATGTTTGAAAATGATGATCTTGATTTTTACAAAGAAGAAAATGACCCAACAGACAGCACCAAATACAAAACTCCTAGCGGCTTTGAAACTTACAAAACCGTCACCAAAACCATAAAAGTAAAAGATGCGGAGGATGTAATTATAACGATTAGAAGTTCTCGTCACGGACCGATTATGAACGATGCCATTGACGCAATTTCTGAAACTGAACCTGTTGCCATGTCATGGGTTTACACCAAGTTTGATGTTGAAATTTTAGAAGCACTTTATACCATTTCAAGGGCAACCGAAATGAAAGATGTTAAAAAAGGAGCCTCCATGATTCATGCACCCGGATTGAATATTATGTATGGTGACGCAAAAGGAAATGTAGCTTGGTGGGCATCGGGAAAATTATACAAACACAATCCTAATGTAAACACAAAATTTATTTTGAATGGCGCTTCCGGTTATGATGACCCCATTGAATATTTAGATTTCAGAGAAAATCCAATGGCTGAAAATCCGCCTTGGAATTATGTATATTCCGCCAACAATCAGCCAGACACTATTGCCAATATATTATATCCCGGATATTATGTTCCTGAAGACCGAGCCAAACGCATTGTGCAATTACTGGAACCAAAAAATAACTGGGACAAAGAATCTATGTCTGCTATGATTACTGATGTCACTTCATCTGTATCACCAGGATTGGTAAAAGAATTTACGAAAATCATGGATTACAATTCTTTTAGTAACAGCGAACAAAAAGCCATTGATATTCTTCAACTTTGGGATGGTTCAAATACTGTTGACCAAGTTGCACCAACTATTTATAACAAATGGATTTACCTGTATTTAAAAAACACTTTTGAAGATGAATTGGGAGCGGAATTATTCACCCAGTTTTTAGACACCCATTTATCAAAAAGAGTGATTGCAGAACAACTTGAAAAGGGCAGTTCACTTTGGTGGGATGACATAACCACCAAAGACAAAACCGAATCAAAAAAAGAAATCCTGTCAAAATCGTTGGTTGAAGCCGTTAATTTTTTAGAAAAGCAACTTGGAAACGACAAAAAGGATTGGAATTGGGGAAAAGTTCATACCTTAGAGCACGAACATCCGCTAGGCAAAGTGGCTGCCTTAAAAAGCTATTTTAATGTGGGTCCTTTTCCTATAAATGGCGCGAGAGAAGTGATTAACAATCGGGGTTTCGACTATACAGATTCTGGATTTTACAAAGTTAAGGCGGGGCCTTCAACCAGAAGAATCATTGATTTTTCGGATATTGAAAATAGTGTAAGTATTTTGCCAACAGGGGAGTCTGGAAATCCATTCAGCAAACATTATAAAGACCAAGCTGAAATGTACAACAAAGGCGAATTCAGAAAAATGAAAATGAATGAAGAAGAAATAAAAAAGGTTTCAACAAAATTAACAATTTTACCAATAAAATGAATAAAAGAATCACCATAAAGCAAATTGCACTGGCATTGCAGGTTTCTATTTCAACGGTTTCAAAAGCATTAAACGATAGTTATGAAATTAGTGACGAAACCAAAAAAAGAATTCAGGAATATGCCAAATTACACAAATACAAGCCCAACACACTGGCCTTAAGCCTGCAAAATAAAAAAACAAAAACTATTGGTATCATACTGCCTAATATTTTAAATTATTATTTCGCCCGGGTATTGCGTGGCATTGAAAAAGTTACCACCGAAAAAGGATACAATATCATCACCTGCATTACCAATGAATCCTTCAAAAAGGAAGTGGACACGATGGAAATGCTTTCAAATGGAACTATTGATGGTTTTATTGCCTGTGTTTCTGAAGAAACTTTGCGAATTGGAAATTTCGAACACTTTAACTTCATATTGGAAGAAGGAACGCCAATTGTATTGTATGACCGCGTTCATGCAGATATCAACTGCGACAAAGTAGTGACCGACAACGTGAAGAGCGGTTACAAAGCAACCCGTTTTTTGATGAAGTCAGGTTGCGAAAATATTGCGCTTATTTCAACTGCTGAAGAAATAAATATTGGTCAGTTTAGCGTTAACGGCTATTTAAAAGCACTTACTAAATATGACGTAACGCCTAATGAAAATCTTATTATAAGACTTGAAGATGAAACACATCTGAAAGAACGTATCAACGAAATGTTAGACAATAACAAAGTGGATGGCATGTTTATTATTGATGAAGTTTCAGGCGCTGTCGCAACGCAAGTATTAAACGCAAGAGGCATAAAAGTTCCTGATGACATCTCCATTATAAGTTTTACAAACGGAATTTTATCAAGATATACCATTCCGCCATTAACTGCCGTAAATCGTTTTGCCCATACCACAGGTGAAATAGCAGCAAATAGACTGATTGACAAAATTGAAGAAAAAATTGAATTTGATGACATTAAAACCAAAATAGTAAAAACAAAACTTGTTGAACGTGAGTCGACAAAAAAACTTTTTATAAAGTTTTAAAATAAAGAATAAAAAAAATATGCTAGAAAAAGTTTATGGCAGCGCCGTGTTTGGCGTTGAAGCCACCAATATTACTGTTGAAGTAAATATTGACAAGGGTATTGGATATCATTTGGTTGGCTTGCCAGACAATGCCATTAAAGAAAGCAGTTTCAGAATTTCCGCAGCCTTAAAAAACAACAATTACAAATTTCCAGGCAAAAAAATCACCATAAACATGGCACCGGCTGATTTGCGTAAAGAAGGCTCCGCTTACGACCTTACTTTAGCCATTGGAATACTCGCCGCTTCGGACCAAATAAATACAGAAAAAATTGGGGATTATATTATTATGGGCGAGCTTTCGTTAGACGGAAGTCTGCAGCCCATTAAAGGTGCTTTGCCGATTGCCATTAAAGCACTGGAAGAAAATTTTAAAGGATTTATTTTACCGAAACAAAATGCAAAAGAAGCTGCCATTGTTAGTGATTTAAAAGTTTATGGCGTTGAAAATATTTTAGAAGTTATTGATTTTTTTGATGGAAAAACTGAACTGGAACAAACCATTATAGATGTTGAATTTGAATTTAACAAAAGTTTGGACAACCCTGAATTTGATTTTGCCGATGTAAAAGGACAGGAATCCGTAAAACGTTCCATGGAAATAGCCGCGGCAGGCGGACACAACATTATTCTTATCGGCCCTCCCGGAAGCGGAAAAACAATGTTAAGCAAAAGACTGGCTTCCATATTGCCGCCAATGACGATGCAAGAAGCCCTGGAAACCACAAAAATACATTCTGTTGTCGGGAAAATAAAAGAAAGTGGCTTAATGTGTCAACGCCCGTTTCGTTCGCCTCATCATACGATTTCTGACATCGCTTTGGTTGGCGGTGGCCAATACCCACAACCTGGAGAAATCTCCATGGCGCACAATGGTGTGCTTTTTTTAGATGAATTGCCAGAGTTTAAACGCACTGTTTTAGAAGTGATGCGCCAACCTTTGGAAGACAGGGAAATAACCATTTCACGAGCAAAATTTTCAGTGACTTATCCCAGCAGTTTTATGTTGGTGGCAAGTATGAATCCATCTCCAAGCGGTTACTTTAATGATCCCGATTCCCCTAAAACCTCCTCACCTTTTGAAATGCAACGTTATTTAAGCAAAATTTCCGGACCATTATTGGATAGAATCGATATTCATATTGAAGTGAATCCCGTTCCTTTTGAAAAACTTTCAGAAGAACAATTGAGTGAACCAAGTACCGAAATTAGAAAACGCGTCACCAAAGCAAGGGAAATTCAAACCCACCGTTTCACGGAATATGGAAATGTGCATCACAATGCACAAATGAATGTGAAGCAAATCAGAAAATATTGCAAATTGATACCGGAATGCAGCGCGTTGCTTAAAAATGCGATGGAAAGGCTAAGTTTATCTGCCAGAGCTTATGACCGAATTTTAAAAGTTTCTAGAACAATTGCTGATTTGGAAGGCGTTGCAGAAATTTCTACAGCGCACATTTCTGAAGCCATTCAATATAGAAGTTTGGATAGAGAAGGCTGGCTTGGATAAGCAATTGCTCATTAGCAATTGATTACCTAAAGGTGTTGATTTTTATATCTGTAAAGAACAATGCGAAGTGCCGAGAACCCGATTTAAAAAAAAATTCTTATATTTAATCCATTGATATATAATATATTGATGATATAATTCAACCCTTTGTAAACAAATACTAATATTTACTGTTTAAATTCTTTGGTAAAATAGTCAAAGATTTTTAACCAAAATAAATTAATTCTTAAACTTTTAATAAAATAATCTAAATTGAAAGTAATTAAATTATTAAATATCATTTGTAATTACAAATACATCATGTTCGGTGCAGAGAATTGCATAAATGTCGTTAGACATAGATTTATGAAATATCTCTTATATTTATTTATAATTTTAATTAATTCTACTATACACGCCCAATTCGATGAAAATATTTTTAAAAAAATGCTCATTGAAATTGATGGGGAACAAATATTTGATATAAATGCAATTACCCAAGATCATCAGGGATATATTTGGATGGCGACCAATCTGGGGCTCATTAGATATGATGGTTTTGAAGGTAAAAAATACTATAACAAAGTCATCGATTCTACTTCATTTGAGTTTTATGATATTAATACTTTATTTATTGATTCTCAGGGAGATATGTGGATTGGCGCTACATATGGCCTGAGTAAATACAATCCTGACTGTGATTGCATTCTGCAATATACTTCTAATAATGAAAACATTAGTCATAGAGATATTCTGTCGATTACGGAAGATAAAAATAAAAACGTTTGGATTGGGACACAAAATGGCGGATTATTTCGATATGAAAGAGAAAGTGATAGTTTCACCAGGTTTCTAAATGAGCCTTTAGATTTATTAAGCATTGACAATTATAATATCAAGCATTTATTGGTAGATCAACATAATAATTTATGGATTGGAACAAACTCTTATGATTCAAAAAAAGGTTCGGGTTTGGTTCGATTTAATATTAACACAAGAAAAATTAAACGCTTTTTACATGATCCAACAAACCCCAATAGCTTATTAGACAATAGGATAAGTGCACTTTACGAAGATCAGCAAGGGCAAATATTAATTGGTACTTACAAATGCGGTTTTCATATTTATAACGCAAAAAATGAATCATTAACAAGAGTTAACTATGATGATAACAAACCAAATCAATTACATGCTCCCTATACAGAAGATCATGTATTTGGTAACGACCCTTTTGTTCAAATAATACATCAAGATCAAAAGGGAAATTATTGGATTGGCACAACAGGAAAGGGAATAAATTACTTTAATTTAACAACTAATACTTTTAAAAGTTACGATTTCAACCTTGTTAATCCTGAAGTATTACAGTCAATTTATGAAGATAAGCAAGGTAATATTTGGATTGGTGGTGTTTCAGGTAGTGGTCTTTTCAGAACGGACCAATTTGCACGAAAGTATAAGTTGAACACTAACTTCACAAATGTAGAAGCGGCATATGAATCACCTTTAAGTCCTGGAACCTTATGGATTAAATCCAGACAAGGCGGTCTTGGTAAAATGAATATAAAGACCAACAAAATCACAAAATACTATCATGATAAAGAGAATATTAAAAGTATTGGACATAATTGGGTTCGTTCCACTTATCAGGAAAACAAAAATACACTTTGGGTTGGACTAGGAAATGGAGGTGTGGAAGGAGTTGGATCAGGAAATGGAGGTGTGGATCGAATGGATATTGAATCGGGAACATTTACACATTTTGAATTAACGCGTAGTGATGATAACCGCAATGATTTTAGTTATACGGTTTATCATATCTATGAAGATAAAGAGGGTTATTTATGGTTAAGTACCGGGACCGGAGGACTGTTTCGATCAGATAAGGATAAGAATAATTTTAAGCATTTAATAAACGACACAATGTCAACGAATTATATTATAAATATAGTTCGTATTGATTCAAATGGAGATATTTGGGCGTCAGATTTTAATGGTCAGGGAACCTTATATTTATTTAATTATCAGGAAAATAAATTCAACTCTTTTCTTAAAGGATTTAAAGCCACAAATATATTAATTGATGAACAAGGGTGGCTATTGATAAGTACTTGGGAAAAAGGATTATTACATCTAAATCCTGCAGATGGTAATTATATCCAATACACTAAAAAGGATGGGCTACCGAGTAATGAAGCCTTAGATATCGTTGAAGGAAGTGAAGGTTCTTTTTGGGTTAGTACACGAATGGGGCCTGCAAGATTTGATAATAAGTCTGGCCAAATTTCTTCTATTGGTTTACCAAAGGGCAGGTATAATTATGGAATCTTTAAAACGATTGATGGTCAAATATATTTGGGAGCAAATAATGGTTTAGTTTCGTTCTATCCTTATCAAGTTATGGAAAATCCTCATCCTCCACAAATAGATATAAGTGAGTTATTGATTTCAAATAAAAATTACTTAACAGGGAAAAACAAGATTAATGAATTAGTCTTGTCTCACAATCAGAATGACATATCGTTTAAATATAACGGACTTCATTTTAGTAATCCTGAAAAAAATGCTTATCAATACAGACTTGTACCTTTAAATGATGATTGGATTGATGCTAGGTTTGATCGTACAGCGCGCTATTTTAATTTACCTCCTGATGATTATACCTTCGAAGTAAAAGCTTCTAATAGTGATGGCGTGTGGAGTGATGTGCCTCAATCGTTGCAATTTTCAATAAAACCAGCTTGGTGGGCTACCTGGTGGGCTTATCTTATATATATTGTTGTGGTCGCATTTCTAACCAATAGATTGTACCGATTCCAACTATCTAAAAAAATAGCGAGTTCAGAAAGTAGAAGACTTAAAGAAATCAACCAATTAAAGAACACATTATTCACCAACATTACGCATGAATTTAGAACTCCACTAACCGTTATTAAAGGTATGACAGGTTCTATAAGATCAAATTTAGAAAATAAACATCTTGATGATCTTGAAAATTCATTAGAAATGATCGATCGTAATAGTGATGGTCTGTTACATTTGGTTAATGAGATGTTAGATTTGGCAAAGATTGAAAGTGGAAAAATGGAACTGCAATTGACACAGTCTGATATCATACCATTCATAAAATATTTATGTGAAAGTTTTAATTCTTTAGCTGAAGAAAATCAAGTCAGTCTTACTATATTTTCTGAAATAGAAACCTTAATAATGGATTTCGATGCGAATAAGCTAACTTCTGTTATTTCAAATTTACTTTCAAATGCGACTAAGTTTACGCCTGAGTATGGTAAAATAATAGTGCATATTAAAGAAATTAAACAAAAAGAGAAGAACTATTTATTCATAAAAATAAAAGACAGCGGTATTGGTATCTCCAATGAAGAACTCCCCTATATTTTTAATAGATTCTATCAAGCAGACGCAACAACAATTCGAAAAAATGAAGGTGCAGGAATCGGTTTGGCATTAACAAAGGAACTCGTAGAGGTGATGCATGGAACTATAGAAGTTAAAAGCACCCTCAATAAAGGAAGTGCGTTTAGCATCATGTTACCTGTGACAAGAAAATCTCCAGTTTCAAAAAACACAGAAATTAATAATTTATCTCATTCTTACTTATCCCATTCATCATCAATCCATACTGAACAAACTCTTGAAATAAATTCTGAATTACCATTGGTTCTTATCATTGAGGATAATATGGATGTAGCATTCTATTTAAAAACATGCCTTTTAAATAAGTATGAAACTATCCATGCAGTAAACGGCATTGTAGGTATTGAAATGGCTTTGGAAAAAATACCAGATATTATTATCTGTGATGTAATGATGCCCGGGAAAGACGGATTTGAAGTATGTGCAACGCTTAAATCTGATGAACGTTCAGACCATATTCCAATTATAATATTAACCGCTAAAGTAACGATAGAAGATAGGCTAACCGGATTGTCTCATGGTGCTGACGCTTATTTAGCAAAACCATTTAATAAAGAAGAATTATTTACACGATTAGATCAATTAGTTATATTACGAAAAAAATTAATAAGTAAAATTCATAAAGATGGATTTAATACTTTATTAAAAAATCGCACCAAAAATCCAAAATTACAATTCCTTCAAAAAGTTGTAAAAATAATACATGAAAATATAGATCACTCTAAATTTGGATCTGCATACCTAGCTAAAAATTTACTTATAAGTGATTCTCAAATATATAGAAAAATAAAGGCTATTACAGGAAAATCTACAGCTGTCTTTATCCGTTCAATTCGTTTAAAATACGCAAAAGAATTGCTCTCAAATACAGACAAGACAGTTTCAGAAGTAGCCTACGAAGTTGGCTTTAACGACCCATCTTGGTTTAGTCGCACTTATAAGGATGAATTTGGTGTTTCTCCAAGTTCATCGTCTAAATAAGGCATTACAAAATTCCTTTTACCTAAATCCATCCTGTTTTTCTCTAATAGAGCAATTCTTATTTAATATTTCAGAAATACTCCTAGTCTTTGAATAAATAGTACATGCCATATTAAAGATATTGCAATAATCTTGTAGTGTACTTAATTACAATTTTTTAGTAAAAATGAAGCAACTATTAGGGCGTTTGTTTCAACAGTCACAAAAGATCTGTAATTAAAACAGTAGAATATTTTATTTAACATAAAAAAACAATTATGAAAACAAAACAAGTATTAGCAGTAATGATTACATCCCTATTTCTTTTATATGGGTATTCAAGTAATGAGGATAATAATCAAGGATCAGGATTGGCTTCTAAAAGTTCAACTTTAGCCAAGTCCGCATCTGGACCCAATGGCTCATCTGTAATTCACCAGGAATACCTACAAGCACAAGAAGAGGTCTTAGCAACTTTTGGGGCCATTGCACAAAGTATAATAGCCGGAGCTGGAAATGGATATGGTACAGGGTCGGATCCATTAGATGAAAATGAATTTATAGACCAACTTATCTCTTTTCATGATTATGACGGATACACGTTTACTGAATTCAACTACGATTTTAATGGTGTGGGACATTCTTACACTGCTGCGGAAAATGAAGCTAATGAACGTACGCTTTTTGGCACTATGGTAAACCCAGGAGGAGTTCAAAAATTTGCAGCTATGCCGAATTCTTTGAAAGTTGCTGTATATTATGGAAATGTAGCTAATTTAACCTTTATCTCAGATTTTGAACTGAAGATGAATCCGGATAATCTAGATGAAATTACTACAATCAATAATCTAATTACGTTGTTATTTGTTAAAACAAAGGGTAAATGGAAATTGGTTCACGAACATCATTCTCCTAAAGAGGTTGTAGCATCAACAGAGGGCACAACTTCCTATCCTTCTGAACCTGCTGATCTAAGTTCAAAAGCACAGCAAGAGGTCTTAGCAACTTTTGGGGCCATTGGGGCAAGTATAATGGAAAATTCTGGAACAGGACCCGACAATATGGATGAACTTATCTCTTTTCATGCCTATGGCCCAAAGTTTACTGAATTCAACTACGATGGTGAGGGTAATGGATATTCTTTCAATAGTGAGGAGAATGAAACTAATGAACGCGATTTTTTTGGTAATAACAAAGTTACTCAATTTGCAGCTAAAGCTAATACTGTGAATATTGTTGTATATCACGAGAATGTAGCTAATGTAACCTTTATCTCAGATTTTGTAGTTGATATTAAAGACGGACCGGAAGGTTATAAAGTCAATAACCTAATTACGTTGTTATTTGTTAAAACTAAGGGTGAATGGAAATTGGTGCACGAACATCATTCTCCTGAAAATTTACCACTAATCTAGTAATCTAAGACACAAAAAGTTTAACCACTCAAGAAATTGAGTGGTTTTTTTATACTTAAAATTCTACTTTTTAGTTACAATATTGTTCATTTTTATTCAATTGGAAACGCTGTAATAAACCCACTGAGACGAGCAGGTTTATTATTTTACCAACTACTTATAATGAAATTTTATGATTAAAGTTTCGAGAACAATTGCAGATTTAGAAGGTGCAGCAGAGATTTCTACAGCGCACATTTCTGAAGCCATTCAATACCGAAGTTTAGACAGAGAAGGCTGGCTGGGGTAATAATATAGAAAAAATGATGGGTAACTAAATCATTTATAAAATAAAAAAGGGGAAATATCCCCGTTATTAAAGAGCTATACCCCCTTAATTTTTTCAAATTTCCATCTTACTTTTGACTCATGAAAAAGAAAACATATTGTTTTTGTTAATTATGGGAAATTGCAAAAAAAAGCCTCTCAAATTTGAGAGGCTTTTTTTAGTTACAAAAGTAACCAATATTAATATCTGTAATATTCAGGTTTATAAGGACCTTCAACATTTACACCAATATATTTCGCTTGGTCTTCACGCAAAGTTTCCAATTCAACACCAATTTTAGCCAAATGCAAACGCGCCACTTTTTCATCTAAATGTTTTGGCAACATATAAACTTCATTTTTATAAGCTTCCCTGTTGTTCCATAATTCCAATTGCGCCAAAGTTTGGTTTGTAAATGAATTACTCATTACAAAACTTGGATGACCGGTTGCACAACCTAAATTCACCAAACGACCTTCTGCCAATAAAAGAATTTCATTTTCTCCAATCGTATATTTATCTACTTGAGGTTTAATTTCAACTTTGGTATGTCCATAATTTTTATTCAACCAGGCCATATCTAGTTCATTATCAAAATGTCCAATATTACAAACCACTGTTTTGTCTTTCATTTTCTCAAAATGACGAGATTGAACGATGTCTTTATTTCCTGTTGTAGTGATAACTATATCCGCATTTCCAACAACAGTGTCTAATTTTTTCACTTCAAATCCGTCCATAGCAGCCTGTAATGCACAAATAGGGTCAATTTCAGTAATTGTTACAATAGAGCCAGCACCTTTAAAAGAAGCCGCTGTTCCTTTCCCTACATCTCCATAACCGCAAACCACAACTCTTTTTCCTGCTAACATTAAATCTGTCGCTCTGCGAATGGCATCTACTGCACTTTCTCTGCATCCATATTTATTGTCAAATTTAGATTTAGTTACAGAATCATTTACATTAATTGCAGGCATAGGCAATGTCCCAGCTTTCATCCTATCATATAAACGATGAACGCCAGTAGTGGTTTCTTCTGACAAACCATTAATTCCTGCAGCCAATTCTGGATATTTATCTAAAACCATATTGGTTAAATCGCCGCCATCATCCAAAATTAGATTCAAAGGTTTTCTGTCTTCCCCAAAAAATAATGTTTGTTCAATACACCAGTCAAATTCTTCTTCATTCAAACCTTTCCAAGCATATACAGAAACTCCTGCAGCAGCAATTGCAGCAGCAGCCTGATCTTGTGTTGAAAATATATTACAAGAGCTCCAGGTTACCTCTGCACCCAATTCTACCAGTGTTTCAATTAAAACTGCTGTTTGAATCGTCATATGCAAACAGCCTGCAATTCTCGCTCCTTTTAAAGGATTTTTACCTTTAAATTCTTCCCTTAGACTCATTAGTCCTGGCATCTCTGCTTCTGCCAATTGAATTTCTTTACGTCCCCATTCAGCAAGATTGATGTCTTTTACTTTATATTTTACGTAAGTTGATGTTGATGTACTCATATTTATTAAATTTGTTTTTTATTTTACGCAACTAAAACAAGTTGTTAATGAATGTGCAAAAGTACAAAATACCTTTTAAATTATAAATGCCTTTATTCAAAAAAATAAAACCAAATAAACATACCACTATTTACGTGTGGAAAATTGAAGAATCTTTGAGCGACTTGTCTGAAAATACGCCATTGACTGAAAGAAGTGAAAAAAGGTTGTTTGATATGAAATCTGAACTTCACCAACGCGGATATTTAAGTGTGCGGCATTTGTTGAAAACAGCAGGCTATAACGATTTTGATTTGTTTTATAATGATAACGGCAAACCGCATTTAACCGACGGTAAAAATATTTCCATAACACATTCCTTTACCTTTTCTGCCATTGCAATCAGCGATGCGGCAATTGGAATCGACATTGAAAAAAACAGAGAAAAAATTAAAATCATTCAACATCGATTTGTCAATTTTGAAAAAGGATTCATCCATAAAGATGATGACTATATTGAACAATTGACGGTAATTTGGGGCGCAAAAGAATCTTTGTTTAAAATTTATCCATTTGGCGGATTGACCTTTAAAAATGATATTGATATCAATTCATTTCAAATTGCCGATAAAAAAACCACTGGTTATATAAAAGTAAAAGGCTGGGATAAAAATTATGATATTAGATTTGAACAACTTGGCGGATTTACTTTGGTTTATGCTTTAGACTCTTCAGAAAATGAGTAAAACCATTTTAGAATTCATTCAAAAAGCAGCCATTAAAAAAGAAAAATTGCTGGCTATA
>Ga0314774_1001674_pt1 | contig 13720 bp, 13 predicted proteins | sample MetaGCBIA2018_FD_204515 | JGI IMG/M metagenome (GOLD analysis project Ga0314774, IMG submission 204515) | Cryopeg brine microbial communities from Beaufort Sea near Barrow, Alaska, United States - CBIA 2018 | ecosystem: Environmental > Aquatic > Marine > Coastal | place: USA: Alaska | collected... | reverse complement strand
TTTAGGAATGACAAAAATTAAAGTTACAGCTGTTTTTGATATTGGCAAAACCAATAAAAAATTCTTCCTGTTCGATAAAAATTATAAAGAAGTTTTTCGCGAATATACTCGTTTGCCCAAAACTAAAGATGAAGATGGTTATCCGGCAGAAAATTTGGTGGAACTTCAAAAATGGATGAAAACTACTTTTGATGCCATTCTGATTAACGAAGAATTTGAGGTAAAATTCGTAAATTTTTCTTCTTATGGCGCCAGTTTTGTTCATTTAGATCATCACGGAAAGGTGATGGCCCCTTTATATGATTATACGAAACCGATTGAGGAATCGATAACTGATGAATTTTATAAAAAATATGGTGGGAATTTAAAAATGGCGACGGAAGCTGCATCGCCACAATGCGGTTTTTTAAATTCAGGCATGCAATTGTACTGGATTAAAAAAAAACGGCCTGAAGTTTTTAAAAAAATAAAATTCAGTCTGCATTTACCACAATTTTTATCGTATTTATTCACAGGTATTCCTGTAAGTGAGTATACCAGTATTGGGTGCCATACTAATTTATGGGATTTTGAAAAGGCAGATTACCACAATTGGGTTTATAAAGAAGGAATCCATAAAATTTTAGCGCCAATTGTACCAACTTCCACGAGTATTAATATTTCATATCAGAAAAAAAAGATTAAAATTGGTGTTGGGATCCACGATACTTCTTCGGCTTTATTGCCCTATATTTTAAATAATAAAAAGCCCTTCTTATTACTCTCTACTGGAACCATGAGTATTGCTTTAAATCCTTTTAACGAAGAACAATTAGGGGAAGAGGATATTAAAAATAATTGTCTTAATTATTTGAGGATTGATGGAAAGCGCGTAAAAGCTTCTCGTTTTTTAATGGGAAAGGAATATCAGCTACAAGTTGAAAAACTTGGAAATTACTATAATAAGGAGTATGGCTACCACCGCAGTATCAAGTTTGATAAAAAGCTGTATTTAAAACTGATTGAAAATTCTTCCATATATTTCAAATTTGAAGGAATTTCAATCAAACGAAAGCATATACATAAAACCTATTTAGCCTCGTTTAAAACTTTTGAAGAAGCTTATCACCAACTGATGATTGAACTTATGGAACTTCAGATTCAAACCATCCACAACGCCATTGGAAATACAGAAATCAAGACAATTTATATTGATGGGGGGTTTACAGATAATGATGTGTTTATGAAATTGATGTCCCATAATTTTAGTGAATTTAAGGTGCTTTCTTCCCAATCCCCTTTAGGTTCGGCTTTGGGTGCTGCGATGGTAATTTCCAATAAAAAAGTAAATCCGAAATTCTTAAAAGAAAATTACCATATGAAAAAACTAATGCCATTATTACTATAATATATTAAAGTAAGGCTTTTATACCGTGTTACATCAATCAGTTTTTTCCGCAAATGGGGATTGCTACAATTTACAAGGCATATCAAAAGCTGAAAATAGCAAAAACCGGTTATGGTGTTTTTATATCTGGCCCATCAAAGCCGCAGATATAGAACAATCATTAGTTATTGGTGCACAAGGACCGATAAGTAATATCATAATTTTAATTTAAAAAAATATGAGTCAATATAATATAGAAGAAGAGATTGAAGAAATAGCAGGTGGTGAATTTGAAAGGGAAAAGGTACCTCAATCAAAATTAAAAAGCTGGAAAAGCTTTTTAGGAATGTATGCCGGAGAGCATGCCGCAGGAACAGAATTTATGATTGGGCCATTGTTCTTAACAGCGGGTGTAAGTGCATTTGATCTTATTGTGGGTTTACTGATAGGTAATTTACTCGCTGTATTAAGTTGGCGTTTCTTAACTGCTGAAATAGCAGTTAAGAACAGACTTACTCTGTATTATCAGCTTGAGAAAATCTGCGGAAAGAAATTAGTTATCGGCTATAATTTGGCTAATGGAATACTTTTTTGTTTTCTGGCGGGTTCCATGATCACGGTTTCGGCTACTGCGGTGGGAATACCTTTTGATATGCCAATGCCAAAACTGACTGATACTATGCCCAATGGTATTACATGGGTAATTATAGTAATTATTATCGGAATAGTAATTTCATTAATTGCTGCCAGAGGCTATAATACAGTTTCAAAGGCGGCAAACTGGATGTCTCCGGTAATTGTATTAGCCTTCCTTGCATGTGGGGTTGTCGCTTTAAACCAGCTTGGAATAAACAGTTTTTCCGATTTTTGGAATATTTGGGGAGAAGGTTCTGAACCTTTCCCAGGACAGATTAAATATACATTTTGGCATGTTATGATATGGTCCTGGTTTTCCAATGCTGCCATGCATATAGGAATGTCTGACTTATCCGTATTTCGATTTGCCAAAAATAAAAAAGCTGGCTGGGCAACAGCTGCAGGAATGTATGTTGGACACTATATGGCTTGGATAGCAGCGGCTTTACTTTATGCGGTTTATTTGAAATCCGGTGAAGCCCAAGCATTTTTGGCCAATGGAGTGGCTCCTCCTGTTGCTCCAGGACCTTTGGCTTACAATGCCATTGGTGTTTTTGGAATTATAGCCGTGGTACTGGCAGGTTGGACTACTGCAAATCCTACAATTTATAGAGCCGGGTTGGCTTTCCAGGCTGTAATGCCAAAATTATCCACATTTAAGGTAACTCTTATAGCCGGGGGCTTAGCAACTTTTGCTGGAATTTTTCCTGCATTCGCGATGAAATTACTGGATTTTGTAGCACTGTATGGTTTTATATTAGCACCCTTTGGGGCAATTATTGTCTTTGAACATTTCTTTGCTAAAAAGGCAGGGGTTATTAAAAATTATGCTGAAGTTAAAAATATAGGATACAGTAAGGCGGTAATTTTATCTTGGGCAATAAGTTTCTTGTTATTCTATTTGATATCAGTTCAGTATGATGTGTTTCTATCTTTTGTGACACTTCCTTCTTGGCTATTATGTGGCGTGCTGTTTCTTGTTTTTAGCAAATATTTTCAGAAAAAACAAGCCTTAATTGACAAAAAGATTGGATTGATTTAAAATTATAAAAGCATTTAGATGAAAATTGGACTTTTTGTACCCTGTTACGTTGACCAGTTCTACCCTCAAGTTGCAATCGCTACTTATGAATTATTGCAAAAATTAGGTTGTGATGTGAGTTTCCCAATGAAGCAAACCTGTTGCGGGCAACCTATGGCGAACAGTGGCTATGAACATTTGAACGAAGGCTGTGATGCCAATTTCATAGCTAATTTTGCCGAATTTGACTATATCGTGAGCCCTTCCGGGAGTTGCACCTTGCATGTCAAGGAGCATTTACACGACGAAAAAAACGAACAATTGGCTACCCAGATTAGAACACGGGTATTTGAGTTAACCGAGTTTATCACCGATATTTTAAAAATCGAAAAGATCCAGGGAAACTTTCCGCACCGTGTAGGAATGCATGAAAGTTGCCATGGACAGCGCGGGTTAAAACTGTCGCAAATGAGCGAATTGAACGCGCCTTATTTTTCCAAGCCCGGACAATTATTAAGCGGAATAAAAGGATTGGAACTGGTTTCGCTTACCAAGAAAGATGAGTGTTGTGGTTTTGGCGGCACTTTTTGTGTAACTGAGGAAGCCGTTTCCGCAAAAATGGGACAGGATAGGGTTAAAGACCATGAAAATCAGAATGTTGAATATATAACCGGTGGAGATATGTCTTGTTTAATGCACCTGGAAGGCATCCTGAAAAGACAAAAAAGCCCGGTTAAAATTATACACATTGCAGAAATATTAAACACGATATAAAGCTGGAATAACTAATATTCGATATAAACACCAATTAAAAATTACACGGATTTTATTCTGAACCTATCAGAAAACCAATAAAAAGCTCCATAATGGCAGGAAAAATTATTGAACACAGCAAAGCCGCAGAGATCTTTAACAGGGATGTAAAGCGGGAAGAATGGCATGATGAAACGCTTTGGCTGGTTCGGGAAAACCGGGATAAAGCTGCTTTTCAGTTGCCGGAATGGGAATTGCTGAGGGAAACGGCGTCCCAAATAAAAAACAATGTGCTTTCCAATATTCATCAATATTTGCAGGATTTCGAGGAACAGGCCAAAAAAAATGGCGTCGTTGTTCATTGGGCCGCAGATGGAGCTGAACACAATAAAATAGTTCATTCCATTATGGAAAAGCATGGAGTTAAGCAAATTGTGAAGTCAAAATCCATGCTGACCGAAGAATGTCATTTAAATGAATATTTAAGCGAAAAAGGAATTGATGTGATCGATTCCGATTTGGGAGAACGCATAGTTCAGTTGAGAAATGAGACTCCAAGTCATATTGTATTGCCAGCCATTCACCTTAAAAAGGAAGATGTGAGCGAGACTTTTCACGAACATCTTGGCACAGAAAAAGGAAATAAAGACCCAAAATATTTAACCGAAGCTGCACGTCTTCATCTTAGGAATGTTTTTCTCTCCAGAAAAATCGCGTTGACAGGAGTGAATTTCGCGATTGCCGAAACCGGGGAATTCGTGGTTTGCACCAACGAAGGAAATGCCGATATGGGCGTTCATCTGGCCGATGTACATATTGCCTGTATGGGTTTTGAAAAAATTATCCCACAGCGAAAACATCTTGGAGTTTTTCTTAGATTATTGGCAAGAAGTGCTACCGGACAGCCTATTACAACCTATTCCAGTCATTTTAAAAAACCCGCAGACGGGAAAGAAATGCATATTGTAATTGTGGATAACGGGAGAAGCAAACAATTAGGAAGGGAAGATTTCAGAAATTCCCTGAAATGCATTCGATGTGGCGCCTGCATGAATACCTGCCCGGTTTACAGAAGAAGCGGAGGGCACAGTTATCACAATGCGGTGGCCGGACCTATAGGTTCCATATTGGCGCCAAATCTCGATATGAGCAAAAATGCCGATCTGCCTTTTGCCAGCACGCTTTGCGGTTCCTGCACCAACGTTTGCCCGGTGAAAATCGATATCCATGAACAACTTTATAAGTGGCGCCAAATTTTGGTGAAAGAAGGCTATACTCCAACGACCAAAACCATTGCAATGAAAGGAATGGCTTCTGTTTTGGCAAATCCCGTAATTTTTGATTTTGCCGGAAAAACAGCGAGATTTATAATGCAAAAAGCACCCGGACTGGTGAACAACAGTTTCAATCCGTGGTACAAACGACGCGAAATGCCTGCTCCTCCCGAAGAATCATTTAGGGAATGGTACAAGAAAAATTCAAGAGAATCAAAAGAAAAAAACAATGAGCAGTAAAGACGATATTTTAGAAAAAATAAAACAAAATCAACCTTCATCCATAAGTGAGTTGCCAGATTTGAGTGTTTTGGGACTTGACACTTCTGAAAATCTCGACAAATACAAAGCTGTTTTGAAGGGTATAGGCGGAGATTTTGTTGAGGTAAAAGATTACGATGAAATAATCAGCTATATCAAAAATAATTATCCTCAAGAAAAGCGCAGGATCACCACACTTCCCGAACTTGCAGAAATTGCTGAGACCAATTGGACGAATGATGATCCGCACAGTCTGGAAAATGTAGAATTAACCATTGTTAAAGCCCATTTTGGTGTTGCAGAAAATGCGGCGCTTTGGATAACCGATGATATTTTAGGCCAACGAATATCTGTATTTATTGCTCAATATTTGGCAATTGTAGTGAACAAAAAAGATCTTGTGCATACGATGCACCAGGCTTATGAACGAATAGGAAACCAGGAATACGGCTTCGGGACTTTTGTTGCAGGACCTTCAAAAACTGCAGATATTGAACAATCCCTGGTTTTAGGCGCTCACGGGGCAAGGGGATTAATTGTGTTTCTTATGGGATAACCTATATATATGAACACAAAACAAAATCTTCTAAAATGAGTATTAATTCCGCTCTTTTGAGTTCTCTGCGAACAGCGCCATTTGCCAAAAAATCAAAAGTGCCACTTCCTAATCGTTTGTATAAAAAAATGACGAATCCATCACTATCACAATGCTACAGTATTAGATATGTTCTTGGTTTTTTTTAAAATACAAATAAATCTCCGGTAGTAGGATCTTTGTTCAAATAATTCCGCACCAAACCCAATAACCCGTCAAAGCCCTTTCGCCGTGTCTGAGTTATGATCCTTATTGTATTCATAATATTTAATTCTAAATTAGGAACTAATGCTTAAAAAATTGGAATATTTAATATCTCAATTCCTTTAAATTAAGAAATAATTTAAAGTTAAAGCTGCGCTAATAATAAGCAACCCGAAAAATTCCCTTGTTTGTTCAATATAAGGTTTATTCGCCTTCATACTTTCTACAAGACTTGGTTTTCTATATTTGACAATCCAGTCTTTTACTCCATCCTCAGTAAAAAAAAGACGAATAGCATACAACAAATAAAACGCAATAGCCACGAGATATACTATAGGAAAATATATATGAAATGCAGCTAACCCGCAACAAATAGAGGCAACTAAATATATACTTACCCATAACCAGGCATCATTATCATTTAGATTTACATAAGCAAATGCAGCAAAAGCAAGGCAAAAAAATATATTTAAAATAATCAACAACATAAATTTTAATTTTTAAATATGAGTATTTTAGATTTCAGTATTTTTTTGATATTTCTTCATCGACTTCATTTTTTCCCAAGCAGAATGTTCAGTAAAGATACAGTTTCTTTAAATTTCCTGATGGTAAGCATCGAATTATATCCTACTCTCCGTGAGTGAGTGTTTCTTCTGATCTTCCGGTCTTCATTTCATCTTACTTTAATGTTGACAGGTAGCTCATAAGGTCCCGAATTTCCTTTGCAGTAAGTATATTACGCATATCGGGCATACTGGAAGCCGCGTTTTGCCTTTCTACAATATCCTGTTTACGAATAATGGTATCTGGCATATTTACCATTTTTATAGCAAGACTTTTATCATTTTCTGCCTGAAGGACTCCGGTGAGATTTTTACCATTTTTAAGGTCTAAGGATACAATACCAAAACCCGGAGCAAGATCTTTACTCGGATTTATCAAGGCCTCCAGTATTTGCTGTCCGGAAAGTGTGCCTGCTACCCCGTTAATACGCGGACCTGCATTTCCTCCAAAATCGTCAAAGGAGTGGCATTTCATACATTGAGCCGTTTGATGTTGAAAAAAAATTGTTTTTCCCACCTGCTCATTTCCACCATACAAACTGCCTTGATAGATGGAAAGCTCCGAATCTAATCCTATTTTTGTCCTAATTTGATCATAGCGCGATTTTAAAGTTTGAGAATGCGTACTGTCTATTGCTTCAGCCAGTTCAAGATGTATTTCAGGTACAAGTTTTTCCTGCTCCATCTGGTTTAGGAGATCTTCAAAGATTTCCTGGGAATAAGAAACGGGCAAACTTCCCAAGGTAAGAACCGCAGCCTGTTTTTCTTCCGGGCTTCTTTTTCTAATCACCTCCGCGAGCAGTTTTGCAGTTAATTCTTTAGAGACATCCTGGGTTGCCAACAACTCCAGCCCTTTTATCCTTACCGATTTTTCTCTATCGGAAATAGCCTGCTGGATAGCTTTGTCTATTTGTTCATCCTCCATTACCGCTAAGGCATTTAAAGCTTCAACCCTTTCCTGGGGCTCTTTTTCTTTTTGTAATATATTAAAGAGGTGGGATGAACCCTCTTTGATATCCAGTTTGGCAATTGCCATAATTGCATTAATCCGTAACGAGTTGTCACCGTGGCCTAATAATTTAATTAAAGGCGCAGCAGCAGCTTCTTTGACCAATGAAGGATCGCGTTCAATCACACCCCTATACCGCCCGTCAACACGATCAAGAACAGATGGTTTGGCCCAGGTGCTTAGCGCCGCCACCGCTTCCGCCTGCATATCTAAAGGAACATTAGTTCTCTGGATGTAATTGATGAGATTTTGCATCGCCTGCCGGCTTCCAACTCTTAAATTTGCATTAATAGCCCGTCTCAATAAGGGTTCATTGGTGAAATGGGTTTTCTGAAGTACATTTCCAAGTGCCGGTAAAGCTTTTTCTATAGAATAATCATCATTGATGGCCCGTGCGACTTCCGTAACTATATATTCATCTTCATCTTCAAGAAAATTCGCTATGCCGGGATGACTTAGCCGTCGCAATGCGAGTACGGCCCCCATTCTAACAGCAGGTGAATTATGATTTGACAACTCCACGAGCGGACCAGCATTGCCTATTCGTGCTAAAGCCAGGCTTCCGGCATGGCGTATATAAGCATCTTCGTCATTATTTGCTTCCAGCAAATCAATTATAGGCTGAGTTGCGGGTTCGTATGCGATTCGCCCTAATGCTTCAGCAGCAAAGAAACGGGCCCGACTATAATCATCTATTAAAAGCGGCAACAAATTATTTCCAGCCTCTTTATAACGTATATCTCCAATCCATTTTGCTGCCTGAGCTCTTATCTCAGGATCTTTATCCTTTAATAGAGGTAGCAGCAGTTGTGCGTATTTTTTATCCTTCCTGGCCATCTGACTTATCCCCCATATACTGTGAACACGGGCGAGCTGATGTTCCTTCTGGCTAATACTTTTTTTGAATTGTTCAATACCTTTAGCACCCCGTGATGACAATTCGAACTGGGCTTTAAGCCTAATTCTCATATCAGGATTTCTTAAAAAACTTCCTAATTCATTTTCCTTTATCGAATTAAAATCTGCTGCGAGTAATTTCTTTGTAAGCTGCCTTTTTTGACTGGATGCTTCCTTTGCATCATCAAGCTTCCATATTCTACCATGGTTTTTAGTATCCCAACCTTCCAACCAGTCTGCCACATAAAGCGCACCGTCGGGACCAAAATCCATTCCTGTTGGCAATATTCCCTTGACAATCATTTCGCTATCTCCCAGCTCGAAAGAAGCTCCTTTAGGATTCAGCTTAAAAGCGTGGATACCTGATTGTGCTGGATTACCAACAAATTCTCCTACAAAGAAGGTGTTTTTATATTTTTCTCCCAAAGCTGTCCCGGGATTATAGACCATCCCGGAAGGACCACTAATGTAATTTGCAATCGCCGGGGTTATATATGCTGCCTGTCCTTCAAATCGCGGTTTAAAAAGTTCTTCATCCATCCATACTTTGTAACTATTATTATCCGGATCTCTATACTTTCCAAACTGCCAGTTTATCCTCCATCCAGTATCAGATCCATTGACAATGTACACGAGTCGTTCGTTTTCGCCGGGGTGATCTCCATCATTGTCCACACTTATTAAATTTGCATACTCATCAAAAACAAACTCATGAGTATTTCTAACCCCCATGGCATAGACTTCGAAATCACTTCCGTCGGGATTCGCCCTTACAATAACTCCACGATTGGGATATTTCCACTTTTCACCATCGGGTCCTTCGCCGTTAAACCCAATATCACCTATCCCCCAATAAATCTTTCCGTCGGGTCCCATTTCCAATCCGGACATTCCATGTCCTCCGAAGCCAATATGCACTCCATAACCGTGAGAGATGGATTTTTTCTCATCAACGACTCCATCATCATTTAAATCCTTCAGCATCCAAAGATCGGGGGCCACGCCTACAAAAAGATCATCCCCATTTATTAATACTGCACCGGCAACATCGTTTACCTCATCATTAAAGTCTTCTACTACCAGTTGAGAAAGATCGGCCACCCCATCTCCTGAAACATCTTCAAGCCGGTAAACGTGCTCCTTCTCAACGGTCAAATCCTTCCAATCATGTGATCCATCTCCATTAAGATCGGTCAACCATTTATTATTACTGCTGTTTTCCGGCGACAAGGTCTCATGCACAAAATTGCGTTTATCCTCTATTGTTTGCATTTGAATGGAAGCTGTTTCCCAGTCCTGGTGACCTCGTACATCAAATTCAGAATTTTTCTGCCTGTTGGTTCTTGTATAATACAGATGGCCTCGATCATTAATATCTATGCCTATGGGATCTGCCACCAGGGAATCTACCCCCCCCCCCATATCTGCAATGTAAGTCCTTCGGCAATCTCAGGTTTAATAGTACCTTCAATATCTTTAGCTTGCCGTGCTGTCTCTTCTGGATCCATTTGCACTATTCTGGTATCAACAGGATCTTTTTTACAGCTCCATAAAATAAGAACAGGAAAAAAAGCACATAACCAAAACATCTTATGGGTATTACATCTAGAAATAAGGGAGTTAATCATTGAATAATTTTATTTTAATTAAGTGACTTTCTAAAGCCTTTTCATTGCTTTCAGAGATTGTTTTGACCAGAGTATTTTCGCTCCCCAAATTAATGCATATTTGTATTGTAATAAGAAATAATTCTTTAGGACTTTCGGAATAAAGGTAATGGCTTCACATACCAATTCGGATTTAAAAGGTGAGCAAACCGGTGACCTCATACTTCAATATGATGTTTCAAAAAAACCTTTCTTTTCCGGAGCCAAAGACGGTCCCCATATTTTTATATTATCAATTTTCCCGGTATCGTCAAAAGATCCAAATCCAATATAACCCAAATTAAAGTGTTTGTCTTCTGCTTCTATTACGGGTTTTGACATATCATTAATAAATACTTTTATTATGCCTGTATCAATATTTCTTTCTAATCGCACTTTGTGCCATTCTTCTGTATCTCCCCAGTCTATTCCTTCGGTTGTTCTCGAGGCAATATTTGTTCTTGGAGCATCATTGACCAGGAAAATATTATGAGCATTCGGATCGGCTTTTGATGCCATATGGGTATAATAATAATTGGCAGGATCTTTTATTCCGAAAAAAAGGCACAGGTCCCTGTGTCCATATTCTTTTCCAGTTTGCTGAAGATCTGCTTCCAAAATAAAGTTTCCAAATTTCTTATCTTTAATAAATGCAATATTTAATGGTGAACGATACTGAGGAATGTACCGGCTTTTCCCATATAGCTCCAGGACTTTTCCATCCTTACCTTTTCCAATCTTCCATGCCTTGAAATCGCTGATCTCAAAATCATTCAAACTTACATCCCCTTCGAAATCCTGCTCGTAGAGCAGTTTATAATTGTCCGGAATTTGCTGAGCATGTGCCACTGAAAATAGACAAAACGCGATAATTACAGTTTTAAAGGAAGCAGCACTTTTCTTGAAGGCAGACATTTATATAGGATTAATTATAGTTTGTAATTTATCAATTTACTTTTGGCGGCAATTATTAATCTTCAATTGCATAATCCACTACCAAAACATCTTTTACAACGTTCATTTCTCCCAACATCTCTCCAAATTTTTGATGTTCTGGATGAGGCAAATAAGTATCCCTAGCTTCGGCATCTTCAAAAGTGAACATATATACATGGGTGAAGCCGTTATTTTTATTCTCGGGACTATCATTAACTCCATGTTCAAAAGCAACAATACCAGGGATTTTATTTTGAAGATCGCTTAAAGCATTGGTTACTTTCTCTATTTGAACAGCTGTAGCGGTAGGATTATATTTGAATATTACTATATGTCGCATTTGTTCTTCTTTTGAATTTTGACATCCTGAAAAAATCAGGCTGAGGTCTAAAACGACTAATATCGCTCTAATATTTATAATTCTTTTCATCCTCAGGAAATTAATCATTGGAAAAACTGAAATCAGGCAAACGAATAATTTCACCTCCTTTCATAGCTGACTCATGAGCCAAAATTCCTACGCAGGTAATATTAGCTGATTGTGTTGCATTGGGATAGGGTTGGCGGTTTTCTACCAGCGAACTTACAAACTCATGAACAAGGTGCGGATGTGAACCTACATGTCCCGCTCCCTGTACAAACGACAAATGCTGATTATCTTCTGAATCATAAACCCCGGCCGTGGTGAAATTCTGGATCTCCTTCGGCAATAAATGTGCATAATCAGGGATTTTCACCCTGGAAGGCTGCTCTCCAGTATGTACCACGCTGTCTTCGTGTTCAATCTGTGTCCATTCGAAGGATTTTTTGGAGCCATATACGTCAAAACTTTCCCGGTATTGACGGGCAGTATTAAAAAGTGATCGTGTCACTTCAGCCGACAGATCTGAATCTTTATATTTGATGTGGCAGGTTTCTACAGCAAAAGGAGAATTGTATTTAGGGATGAGCTCTTCATCTATTCTTCCGGAACCAAAACAGGAAACATATTCCGCTTCGGCTTTTGGCAGGGTAAGCACCGGCCCCACACAATGGGTGGCGTAATGCATTGGTGGCAATCCTTCCCAATAGCCTGGCCAACCAGCCATCTCCTGTTGATGAGAAGCCCTTAGAAACTGGATTTTTCCCAGCTTCCCTTTTTCATACATTTCCTTTACAAAAAGAAATTCACGGCTATACACCACAGTTTCCATCATCATATAGGTCAGGCCCGTTTCCCTTACAGCCTTCACAATTTGCCGGCATTCTTCTACTGTTGTTGCCATGGGAACCGTACAGGCAACGTGTTTTCCTGCACGTAACGCTGCGAGAGACTGCTCAGCATGGTTATTAATAGGGGTATTAATGTGAACTGCATCAACTTCGGGGTCTTTTAGCAGCTCACTATAATCTGTATATCTTTTTTCTATTGAGAAAGCGTCTCCGATTTCATCCACCTTGCTTTGGGTGCGTTGACATATGGCGTACATATTTGCATTGGGATGTTTCTGATAGATAGGTATAAATTCTGCTCCGAAACCCAGTCCCACAATGGCTATATTTATTTTTTTCTGACTCATATATGTATATTTTTTAATAATTACTATTAACCCTAGGACTTTTCTAACTCTATCAAAATTATTTGACTAATTTGTGTCCTTTGCCCAATCTTTTAAAAACCTGAAGCCCTCACGTGCAAATTCATCCTGATCCGGAACCAGTGGCTTCCAGATACATACCGCTCCGGCAAGTTCCTTTGCCTCTGGAGTAAAACTCTCAATAGAAATTATTCCTTTATAATTGATGGCTTCAAGTCCTCTTTTATACGCATCCCACCTTGTTTGTCCGGTCCCCGGAGTACCTCTGTAATTCTCAGAAACCTGCATGTGAATAAGTTTATCACCTGCAAGCAGAATTGCTTTTTCAATGTCCGGCTCTTCAATATTCATATGGAATGCATCCAGTAGCACCTTTGCAGCCGGATGGTTGATATCGGCTATCAGACTCATTACATCCTCTGCAGTATTAACCAAATCGGACTCAAAGCGATTGAGAGGTTCCAGAGCAAGCTCCAGCCCCTTCGCACTTGCCAGTTCACATACTTTCCCAAGATTGTTTACCGCCCTTTCCCATTCCCTATTCTTTTGTTCAGGAGAAACAAGCCTGGCTTTACCCACTGCGGAATACATGGGACCCGCAAAGAATTCTGCACCTAAACCATTACAAATATTTAAGCAGGATTCTATATACTTAAAACTTTCCTTATGATAAGCAGGATCATCATTGGTGAAATCCCGTCCTGGACCAAAGGCACCACAAACCGTTGCCTCAAGGCCATACTCATCGAGTGCTTCTTTCACTTTCTTTACGTCGATTAAAGTAGGGTCCTCCACCGGGATCTCCACTACATCATATCCAATTAGCCATCCCCTGAAAATTATGAGACAATCCTTGTTAAGTATTGATTTTACTGGGGTTTTATGGGTATTTTAAATAGGAAAACTGTTTTAAAAGGCGTAAATTGTTATAGCAAAAAAACAACAAATTCTCCTTAAAAAACAGTTCCATGAGCAAGAT
>Ga0314774_1001672_pt1 | contig 13727 bp, 15 predicted proteins | sample MetaGCBIA2018_FD_204515 | JGI IMG/M metagenome (GOLD analysis project Ga0314774, IMG submission 204515) | Cryopeg brine microbial communities from Beaufort Sea near Barrow, Alaska, United States - CBIA 2018 | ecosystem: Environmental > Aquatic > Marine > Coastal | place: USA: Alaska | collected... | reverse complement strand
AATATGTAAACCAATAAATTCATCATAAGGCTGCAAATATCGTATTTAATTTTTGAATATTTTTTGATTGGAGCGTAAACAAGGAAATGGTATCGCCATTTTTTTATACTTTCGCTGTTTAAAATTTAAAAGCATGAATTTAAATATCGCTCTGTTAATAATTATTGCTGCCAATGTGATGGTATCCATTAAAGGTTTTAGTGACAACTTATTTTTTGATAAATATAAATTTCAAATCGGTTCCATCATAAGAGGTGAAAAAGTAAGGATGTTTTCATCGGCATTTTTACATGTAGATTATATGCACTTAATTTTAAATATGTATGTTTTATATATTTTTGCGCCGCAAATTATTCTAAACCTTGGTGTGGTAAAATTTTTGATTCTCTATTTCGGCAGTTTGGTTGCAGGAAGCATTTTAACGCTCAGTTATCATAAAAAAGAATTGTACTACACCGCAGTAGGCGCTTCAGGAGCCGTTGCGGGTATAATTTATGCTGCTATTTTATTAAATCCCGATATGAAACTTTTTATGTTTCCATTGCCAATTCCAATTCCAGGATATATTTTTGGTATTGGGTACTTGATTTATTCTATTTATGGGATGAAAAATAAAGTGGGTAATATTGGGCACGCAGCACATTTGGGAGGATCTGTGGGCGGTTATGCATTGATGTTGTTGGTATATCCCGATGTATTTTCAAATAGCATGTCTACCGTCATTTTACTGGGAATACCCATTGCCCTATTATTGGCATTCGGAAAAAGATTTCTATAAAAAAAAGCCAAACGAAAGTTTGGCTTTTTTTTGAGCGAGAGACCGGGCTCGAACCGGCGACAGTCAGCTTGGAAGGCTGAAGCTCTACCAACTGAGCTACTCTCGCAAATGGTACGCAAATATACAATCCTTTTAGACTTCTACCAATGTTTTTTTTACGAATTTTAATTTTTTTTATAACCAATTATCACCCAAAGTTTTGAGTGCCTAAAATGCCTAATGTTACGTAGTGCTTAATTTTATTAAAGGTGCAAGATTGTTTTTTCTCTTTTCTCTTTTCTAGCTTTTTATTTTCAACTTTAACTTTTTTAAACCCACCTGTGGCCGGCAGATTGGCTAATCGGCTAATTGCCTAATTTTAAGTCTATTTTCTATTCTCTTTGTTCTTTTCTCCATAGGTTCTGCATATTTAAAATATCTTTAAATAATGGTATCCCAATTTTTTATAGCCTTCGTTTTCATAAAACCGGTGTGATTTCTCATTTTCAATATAGGTGTTTAATTCAGAAGCTTCATAGCCAATACTTTGTGCGTAATTGTATATCCATTCGAATAATTTTTTCCCCAATCCTATATTTCTGTGATTTTTGCCAATTACCACGTGATCAGGCTCAACCGTTTTTCCGCAGTAATGACGTGTTAAAAACCAAAGTCCGCTCATGCCTACCAATTCACCCTCTAAAAACAAGCCAACACATTTATAATTCTGTTTTGTCATTTCCAATAAGCGTTCTTTTAAGATAATTTCGGCGGTATTTGTGTTTAATTCTTTCAACAGCGGCAAAACGGTGAATATATTTTCTTTCTTAATTAATTTAATTTCAAGATGTTCCATATTAATAGTAAATTAGCATCATTCATGTCAATAGTATAAAAATAATTTCAGAAAAAGAATTGTTTGTGGTATTATATGAATTGTCCCAAATAATTAAAAAACAAAAGGTAATTGTAATGATACGAATTTTAGAAATTTCGACTTTAAATACATTTCCTATTCGTTTGGAGGTCTTGCGCAAGAACATACCTCTGCCTTATGAATTTAATGGCGATTTTGATTCTGAGACTTTTCATTTAGGCGCTTTTAAAGACGATGAACTTATTGCAGTTTCCAGTTATATGAAAGCGAGCAACAGTAATTTTGAAGGAAATCAATACCAACTTCGTGGGATGGCCACTTTAACAGAATATCAAGGTTCTGGTGTTGGAAAACTCATGTTGCAACAGGCCTTTTTAATTTTAAAAGAAAGAAACACGAAAGTTTTATGGTGCAATGCGCGAATAGCAGCTGTCGATTTTTATAAAAAACAAGGGTTTCAAACTTTTGGTGAAAAATTTGAGATTTCACATGTGGGGGAACATTACGTGATGTTTAAAGAATTAAATTCATAATAAAATACAATTTTCACTATCGTTTTAACGATTTGTGTGTTAATTATCTCCATTCATTGGTGTTTTATTGTATTCTATATTTTATATAGATTCATTCTATTTTATCAATTGATAAATTTACATTAGATTTGTTTTTCTAATTTGTTAAAAATCAATTGGCAGAATATAAATTAAATATATTTTTTCATAGCGCACCAAAAGAAAATAATGAAATGAGCATAACGGAAACACGATACAATCACCTATGAAAATATGCAAAACAAAGTTCGGCGACACTAAATCAAAAATAATAAATAGTCGTCAATTACATATGACCTATAAAAAACAATAACTATTTACATATGAAAAATAGTTTTATAATATTATTTTATTTAGGGTTTTCTTCGCTATTAATTGGGCAAGAATCTACTGAAATAAAAAAATTGAAAAAGGATCTTCAACAGGAATTGATTGATACCTCAAAAGTGTCTATTCATATAAAAATTGCAAATTTATATTTGAAAAGTAATACCGATTCAGCTTTTGTTAATTTATCCAAAGCTTTGGCATTGGCAAAAAAAGCAAAAGACCAGTCTAAAGTTGCACAAGTAATAGATTGGATTGGATATTATCATGAAAAAACAGGAAAATACAAAGATGCCATTGATAATTACAAAAAATCTTTATCGATTTATGAAAAGCTGAACAAGAAAAATAAAATGGCCGGCATATACAATTCTCTTGGCCTCAATTATTCAAAGTTATATGCAGAAGACAGAGCCATTGAATATTATCTAAAATCCTTGTCGCTTAATAAGAAAATTTCAAACCAAGAGGGTATTGCGTCAAATTACACAAATATTGGGAATTTATATTATGAAGAGGAAAATTATGAATTTGCTGAAAAATATTTTAAGGATGCATTGTTAATTTATGAGAAACTGAAAAATAAATATGGAATTTCAAGTTCCTATACAAATATTGCAAATACATTGGCCGACAATGGGGAAGTTACTGAAGGTTTAGAATATTATAAAAAGTCTATAGCTATTGAAAATGAATTGGGCGATCAATATGGTATTGCCATCAATTATAATAATATTGGTGATTCCTATATCAATTTAAATCAATATACGGAAGCGAAGGAATATCTTGACAAAGCGATGAAAATTGCCGATAGTTTGGGCGAAAGAGATTTGCAGGCCATAGTGCTTTTAAATATTTCTGATGTTGAAAATAAACGAAAAAAGTTTCAGAATGCTATTTATGCTGCAAGAGAAAGTTATGCAATTGCGGATTTAATAGGTAATTTAGATTATAAATCTGAAAATTTATTGCAGGCGTCAATAGCCTATGAAGGTTTAGGTGATAATATTTTGGCCTTAAAGCGTTTAAAAGAATATACTGCCATTAGGGACAGTTTATTGAAAATGGACAAGGTTAAAAAGATCAAATTATTCAATACATTAAACGAATTAGAAATATCGCAGTACACCATAACTGATCTGGAAAAAGCAGGTGAGGAGTCGCAATTAAATTATGAGAAAGAAAGAAAATATACCCATTTTTTAATTATAGCAATAGTTATATTTGCTTTCTTGCTTATTTTATTGATTCAACAAAACGCATCTAAGAAAAAAGCTTATAATTTATTGGAATTTAAAAATTATCAGGTGCATAAAATGAAGGATGAGATTGATGAGCAAAGCAATGAATTAAAACAATTGAATAGCACTAAAGATAAATTTTTCTCCATAATTGCACACGATTTAAAAAATCCCTTCAATTCAATAGCAGGTTTTACCGAGCTTATGATAGAGAATAATGAAATATATGATGCAGCAAAACGATTAAAATTTTTAAAAATACTTAAAGGCTCAACTGCAAAAGTTTCCAGTTTGCTTGATAATTTGTTGATTTGGGCAAATTCACAATCGGGAAAATTAAAATTCTATCCGAAAAATATAAACTTGGCGCAACAGCTAGCCAATGTGGTTTCTCTTTTGGAAATTCAGGCCATTGATAAGGATATCTCTATTTTAAACATGGTTGAAAAAAACATTTTTGTAAAGGCCGACGAAAATATGTTAGACACCATTCTTAGGAATTTAATCTCAAATGCCATAAAGTTTACCCAACCAAAAGGTGAAATACAAATTTATACAACCCTTAAAAATGATTTTGCTGAAATCACAGTAAAAGACAATGGGGTAGGGATGTCGGAGGCAGAAATTACGACTATATTTAATGTCAGCGAAATACGCTCAAGTAAGGGAACCTCAAATGAACAGGGTTCAGGATTGGGATTAATTTTATGCAAGGATTTTGTTGAAAGCCATGGCGGTAAAATTTGGGTTGAAAGTGTCGCAAATAAAGGCAGTGAATTTAAGTTTACCTTGCCAATATGGAAAGAATAACTTTATAAAATGATTATCTATCATAAAAAAAAAACAGGCAATTTGCCTGTTTTTTTGTGGCGTATTGCAGAAAACGCAAATCTTTAAGAAATTGAATTTCAATTATTAGTGGTGTACTGTCAAAACTAATTACGCACATATCTGAAAATAGAATTAACTGGTTTTAGCCTTAATATTATTAAATGGATGTTATCTTGGTTCTTCTTACAATTGTAATTTATTGAAAAACATCAACTTAAAATATTCAATAAATTATTTCACAAATTTTAATTATATGATAATCTGCATCTTAGATTCATAAATGCCAGGGCCTGTTAAATAAATTTTAATGGTTATATTTGTCAATTATTAAACAAACAAAAAATCAACATTATGGGAATATTTATCATTTTAGGAATTATTGCAGTTTTGGCCATCTGGCTGGTAGCTATATACAACGGCTTGGTTGGTTATAGAAACAACAGAGAAAACGCTTTTGCTGATATTGATGTACAACTAAAACAACGTCACGACTTAATTCCGCAACTTCTTGGCGCCGTTAAAGGTTATATGGAACATGAAAGAGGAACTTTAGAGGCAGTTACCCAAGCAAGATCACGTGCCATGAATGCTGGATCAATCAATGAAAAGATTGCCGCAGAACAAGAACTGGGTTCCGCATTAAAAGGATTGAGCATTCAGGTTGAAGCATATCCGGATTTAAAAGCGAGTCAAAATTTTATGCAGTTGCAGACAGAAATTTCCGACATTGAAAACAAATTGGCTGCCGTAAGACGTTACTTTAATGCCGCAACAAAAGAACTTAATATTGCCGTTCAAAAATTTCCAAATAACATTTTTGCAAGTATGTTTGGCTTTAAATCAGAACCAATGTTTGATTTAGGCGATGCAGGCAGAGAACAAATGGATGTACCTCCGGAGGTTAAATTTTAAGCAGTGGCATTTGTTGGAATTCAAACTCAAATAAAAAGAAACAACAGAAAATCTGTTCTTCTATTAATTTCATTTCCATTATTGGTTTTGGCTGCAGTATTTGCTGTGGTTTATTTTACCACATTTGACCAATATGGAAATCCGAGCCCCGACCTGGCATCCGAGATGTTTATTCAGGCGGTTCCATTTGTGACCACCATTGTTTTGGTCTGGTTTCTCATCGCTTATTTTGCCCATGGAAAAATGATTGCTATGGCAACCGGCTCCAAACCATTGGAACGCAAAGAAAATATGCGGGTTTATAATTTGGTGGAAAACCTTTGCATGAGTGTAGGAATGAAAATGCCCTCAATAAACATTATAGAAAGCGATGCTTTAAATGCATTTGCAAGCGGTTTGCAGGAAAAAAACTACTCAGTGACATTAACACGCGGTATTATTGATACGCTTGAGGATAATGAGTTAGAAGGTGTTATTGCTCATGAGTTGACGCATATTCGGAATAGAGATGTGAGGTTGTTGGTAGTTACCATTATTTTTGTTGGAATTTTTTCTCTTGTGGTTCAAATTGCATTCCGCAGTTTTCTATATGGCGGAATGGGTAGCAGAAGAAACAATAAAGATTCAGGGAAATTAATGATTGTAATTTTAGCGGTTTCTTTGATTGCTTACCTAATTTCGATGCTTTTTAAATTTTCTTTAAGTCGATCAAGAGAATATATGGCCGACAGCGGTGCCGCGGAAATGACCCGGAAACCTTGGGCGTTGGCTTCTGCCTTGAAAAAAATATCGGAGAATCACCATGTAAAAATGGTGAAGAGTGAAGAAGTGCAGCAAATGTTTATTGAAAATACGCCGCAAGACACTTCTGCAAATTTATTTGGAGGCTTAAAAGGATTATTTTCAACCCATCCGCCTATTGAAAAACGCATTCAGTTTTTGGAGCAGTTTTAATTCGATAACTTATTTAAAGGAATTTAAATCTTCCTGAATTTTAAGTTTCAAATCGAGGCTTTCAAAAATATATATTTTGTCAGCCTCGATTTGATATTTTACTCTTTTATTTTCTCTAAATCTAATAAAAAGGCATAAGATAAGGCGGTTCTCTTGTATTTCTCAAAACGCCCGGATGCACCACCATGACCAGTTTCCATATTGCAATCCATAATAAGAAGGTTGTTATCCGTTTTCATGGCGCGAAGCTTTGCAATCCATTTTGCCGGTTCCCAATATTGCACCTGACTATCCCAGTAACCAGTAGTTATTAACATATTTGGATACGCTGTTGCTTCAACATTATCATAAGGGGAGTATGATTTTATATAATCGTAGTATTCTTTGTCTTTCGGATTTCCCCATTCATCAAACTCAAAAGTAGTTAATGGAATAGTTTCATCTAACATGGTAGAAACAACATCCACAAAAGGAACTGCGGCTATTACACCATTCCATAATGTTGGTTTCATATTTACAATTGCTCCCATTAATAAACCTCCTGCGCTTCCTCCAAGGGCATATAGATGTTTACTGCTTGTAAATCCTTCATTTACTAAAAATTCACCTGAGTCAATAAAATCGGTAAACGTATTCTTCTTTTTTAATAATTTACCATTCTCATACCAATCTCTTCCCATTTCCTGACCACCCCGAATATGAGCAATTGCATAAACAAAACCTCTATTCAATAAACTTAATCTGGCTGAGTCAAAAGTTGGTTCTGTACTGTAACCATAAGAGCCATATGAATAAAGTAATAATGGAGTTTCAGAACTTTTTTCAATACCTTTTTTATATACCAACGAGATTGGAATTTTTGTGCCATCTTTTGCAGTAGCATATAAACGTTCTGAAGTATAATTATCAGGTGAAAAACTAGTATCTAAAACTTCATCTCGTTTAAGCAATACTTGTTCTTTCGTTTTCATATTATAGTCGTACGTACTATTTGGAGTTGTAAGAGATGAATAATTATAACGTAAAACATCAGTATTAAAATCTAAATTATCTCTTGTGTAAGCCGAATAAGCAGGGTCATTAAACTTAATATAATGTTCATCACCACCCCAATTCATAATACGAATTGTTCTTAAACCGTTCAATCTTTCACCAATGACTAAATAATCCTTAAAAAGATCAAAATCCTGTAAGAAAACGCTATCTCTATGTGGAATTACATCTGTCCAATTTTCTTTTGAAGTGGCTTTAACAGGCGTTTTTACCAAACGAAAATTTTTGGCATTTAAATTGGTTCGAATGTAAAAATAGTTACCAAAATGATCAGGTTGATATTCCAAACCTCTTTCTCTTGGTTGAATAATTTTCCATTCTCCGTTAGGTGTATTCGCATCCAGATATTGAAACTCTGTAGAAAGTGTTTGGAAGCTTCCAATCATTAAATATGCTTTGGATTTTGACTTAAAAACACCGCAACTAAAGGTTTCGTCTTTTTCTTCAAATACAAGTACATCTTTAGATTGGTCTGTGCCTAATAAATGTTTGTAAATTTTATTTGTACGAAGCGTTTCAGGATCTTTGGTTGTATAAAAAATGGTTTTATGATCGTTTGCCCATGTTGCACTTCCGCTGGTGTTACTTAATTTATCGTTTAATGTTTCACCTGATTCTAAATTTTTGAAATAAATAGTATATCTGCGTCTTGAGACGGTATCAATACCATAAGCCATTAATTTGTTGTTTGGGCTTACAGATTGACTTCCGATACCAAAATAGGAGTATCCTTTAGCCATTTCCGGACCGTTAATCATAATCTCTTCCTTGCCGTCGCCATCAATTTTTTTCCTGCAATACAAAGCGTAATCTCCGCCTTCTTCAAAACGAGTATAATAGGAGTAACCATTATCATTTACAGGAACAGATTGATCATCTTTTTTTATGCGACCAATAATTTCATCATATATTTTTTTTTGCAATGGTTCTGTGTGTTTCATTACTTTATTTAAATAGTCATTCTCTGCATTTAAATAATCTAATACATCTTTAGTTTGTTCGTCTGGGGTTTCAGCATTTTTTTGTTCATCACTTAAGCGCATCCAAAAATAATCGTCAATTCTGGTATCTTCATGAATAGTTAATGATTTTGGAATTTTTTTGGCAACGGGAGCACCATCTAAAAGATTTGCCGGTTTATCTTTTTTACACGAACTAAAAATTAAAAATAAGGCTACAATAAAATAAAAGGTTTTTTTCATGGCTGTTATTTGATTAATAAATAATGGATGTCACATTTTATTCAACCCAAAGAAAAAGGAATAAGTTATTAATAATGACATTTTTTATGTTGTCTGTTTTAGCGAAGTTAAAAAATATATTTAAAATATGATTAAAAACTTTATTTGCACTTGAAGTCTGCTACAAATTTATTTTAAAATATATGGAAGAAAAATGATGTCTAACGAAGAATGTAATTTATCAAATACAAAACGGGCTTTCTCTTTGGTCTAAAATCAAAATCCTTTGTAGCAGCTGTAATTTTTGCTTCATATCACTTCAAATCATCTTAATTTAGTTAAATTTGCAAAGCGTAAAATCGGTGGTAAAACATATCCTTGCTTATTGAATTCAGGATACCGCTACACAGATTTTATAAACCCTATGTTTTATAATTTAGTTTTTTTAATATGACCTCTAAAAAGATACATCTCTCTAAAATTGCAATGCTTATTGGATTATCGGCAATTGTTTTGTTAAGCATCATCACGTACTTTTCATTTAGAGATGTCAAAAAATTACCTGAAAGGGATGAAGCTACTGTCAAAGTCACACTGATAAATCCAGTTAAAAACAATGCTTCCCTGGAGGAAAACATTGTGAGCTATGGAATTAAATTATTAGGCACACCTTATGTTGGGGGAGGAAGCAGTGTGGATGGATTTGACTGTTCAGGATTTGTTTACTTTGTTTTTAAGCATTTTAAAATACAGGTGCCACGCAGCTCTTCTCAATTTAAGGATTTTGGGAAAGAAATCCCGATTGATAGCGTAAGAAAGGGAGATATATTGGTGTTTTTGAGCCCAACCAGAAATGTTATAGGCCATGTGGGCATCGTTACAAATCCAAAGGGAAATGAAAGTGATTTTATTCACGCATCCTCAGGCAGTGAAATGAAAGTGATTATTACAAGTCTAAAAAATGAAGGCTATACTCGCAGATTTGTAAAAGCGGTACGTGTTTTATAAATTTTATGATGTTAAGAAATATTTTTAAAATTCCAACTTCCTAAATAAAATAGAACAATTTGAAATTAGTGGCGTTGAGGTCAGTTTTTTTGTTTCCTGTATTTTGAGGAAATTGTTTTCAGATTAAAATGCCTCTAAAAAGAAATTAAAAAATGCCAAGCCAAATTCAGACAGGTATTTTTAGTTGAATGTTTGTCGGTTAGTACTGCATCTGATTAATTACATTTTAGTGATATAACCTACTTACATATTAGTTTACCACAACATTACCTATACAGATTGATTTTTATTTCTTTTTTAGAAAATATTTATAAGGCAATATATTGAGTTATAGATGTTTTTGACTAAAAAAAAACACATCGTTTTTTTTGCGTATGGTTTTTTTGATTTTTTTTTACTCTATTTTTATAATTCATAAAATTGAAAAACATGAATACAATAAAAAACAATTTTCTAAAATTAGCACTTTGCTTACTTACAACTGTTGTATCTGCTCAGGTTGATCAAGTCTCCGTTGTAAAAAATGATAATGGAATGAAATTGGTAGTTGGAGGAGAGGACTTAATGATTAACGGTATGAACTGGGATTATATTCCTATTGGAACCAATACTGTGAATGCTAATTTTTGGAAACAGTCAGATGATTTTATTAAGGCAGCACTTGATTCAGAAATGTCACTCCTTAAGAACATGGGTGTTAATGTGATACGTCAATATACAGGTGTTCCTGCAAAATGAATTCAGCATATCTATGAAAACTATGGTATTTACACGATGCTTAATGATCCTTTTGGTCGCTATGGTTTAACCTTAGATGGTGTTTGGGTTCCTGTTACTGATTACTCTGAACCTCGTACACAAGAGTTTCTCTTATCTGAAGTGGACAAATTGGTAAAAGAATACAAAAACACCCCCTGGTTTGTTATTATACTTGTTGGGTAACGAAAACAACTATGGCCTTTTCTGGGCTGGTGCAGAAACTGAGGATTTTCCTGATGATGAAGAAGAAAGGAAGTTTGTTGGAGAAAATCGAGGAAGACCCATGTACAGACTTATGAACGAAGCTGCCAAAAAAATAAAAGCCAGTGACTCATCTCACCCTGTAGCGCTATGTAATGGTGATGTATTGTTTATAGATATTGTTGCAGAAGAATGTAAAGATATATATATGGTGTTAATATGTATCGAGGCGAATCTTTTGGAGATGCTTTTCAAGTCGTAAAGGATAAACTTGATATACCAATCATGTTTACAGAGTTTGGAGCCGATGCGTTTAATGCTATCGATAATGCAGAAGATCAAAAGTCTCAGGCATATTATTTGGTAAAGAACTGGAAAGAGATCTATGAAAATGCTGCTGGTTTAGGTAAAACCGAAAATTCTATCGGTGGTTTTACATTCCAATTTAGTGATGGCTGGTGGAAGTACGATTTTGAAGCAGGTGAAAGTTGCTGGCAATTATTTGCTGGTACATCTATTTCTTCTACAGTTAACAATGGTGGTAGTAAATCGGCTGAAATTTAAGGAACAACTGGTGCAGCTGTAGGTATAAAACAAGAAAGGTTTGCAGCAGGTATACTTCTGCCTAATACCTCATATACAGTTTCATTTGATATAATGGCTTCTGGAGAATTCGGTATTGGAGGAGTTTTTAAAGCATTTACATTTTCCGAAGGTGTTGATGGTGGAACTGTTGGTGCAACGCAACACATCCTTGCGGATGGTGTAACTTCTTTAGCAACAACTTGGGAAACGAAAGCATATACCTTTACAACTGCTGCTAATGCAAATCAAGTGGAAGGTGGTTTATCCTTTTATATGGAAATAGTTAATAGTGCAGTTAAACTTAATGTAGATAATGTAGTTATAAAACTAGCACCTTAATAATCGTTTATTAAAATAAATCAATAGCTTGAGTGAGCAGCAACTCGCTCAAGCTTCTTGATAATCAAATTTTAAAGTGAGGTATTGAAAAATTGAAACTGATTATGGTAAGTAACATAATCAGTTTCAATTTTTAATTAAGAAATAGGATCAAATTATTAATTTTGATCACAATGAGCTTGATACCATATTGAGCTCTTTCCTTTTAAATTTGTTTAGGCTGTTATGCAGCTTTTTTCGATTTTCTGTAAAGGAAAGAATTGTATAATTTTCTTTTGGCAAAATTAGATCGCTGACCACTATTCACGAATTTGGTAAAAAGGTTTCGGTTCACACCAAAATATTCATAAGTGGTTCCGCAGGCAAACGTAATTTCTAAGAGCAAACTTTTATGTTGGAAGTCTTCAATTTTTGATTCAGAAGTTAAACTGGCATATTCTTTTAGATTAGACTCTTTGGTTTCGGGAGCGATACTTACTAAAAAATGATAGCCATCAATAATTTTCGTACTTATGATTCCTGCCTCATTCTTTTTTTCTTCGTCCTGAAATTTATCCGGATGCCATTCTTTTACCAAACCTCTATAAGTATTTTTCAGTTCTTTCAGATTAATTTCTCCTTCTACCTTAAATATTTTTTTGTACTCATTGATACGCTTCATATACAGTGTTTTCAAATTTCGTGCAAATGTATTCATATTATCTGAATTATGCCCTTTATTTTTAAAATTGATAACGACTGGTTAATCTGCTCATAAGTAGTTGTTTATAATTAATGGTTTACGGCCAAACTAAAATTGAATTCTAACTAATTTTAAATCCAATAACTAAATGAATTTATATAGATTATTGATATTTCTTGACTTGGTTGGAAATAACAGATTCTCAGACAGACTGAGAATGATAGTCTAAAATTAAAATATTCTGAAACAAGTTCGGGAGGAATGGAATTCTGCTGGAGATGGAGAGTAAGTTTCTAAAAGTTGAAGAGCCTTAAATAGGCAATGCTAAAAAATAGTATAATCATCTTGTTTGGGATGTCCAATACCAATGATTAATATCATATGTTAATCTGATATTAATCATTGATAGGTTGTAATTAATAGACTAAGTTTATTTTTATTGAATAGTATAAAGTTATGACAAGACAGTACATATATTATTTATTAATCACATTATTTTTCATTTCCTGTGTGGATGTTGATTTAGGAGATTCATTAGGAGATTCTCCACAAACAGTAAAAGTTTTAACAACGACATGTTTTACAATTGAAGATGAGGTTGACAATTCTTTAATTGATAGTGTTTTTGTCAGAATCAATGTTATGAGGCCTTCAGGGGTTCCTTTAAGTCATAGTGGATATACTAATAATTCTGGAGAGGTATGTTTTACTTATGAAGGACAGATTATTGGCTTTTTCTCTCAAAAGAAAGGATATGTTTATTATGGATGTCATTATGTAGTACCACAATCAACAACTATAATAATGCAACCTTATGCCCTATTAAATGTAAAACTTAAAAATGTTGATCCTGTAGGAGAAAATGACTCATTTTATTTTACCTACTGGGGTATAGATTGTAGTGGAGGTCAAACGCTTTATTTTTTTGATTCTGTTGTGGATACGGTTTTCACAAAACCATTGCATCCGGGGGATAGTGAATTACGTTGGAGGTCTATGATCGATGGTGTATATTCAGAATATACAGAAAAGAGCATAAATGTTAACCCAAGAGATACTGTATTTATTGATATTGAATATTAATAGATATAAATGCGTTAGGTATTTTTGATTATTGAGATATTTACTTTTTTAAATATTATTTAATTTACAGTAAACAGTTTCGTAAACGATTTAAGTAAATTAGCTAAGCGTTGGTATGTTTGTTTTTCTTTCTTTCTTACCGAAATCCAACAGCTGGAAAACTTAAGAGATTCACTCCGATTTAGGGAGTTGTCAATAAGCATAAATAAAAAAACACCTTCTCAAGTATTTTTTGAATTGAGCAATTTTTTATACCCATTGTGCCTGTTGCACAACTCATTCAAATCTACATAAATTACTTGCAAAAAAGGATAAAAAGCAGTACTTTCATGGTATGCAAGGCAAAAAAGATTATCAGGAAAAACTATTCGCGCATTTTCAGTTAA
>Ga0314774_1001671_pt1 | contig 13733 bp, 12 predicted proteins | sample MetaGCBIA2018_FD_204515 | JGI IMG/M metagenome (GOLD analysis project Ga0314774, IMG submission 204515) | Cryopeg brine microbial communities from Beaufort Sea near Barrow, Alaska, United States - CBIA 2018 | ecosystem: Environmental > Aquatic > Marine > Coastal | place: USA: Alaska | collected... | reverse complement strand
AACTGGAGGAGATTCTCAGAAATCAAAAACTACAAAAGCGAAAGCCTAACAGGCAATATGTCAGGCGAACAAAGAACGGAGCATATCGAAAATACAAATAAAATCCTTAAATTAGCGCCATTACCTCCAAAGGGGGAGATGCTCCGAAACTAGCTATTGTGGTTAACACAAATTACCTTTATAAATTAAACATTTCGATAATTATCGGAAAACTAATTCACCATCCGATAGCGATCGGATTCACAAATTAACGAAACAACAAATTAACAACATAAAAAAAATGATCCCTTTATCAATCCCAAAAATCGAAGGAAACGAATCGAAGTACGTCCTTGATTGTTTAGAAACTGGCTGGATTTCTTCGGCTGGAAGTTATGTTACGCAATTTGAAGAAATGGTTGCTGAATATGCAGGTGCCAAATATGGCGTTGCTTGTATGAACGGAACTGTTGGACTTCACATAGCACAAATCTTGTTGGGTGTTACAGCTGACGATCATGTTATCGCGCCAAACATTACATTTATTGCAACGTTGAATGCAATTAAATATACAGGAGCTACTCCTATTCTGATTGATGTCGATGCAGACAATTGGCAAATGGATTTGAATTTATTGGAGAAATACCTTCAAGAAAATACAGAATTAAAGACATCTAACAACGGAACTTTTAGTTTTGATAAATCCACTGGGAAAAGAGTTCGTGCGATTATGCCAGTTCACGTACTAGGGAACATTGGTGACATGAACCGCATGTTGGAAATAGCAGGGAAATATCATTTAGATATCATCGAAGACAGTACGGAAGCATTAGGAAGTACATTTGATGGAAAACACGCTGGAACATTTGGTAAAATAGGAGTTTTTAGTTTCAATGGAAATAAAATTATTTCTACTGGAGGCGGTGGAGTAATTGTTACCGACGATGAAGAAATTGCAAAAAAAGCAAAGCATTTAACGACCCAAGCAAAGGTCAGCGCAATGGATTATATTCATGACGAAATTGGTTATAACTACCGATTAGTGAATGTTCTTGCAGCAATTGGAGTGGCTCAAATGGAAACTTTCCCTGAGACCTTAAAAGCGAAGAAAACAATGGATGCTTTTTATCGTAAACATTTAGAAGGTATTGGTGATATCAAGTTTCAAGCAATTCCAGAAGGAACTGACCCTAATTGTTGGCTATTTACATTTAGCACTTCACGCATGCGTGAATTATTGGATTACCTAAACAAAAATGGAGTTCAATCACGTCCATTCTGGATGCCGATGAATCAATTGGTAATGTTTAAAGACGATATTTATTTTACAGAAAAAGATGTTTCTGCAAGCGTTTATGAGAATAGCATTAGTATTCCAAGTTCGGCGGGGATAACGGGAGAGCAGTTGGAGGAGGTTGTTAGGGTGATTAAGGATTTTTTTAAATCGTAGAGCCGCAATGCATTGCGGCTCCACGATTTAAAAAAATAAACACAACAAATCAACAAAAAATACAAAAAATGAGGAATCCTTTTGGCTAAAGGAAACGTTTATTTCAAACTCCCTAAACGAACTTAAAGTACATAAATTACAATCATTATAAACTAATACATTTTATTTGTTTATTTTAGCGCTTAAAATGAACTATGAGTACAGTAAAACAATCTAAAATAAACAAGCTCTTGAAGTTACAACCTTCTGGAGTGGTATTAACTAGTAGCTGGCTTGTGGATCAGGGTTACAGTCCTGAATTACTCAGGAGATATCGCAACAGTCAGTGGTTAACATCCATCGGTAATGGAGCAATGGTAAGAACCGATGATAAAGTAGATTATACAGGTGCCGTTTTTAGTCTGCAACAGCAGCTAGGTTTAAGTATTCATCCTGCAGCAAAAACAGCATTGTCGCTTCAAGGAAAAGCCCATTTCCTAGATTTATCCCAGCAACAAGTTTACTTATTTGGGAATACAAGAGAAAATTTACCAACTTGGTTTATAAATTATGACTGGGGAGTCAAGATAAATTATTACACTTCTTCTTTTCTTCCGGCGAATGAAGGAATGACATTAATTGAGAAAAATAACTTTAAACTCAGCATATCATCGCCTGCTAGAGCACTAATGGAATGTTTGTTTTTGGCTCCGCAGTCACAGGATTTGATGGAGTGCCTTCAAATAATGCAGGCATTAAATAATCTACATCCAAAAAAAGTGCAGACTTTATTAGAACAATGCACATCTGTGAAAGTTAAACGTTTGTTTCTGTATCTCGCTGATAGATCAGGCCACACATGGTTTAAACATTTAAATTTAGAGCAAGTAGATTTGGGGAAAGGGAACAGAAGTTTAGTGAAAAACGGAGTTTATATTAAAAAATATAAGATTACTGTTCCAAAGGAAATGGAAAAAGATGAGTACCCAGAATTATAAATCTCAAGTAATCCTTCTACTTTCTGTCTTGCCCGAGGTTGAGAAAGAAGATTGTTTTGCGTTGCATGGCGGCACAGCAATTAATTTATTTGTTAGGAATATGCCGCGCTTGTCGGTAGATATAGACCTTACATTCTTACCTATAGAAAATAGGGATACTTCTATTCAAGCGATAAGTAAAGCGTTGTCGCAAATCAAAAAGAATATAGAAACAGTTTTTAGTCACATCAGTGTCCAACATTTAGAAAGAGAAGCTAAACTCCTGGTATCAACCAAGGAAGCGAATATTAAAATTGAAGTCAACTTAATAAAAAGAGCTTGTTTTGAAAAGCCTAAGCTCATGGCATTGTGCGCTAAAGCACAAGATACCTTTGAGGTTTTTACAGAAATAACGATTGTTGAACTAGGACATTTATTTGGCGGAAAGATTTGTGCTGCTTTAGACAGGCAACATCCTCGAGATTTATTTGACATTAAATATTTGCTTGAAGAAGAAGGTTTTTCAGCTGCAATTAAAAAGGGTTTTATTTTTTACTTAATTAGTTCTAATAGACCAATCGTTGAAATTTTATTTCCTAAGCTCAAAGATCAAAGAAAGGCTTTTAGTAATCAGTTTACAGGAATGACGACCGAAAACTTTGATTACTCAGATTATGAGCATACCAGAGAAACGTTAATTCAAATCGTTAATTCATCATTAACAAAAGAAGATAAAGCATTTTTATTAAGCATAGAGAAAGGAGAACCAAATTGGAATGAATATGATTTCAGTCAATTTCCAGCTGTAAAATGGAAATTACAAAATATCAATACCCTTAAAGAACAAAACCCTGTTAAACATAAGGAGTTTTATGAAAAACTTTATTTAGCATTTAAAGATTAACTGCGTTGAAGGAAAAAGTTACTCAAAGATTGCGTAGTTAATTATTTAATCATTTTAGCGATTAGTTGAATTGGAACACCTCTTCCGTCAGCTGATGGAGAGATACAGAGGGAGGATATCAGTCGATCGAATCATTATAAATGTTTAATATTGCTTTTGCGTAATTAATTCTAAAAATCCTCCCCCCAGCCCCCTCCAAAAGGGGGAGACGCTTCGCAACTGACATTTTTGAATATCGATTCGCCAACTTCACAAATCAACAAATTTACGAATCAACAAATCAACATTTTCCAACATCAAAAAAACAAATTAACGAAAAAACAAAAAAATGAACATAATAGACATCCCCAACTTCATAAACACCCACATAACAAAAAGAGCAACAAGTCTTTTTGAGAAAGATATTAAAGCGAACGCAGCAATCTTAAGTAAAAAAATTGAAGGTAAATCAGTACTTGTTATTGGAGGAGCTGGAACAATTGGTTCTTCTTACATTAAAGCAGTACTAAAATTTAAGCCAGGTAAATTATATGTAGTTGATACCAATGAGAACGGTTTAACTGAATTAACAAGAACATTGCGTTCTGATGCAAATATGTTTGTTCCAGAAGATTACAGAACTTATCCTATGAGTTTTGGAGATCCTGTTTTCAAGAAAATGTTCTTGGCTGAAGGTCCTTTTGATATTGTAGCGAATTTCGCTGCTCACAAACACGTTAGAAGCGAAAAAGATAAATACTCTATTGAGGCGATGATTGAAAACAATGTTTTCAAAGCGAAAGAGTTTTTAGATTTATTGGTAGACAATAAACCTGAGCATTTCTTCTGTGTATCGACAGACAAAGCAGCGAACCCTGTTAATGTCATGGGCGCAAGTAAGAAATTGATGGAGGAAGTAATCATGGCGTATAGCAATGAATTACAAATTACAACAGCCCGATTTGCGAATGTTGCCTTTTCAAACGGTTCCCTTTTAGCAGGATATATTGAAAGATTATTCCAAAACCAGCCTATCTCCTGCCCTTCCGATGTGAAGAGATTTTTTGTATCACCAGAAGAAAGTGGTCAAATTTGTATGTTGGCATGTATGCTAGGAAATTCAGGTGAAATCTTTTTCCCGAAATTAGCAGAAGAAGAAATGGCATTCTTCAAGGACATTACAATTGATTTCTTTAAAGCGTCTAAGCGTCCGATTTTAGAATGTAAATCTGATGATGAAGCAAAACAGAAAGCCTTAACAACAAAAGATGGAGATCCATATCCTGTTTACTTCTTCAAAACAGAAACATCTGGGGAGAAACTATACGAAGAATTTTACACAGAAACAGATGTTGTCGATCAAGAAACCTTTGACAGTTTAGGAGTAATTAAAAATGCAAGAAAACTACCAAAAGAGGACATCACCAAAACAATTTTAGAATTAAAAGAATTGATGGATTCAGGAAATCACGATAAGTCATCGATTGTTGAGTTATTGAAAAAGCATTTACCGGATTTTGAGCATATTGAGACTGGGAAATCATTAGATCAGAAAATGTAGATAATTGAGTTTTAAAAACACGTAGAGCTGCAATGCATTGCGGCTCCACGTGTTTTTAAAACCAACAAATTCCCGAATCAACAATAAACAAATTTACAATAAACATGTATCAATTATTCAAAAGGTTAATGGACATCATCGTGTCCGGAATCGCATTAATCATTCTAGCACCATTATTAATTCCAATTATGATTGGGTTAAAGCTAACTGGAGAAGGCTACATCTGGTATAAACAAGAACGTGTTGGCTACAAGAACAAACCATTCTTGATTTGGAAATTTGCAACGATGTTGTTGAACAGTCCAAGCATGTCAGGAGGAGTTATCACCACAAAAAAAGATCCACGCATTACACCAATGGGAGGTTTTTTGAGAAAAAGTAAAATCAATGAACTTCCACAATTGATTAATATTTTCAAAGGAGATATGAGCGTTGTGGGACCAAGACCAGTTATGCAAATAAGTTTTGATGCTTATCCTGAACATGTACAAAAAGTAATTTACAATGTTAGACCAGGATTAACAGGAATTGGTTCTATCATTTTTAGAGACGAAGAAGAGTTAATTACTGAAGTGAGAAACAGAGGTGAAGATACTTGGGAATTCTATTCTCAAAAAATCTATCCTTTCAAAGGAGAGGTTGAGAAATGGTATCAACAAAACCAAGGTTTTATCACTGATGTTAAGATTATCATCGTTACCGCTTGGGTTATTTTAAATCCTACGAGTGAGATTGTTTATAAATGGTTTAAAGATTTACCGAGAAGAGCTTTTTAAAAAGCAGTAATGAGTATACCGATAAAAATCGGCACAGGTTGAGTAGGGAGTATTGAGGCGAATATCCAAGTCTCGCTTTCCATTCAAACATTTAGAATTTTAAAAGAACGCAGATTAGCGTTCTTTTTTGGTTTATAATATGCTCAAAACCCCAGCGGGGTGATGTATGTCACCATAGTATGCAATGCTATGTTTTCATAAAAAACAGAATCAAATTCTCGAATAATTAAATCTTAATTCTCGAAAGGTTTACCCAAAAGGAAAAGCTAAAATCAGATTGAGAAACAGAATGAGAATGAAGAAAAAAATCATCCAATATCCCTTAAGCTCTCCCTTTAACATAATCGAAGACCTACTCTTTAAATGAAAACCCCAGCGGGGTGGTGTATGTCACCATAGTATGCAATGCTATGTTTTCATATCCTTCGGCTTAGGGATAGCAGCGGCATCCTTTTTATTACCGCGAGTTTTTTAACTCGTGGTAATAAAAAGATACAGCGGAAAGCCCGACCTTATTTTCTTGGAGTTTACGGAGAGAAAATTAGGGAAGCCCCAAATAAATCAGATTGAGAAACAGAATGAGAATGAAGAAAAAAATCATCCAATATCCCTTAAGCTCTCCCTTTAACATAATCGAAGACCTACTCTTTAAATGAAAACCCCAGCGGGTGGTGTAAGTCACCATAGTATGCAATGCTATGTTTTCATAAGGCCTGGCCTAATAAATCAAATACCCTTCTCTCACCCCCTTAAACTCCTCCAACCCAACTTTCCAACTCTCCCTAATCTCCTCTTCACTTTTCCCTGAAACAATATCCTTCCTCAACTCATCCGTTCCTGCCAGAATATCAAACCACCTGTTCTTCGTGATAAAGAAATCCGTCGAACCTAAAGCTTTATAAGCTTTAATCAACCATTGAATTTCCAATTGATTGATCTTTCTACTTCCTGTCCCATCTTTACCTGAATCCGCGTATTCTCGTAAATCCATTCCATAACAAACTTGATTTTTTAACTTCGGGTCTTTCGCTCCGTAACTCGGAACAGGCGTAAAACTATAAGTAAAGCCTTCTTTTCCTTTCAAATCAGGGTGACCAAAGACTTCAAATGGAGTTTCTGTTCCTCTTCCTACACTTAAAATCGTTCCTTCGAACAAACACAATCCTGGGTAGAGTTGAATTGCAGCGTCACTTCTTAAATTTGGAGACGGTGAAACAGGCAATGAATAAGGCATATTTCTATTGTAATTTAGAACGGGAACAACTTTCAACTTACATAGCACTTCGTTTTTCAGCCATTTTTCCCCGTTGATCATTTGAGCAATTTCTCCGACTGTCATTCCATGAACAATTGGAATTGGATGCATTCCCACAAAAGATTCATATCCTTTTTTACGAATTGGTCCGTCAACATAATGTCCATTCGGATTTGGGCGATCTAAAACCACAACCTCGATGTCATTTTCTGCGGCGGCTTCCATAATGTAATGCAACGTGGAAATATAAGTGTAGAACCTTGCGCCAACATCTTGTAGGTCGAACACTAAAACATCAATTCCTTCTAATTGTGCAGCACTTGGCTTTTTGTTGTTTCCGTAAATAGAAACAATTGGCAATCCTGTTTTCGGGTCTTTATCTGACGCTACGTGTTCTCCAGCATCAGCATCTCCTCGGAAACCGTGTTCTGGGGAATAGACTTTTACCACATTTATTCCGCGTGAAATTAGCGTATCTACCAAATGCGTTTCTCTTACTCTACTGGTTTGATTTCCTACGATTCCGATTTTTCTATCTTCCAAAATCATTTTTAAATGAGCTAATTGCTCAGCACCTACAACAATCTTTTCGGATGGCTGAGTGTTCAATTTTTCCTCCTTAACTTCCCCTTTTTCGGGAGGATTAGCGTTTAAAACTTCTTGAGCTGGCAAATTGCTTTGACAAGAAACGATGAAAAACACAAAAAAACTTTTTAGGAACAGACGCAATGAGTACATTAGCAAGCATTTTAAGATATTGTGAATAAAATCTATTACATAGCAAAGAAAATCCATAAAGGGAAAGGCGAAGATAAAAAAGTTTCGCAACCCATCACGCGAATTGCTCGCCTGAGTATCATATTGGCTATGGTCATCAATATCATAACCCTAGCTGTGGTTACGGGATTTCAGAACAAGGTCAAAGATAAGGTAATTGGTTTTGGTTCGCACGCTACAATTGTTAAAGCTGGTGAAAATTCTACTTTTGAAACGGCGCCTATTGTCTACAGTGATTCCTTGGAATTAGCAGTGAAAAACATTCAAGGGGTTAAAAACATTCAACCATTTGCCTATAAACCGGCTTTATTACAGTCGGATCCTGATACCAATCGCTATAATGTGAACGGAATTGATACTTTCCAAGTGCAACAAGAAATTCATGGAATTGTCATGAAAGGTGTGGGTAAGACTTACGATTGGACTTTTTTTGAATCGCATTTAATTGAAGGTATTGTTCCGAATGTTAGAGACAGTATCCCGCATGATGAAATCATTGTTTCCTCCCAAGTTGCAAAGAATCTTGGAATTGAAGTTGGCGACGATGTGAGTGTGTTTTTCGTAAAAGCAACTCCTGTAAAATTAAAATATAAAGTTTCAGGAATTTTTAAAACTGGACTTCAAGAATTCGACGAACAAGTTGTAATTGGCGATATGAGAAGTGTTCAGCGCTTAAATGATTGGGGAATTCAAACTGCAATTCGAGTAGCCGACACCATTACAGATGATGGACAATTTGTGATTTATGCTGATGCAAGAGGTGGAAATGGAAATTACCGTCACGATTGGGGAAAAGGCTTCGAAAATGCGTATGGTTTTACTTATTGTGATGTTAAAGACACTGTAATTCGACTAATTAGTTCAGATTACTATTCTTTTGTCGACGGTTTTGGAGAATTGAATTCTATTCCTGACACTGCATATTTGAGCATAAAAGTCGAAGGAAATAAATATTTACCTTGTTTCCCTAAAGACTTAGAAATGGGACAAATCCAAAAGGAGTTTTTAAATAAATCAGGAACGAAATTCGCAATTAATATCAAAGGTGGAAAACGTGTTATTTTTGAATATAAAGACGGAAAAGGAAGTCACCAAAATTACATTGGCGGATATGAAGTTGAGGTGAATAATTTCGCTAAACTGGATGAAATAGCTGATAATATAAAACGTGCGATTTACTTTCAAGATACAGAAGAACAAATAGAATATCGTGTTCGCACAATCTCAGAAGATCAACAAGAGATATTCTTATGGTTGGATTTTCTAAATTTGAATGTGATTATCATTCTGGTTCTTATGTTATTGATCAGTACAATTAACATGGGTTCAGGATTATTGGTTTTAATCATCACAAAAACACAATTAATTGGATTGTTAAAAGCAATAGGAACGAACAATTGGGACATCCGTAAATTGTTCTTGTATCAAGCGGTATTTATTATCCTACGTGCTGTAATTATTGGAAATGTGGTTGGAATTGGATTGTGTTTATTGCAAGATTATTTCACAATTATCCCATTGAATCCGGAGGTTTATTATTTAGATGCTGTTCCAGTGGAATTGAACTTTTGGCATATTGGATTATTGAATATAGGAACTATTGTTTTGTGCACTGCCGCGTTGATTATTCCTTCTTATGTGGTGACGAAGATCTCGCCTATCAAGGCTTTGAAGTTTGATTAGGGTAAAAAGGGATTCCTCAATGTAAGTCTTAATTCCTAAGAAAAAGTATTCTCTTTTCAGACTAGTAAAAAAGGGATTCCTAAATATTGTGCATTTTCGGAATGACTGAGGAAACTCTTTTTTGGTTACTCCTTATTGTAGATGTTAACCCTAAGAAAATGAATTCACTTTTCAGACTAGTAAAAAAGGGATTCCTCAATGCTGTGCATTTTCGGAATGACAGTCGGTTGGGTAGTTTTTGTGAGAAAGTAGAAAAAGCTTCGCTTTTTCTGCTTTCTCACACCTCAAAAAATACATATTGTCATTCCGATGGAGTGAAACGACTGAGGAATCTCTTTTTTGGTTACTCCTTGTTGTAGATGTTAACCCTAAGGAAATGAATTCACTTTTCAGACTAGTAAAAAAGGGATTCCTCAATGCTGTGCATTTTCGGAATGACAGTCGGTTGGGTAGTTTATTGGTAAAGAGGTGCAAAAGCTTCGCTTTTTCTGCTTTCTCACACCTCTAATAAATACACACTGTCATTCCGATGGAGTAAAACGACTGAGGAATCTCTTTTTTGGTTTGTTCCTATTGTAGATGGTAATCCTAAAAAAACACATTCGCCTTTCAAACTAGTAAAAAAGGGATTCCTCAATGCTGTGCATTTTCGGAATGACAGCCGGTTGGGTAGTTTATTGGTAAAGAGGTGCAAAAGCTTCGCTTTTGCACCTCTTTACCACCACACTCAAACGCCACATTGTCATTCCGGATGGAGTGAACCGACTGAGGAAACTCTTCTAAGCTAGAGAAGAATGTAGATGTTTAGAAAATGACAAGGCAAACTTTTAATTTTAAAAAAGATAGAATATTTTATTTTTATGTTTTGATATTTATTACTAACTTGATAATTATGAAAACCACTAAATTATATTTCACGTACATGTTGTCCAATTATAGTAATAAATTGCTTTATGTTGGATCTTCTAGTAATCTCTCACAAAGAGTTCATAGGCATAAGATCGGATACTTTGAAGGCCACACAAAGAAATACAACATTAATAGACTAATCTATTTTGAAACTTATACATCAATTGATGAGGCAATAAAAAGAGAACAACAGATCAAGAGTTATAATAGATCAAAAAAGAATAAACTTATAAATAAGGTGAATCCTCAGTGGAGAGAATTAGAAGCGCCCTTAAACAATTTCTAATATATTTAAAAGAGATTTCTCCACCACTGAAAATCATAGATTTTAAGCGCTATTCGGGATGACAGCTGGTGAGGCGTACTTTTGGGAAAGAGTTGGAAAAGCGGAGCTTTTTCAACTCTTTCCCAAACCAATCAAAGACATATTGTCATTCCGATGGAGTGAAACGACTGAGGAATCCCTTTTTTGGTTACTCCTTATTGTAGATGTTAACTCTAGAAAAAACGCATTCGCCTTTCAGACCAGCAAAAAAGGGATTCCTCAATGCTGTGCATTTTCGGAATGACAGTCGATTAGGTGGTTTAGTGGGAAAGAGGTGCAAAAGCTTCGCTTTTTCTGCTTTCTCACACCTCAAACAAATACACACTGTCATTCCGATGGAGTAAAACGACTGAGGAATCTCTTTTTTGGTTACTCCTTATTGTAGATGTTAACTCTAGAAAAAACGCATTCACTTTTTAAACCAATAAAAAAGTGATTCATCCCGATTGTTTCATCGTAATATTAGCGACAGTGGGCTGGGTTGTTGTTGTTTATTTGGAAAAATAAAACACCTGTCATTCCGGATGGAGTGAAATGACTGTGAATCCCTTTTTGAATATTCCTAAATGTATATTCTATAGAAAAAGGGAGAGGATTGAAGAATATTTTTCTAATATATTCCTTAAATTGCACCCAATATGACGCAAAACGACATCGACAAAAAATACATGCAACGCGCACTCCAAATCGCTAAACTAGCAGGAGTCAACGCGGCCCCCAACCCTATGGTAGGCGCTGTAATTGTTCACAATGACAAAATTATCGGTGAAGGATTCCATCAAGAACATGGAAAACCACATGCTGAGGTCAACGCTGTGGATTCTGTAAAAGATATGTCTTTACTATCAGAGTCTACAATTTACGTGACTTTAGAACCTTGTGCTCATTTTGGGAAGACTCCTCCTTGTGCGGATTTAATTGTACAAAATAAATTCAAACGTGTTGTTGTGGCATGTTTAGATACTTTTTCGGAAGTTGCTGGAAAGGGAATTCAACGCATGAAAGACGCCGGAATAACAGTTGAAATTGGTGTTTTGGAATCAGAAGCACGTTGGTTGAATAGGCGTTTCTTTACTTATCATGAGAAAAAGCGTCCTTATGTAATTTTGAAATGGGCTGAAACGAGAGATGGATTTATAGACCGTTTACCTGAGGATAGAGATGAAGGAATTAACTGGATTACTCAGCCTAGGATGAAAATGTATGTTCACAAATGGCGAAGTGAGGAACAAGCAATTATGGTAGGTTGGAAAACGATTAATAATGATGATCCACAGTTGAATGTGAGGAAAATCGCAGGGAAATCTCCTCATCGTTTTGTAATTGATCCAGATGGAAATGTTAATCTGAATGCTAAAGTTTTTCAAGATGGTGAACCAACAACTATAATAAGTTTAAAATCTGAAATTAAAGGTTTACCAAATCATGTTGAATTAATTACATTGGATAAGATCTCCTCAGAGAATATTTTGTCCGTACTATATGACAAGAAAATGTTATCCGTTTTTATTGAAGGTGGCGCTCAAACGCATGCACATTTCATTGAAGATGGTTTGTGGGACGAAGCTTATCAGCTCATAGGAAGTTCAGCTTTTGAAAATGGAATTAAAGCTCCTACCCTTTCTAATAAAACTTTAATTTCAAGTGAGCATATTAGGAAAGACATCATTCAACACTTTCGTAAATCATGATTTATTTACTTTTAAGCATTGCCAGTTCCACATTGATTTTGGTGTTTTTTAGAGCTTTTGAGCGATTTAACATCAATGTCTTTCAAGGAATCGTATACAATTACATAACTGCTTGCGCGGTAGGATTCATACTTTTCGGTGATGAATGGAAACCAGGAGATTTATCAACAGGTACATGGATTCCGTATGTATTTATTGTTGGTGCTTTGTTCATTGGTTTATTCTTAATGATGGGAAAAAGTTCACAGGAAAATGGAATTGGAATTACTTCGGTAACGGTAAAAATGAGTTTGGCAATTCCTGTTGTCGCGGCTATTTTCCTTTATAATGAATCGGTTTATTTAACCAAAATAATTGGCGTTATCACAGCATTGATTGGCGTATTTTTAATTACCTATCAAAAGAAAGTCGCCAAAGACAAGGGGAGCAAAGGTAAACTATGGTTTTTAATAGTTTTATTTATCGGAGGTGGATTACTGGACACGCTTATAAACTACGTTGAAAAAGTAGCGATTGGTGAACTCTCTTTGGCTCTATTTTCAGCCATTGGATTTGGAATTGCGGCTTGTATTGGTTTATTCATTATGTTGATTAAGGTTTTGCGCAAAGACATTCAATTACAAAAACGTGCTATTATCGGTGGTTTCTTGCTAGGAATACCAAATTTCTTCTCAATTTACTTTTTAATGATGGCAATTAGATTTTCAGATTTATCGGATTCTGTTACTTATGCAGTAAATAATACTGGGGTTGTAATTGCTTCATTTATAGTTGGGATTTTGGTTTTTAAGGAAGCTGCAACTCCTTTAAAGATAATTGGTGGAGTTGTTTCAATTGCTGCGATTTTACTTTTGACTTTGTGAAATTAATTGGCGGTGATTAATTAATAGTGTATTTTTGCATTATCAAACCAATGGAAAAAAGTTAAGATGAGTACAGAAACATTATTTGAGGAAGAGGTTGTTGAAAAACAAGTTGCAGAACATAATTTAATCGTTTATAATGATGATGTTAACACATTTGATTATGTTATTGAATCATTAATTAAAATATGCAAACATGATTCTGTTCAGGCGGAACAATGTACAATGTTGATTCATTATAAAGGCAGATGTGACGTTAAATCGGGTGAATTCGAAAAATTAACTGGAATGTGTACAGGATTGTTAGATCGTGGAATTTCGGCAGAGGTAGAATAAATTTTTGTTCTTTATCTACTGATTTACAAGCACATTAAAATTAAGCCAAAAGAAAAGATAATTATTTTCCATATTCCACTTGTTTTTGGAAAATAAAGAGTTACTTTTGCACTCGCTATGAACGATTAGCGAAAGATTAAAAAACATTAAAAATGGCTCTGTAGCTCAACTGAATAGAGCACTACATTACGGCTGTAGAGGTTTCAAGTTTGAATCTTGACAGGGTCACTAAGAATAAAAGCTTTCACTTTAGTGGAGGCTTTTTTCATTTTAAATCGTCTGAGCGTTT
>Ga0314774_1001668_pt1 | contig 13740 bp, 15 predicted proteins | sample MetaGCBIA2018_FD_204515 | JGI IMG/M metagenome (GOLD analysis project Ga0314774, IMG submission 204515) | Cryopeg brine microbial communities from Beaufort Sea near Barrow, Alaska, United States - CBIA 2018 | ecosystem: Environmental > Aquatic > Marine > Coastal | place: USA: Alaska | collected... | reverse complement strand
GTGCGTGAGATCCGCCAGCGCTTTGTCGGTGTCACGCTCGAAGACTACGCTCGATTGTGTGGTCTGTCGAAGACCACCCTTATGAATATAGAGCGTGACGATCCCCGGGTTCTTCTGGAGTCTGTTAAAAAAGCGGTAGAGCCGTTGGGGTACCAATTGTCCCTGGTGCCTGCTGAGGATCTCTAGGGAAGCGGGTCCCTAAGCGTGGAGTCTGAGGTCTTCCGCATTTGGACACAGCAGCGCCGTGGATTCTGGCGTTTTGCTTTTTCATGCAGCAATTCCCGATGCCCCTTTTTTGATTGTTGTACGTTCAGAAATGGATAGTTTATTGTTCACGCCAGTGCAGCCACAAGCGGGTATCTAACTCAAGTTGATGATAATCAGGCTCCATATGGCAGCACAGTTGATAGAAAGCCTTGTTATGCTCTTTTTCTCTTAGATGCGATAACTCGTGCACTGCGATCATTCGCAAAAACTCGGGCGGCGCCTCTTTGAATAAGCTGGCGATCGTGATGCTGTTACGTGATTTTAGCTTACTGCCTTGCACTCGTGATTGATAAGTATGAACACCCAGCGCATTTTTAAGCACCTTGAGTTTGCTATTGTAGCTGACCTGAGAAATAGGGTCACCTTTACGCATATACTGATTTTTTAGCGCAATTACATATTGGTACAGCGTCTTGTCGCTTTGTATTTCGTGAAGGTCTGGATATTTTTTTTCGAGATAATTACCTAAGCCACCACTAGTAATCAGCAAGCCTGCTTGTGTTCTAATTTGCTCAGAGTAATGAGCTATATACTTTAAGGTAGCCACTGATTTAATCCTTTATATTAGGCGTAAGGAGTGAGTAGAAAAAGCAATATCTGCAGATTGTAGTTTATTTCCCTAACACCTTCAGTTCATGTTTTTCCCGCGCAGTGTAGATTTAGTGAGTGATGGACTTAAGGCTGAGGTCCATCATGGCCTGTTGAATCTCAATACTGCGGTATGGATCGAGATGCGGAATTCGGACATCCAAATCGATCCCAACGAAACCCATACGGTTTCTCCATACATCGCGGAACTGACTGAGGGGTTTGTTTATCCAAGTAGCGAGGTGGTTGTCCTCTCTCCAGAGAGGACATTCTGGGAAAAGGCCACGCTCATCCATGTCGAATGCAATCGGGGCGAACTCAGAGCGAGCGCCGATGCACTTTCCGGGCACTGGTACGACTTGGTCATGCTGGTAAAGCATCCTGCCGGGCGATCAGCCATCGAAAACAGGCAAATCTTTAGAATTATATTGATCTATTATAAAAAGGTTATTGCCTAGCTTGTTCCCACTCACCTGATTACGAGATGAAAACACGATGACTGCACCAATATTTCATATGATCGAGGAGGCACCGATACCCGTTGGGCCGTTTTGTCACGCCACTGAAGTAGACGGATGGGTGTTTTTGACCGGGCAGATGCCAACCGACCCTAATGACGCCGGTGCAGCACTTCCTGAAGGCATCGAGACGCAGACTCGTCGTGTCATGGATAACCTTATACTGGTGCTTGAGGGCATGAGTCTTGGCCTCGGAGACGTAGCTTCAGTCCGAATTTTTCTGACTGAATTTAAACGCGATTTCTATCCTATGAACGATGTTTACAAATCGTATTTTCCGAAAGAGAAATTACCTTCTCGAACCTGTATTGGTGTTACAGCACTAGCGGTGGACGCACTGGTCGAGATAGATGTAATCGCACGTCGATAGTAAATTTCAATTCACGGCCTGACCCAGAGTTTAATATATCGGACTCTTAACGTTTCAAATCAACGGCGATTAAAAGTGGTTTGGCTGCAGCTTGGCAAGAGCCGTGCCGCTTTCAATTGTCGCTGTACTCAATCCAAATACAGGTTGCTATTCAACGTATGAAAATTGAAGCCATCACACCATCAGAAATGTTTGAGCCAATCGGGCCATAGAGTCACCTCACCAAAGCCCGGCCATTCATAACCATATCTGGAACACCTGGTGTTGACCCAGCAACGTCGGAGATGGTGGGAACGGATGCGTACAGTCAGGCCAGGCAGATCCTTCGAAAATTTGGCTAGACGCTTACGAATAAGCAGCGACACCTGTTAAAACAGCTCCCAACAGGTAAAAAGAAACCGCTACACCGGGTTTTACAAAAGGTGCCACCTCCCACGCCGAAAATAACAAACCAGCAGCGACGATAGACAAAAATCCGTAGAGCCCAAGACTCAGAGTGCCGAGTGATACGGGTGCGGCGCGAGTGGCCAGATCGCGCCCCGCAAACCCAATTATTCCGATAATGGCCAAAATGGATAGCATAAAAAAACTATCCGTTCCTGGCTGCACAATAACGATAACGCCAACCAATCCAAGCAGAACCGCTGCCCATCTGCGCCATCCCACCTTGCCCGGCGGCCTGTCAGCCCTTTCTGAAATTCCTTAATCGCTTGTTTCTCCCTCCTGCTGTTCGCCCTCGTTCATCATTTTTTTTGGCTTCATGTCAGGGCCGGGCCTTCATTTGGTGCACTGTTCAGTGTACTGATCTTTTATGGCGCATTTATTCTGCCTGTTCCCTACAATCCACAGGGCTCCTTGTGGAATTTATTAACCTTATAAAACAATTGGTTAATACATCTTTGTATTCAAAAAATAGGGTTTGGCACACCTTGTGCATTAAATATCTTAACGACCAAAATATTCGGATGTGAAGTGCTATGAGCCGTTTAGATACCGACAGACACACAAAGTTTAAAGGGGTTTTTCTCGAGGGCGTCAGCCAGCTTGGTGAGGTTCTTGCCAATTTTGATACCTCGACTTTGCTCCACGCGGGTCCTCCGTTTGTCGATTCCGTGCTTCCAGCGCCGGTTCGCAATGCAGCCATACATGCTTTGATGTTTGAGGGTTTTGCTGAGACCCCGGATGACGCGGCAGAGCTGATCGACGATGGCAAGGTCAGCTTTCAATCTGCCCAGGACTGGGGTGTGGTCACACCGCTGGCTCAGGTTGTCTCTGCATCGATGCCGGTATTCGTGATTGGCGACGGTGATCGCCGTGCCTTTGCGCCTATCGTTGAGGGCGCCCCGACAGGGCTCAGGTTTGGGTCGCGGGAGCCGGTGTGTCTGGACAATCTGAAACTTCATGCCCGGTTTGCCGAGCTCGAACTGAAACCTCTTTTGGCCGAGTCGCCCGTCAACCTGGCGTCTGTTATTGAGAAAGCCCTGGCCGAGGGGAATGAATGCCACTCATTAACCGATCGCGCCAATGCAGCCCTATTGGAACAGTTGCAGGGGTTATCTGATCAATACCGGACCCTTCTCGAAAGCAGTCCAGGGTTTGTTCTGCCCGTTCTTATGGGTGCCTGTAGCTGGCTGCTCCGGTTTGGCCCATCCTCAGAACAAACCGGACATGGGGTGTTCGCTGCTGGTGGCAATGGTGTGCATTTTGGTCTGCGTCTGCGAGGTCAATCGCGCTGGACCACGATTCCTGCTCAACCCCCCGAAGGTAAACGGTTTGCCCATCAGGAAAACCGGCCGGCTCTTGGCGCCATAGGCGACAGTGCCGTCATCGATTTCTGTGGCCTGGGTGGTCAGGCACTGGAATGTGCACCTACCGTGGTGTCCGACTGGCAGACGCTTTTGCCGGACGACTGGAAGTCTCGCCCCGACACCATTCTTAACCCTGACACGGGTGTTGTCTGCCCCTCGCGAGTGCTCGATCAGCAGAAGGCTCCGATCATTAATCTTGCGCTGGTAGGCGCGGACGCTATGGGCGGAATCCTGGGAAAGGGGTTCTATCAGCCGGACCTGAGTATTTTTGAAGCAGCCATGGCAGGTACAGCGTCATGAGTGAAGGGGCTGTCGTCATTGTTACCGGTGGTAGTCAGGGCATTGGCTTCGCAGTTGCCAAGAATCTGGCTGATCGTGGCATGCGAGTGGTCATCGCCGATCTTACCAACGCCCAGGACAGCGCCCGTTCACTGCAGGACCTTGGCCTGGAGGTGCGAGGTTATGAAGTGGATGTATCGGACGCTGAGCAGGTTGAGTCGCTGGTGTCCTTCACCCGGACCGAGTTTGGATCGATAGATGCTCTGGTGAATAACGCTGGAATCTATTCCTCTCTGGTGCCAACCGAGTTCGAGTCTTTAACGGCCGAAGACTGGCGCAGGGTATTCGATGTAAATGTGATTGGCCTGTTTCTGTGTTGCAGAGCTGTGATGCCGGCGTTCAGGGAAGCAGGGCAAGGCAGCATTGTGAATATTTCCTCGGGTGTTGCCTTCAAAGGTAATCCGTTAATGGCCCATTACGTCGCTAGCAAAGGCGCAGTGATCTCGCTGACCCGGGCCCTCGCGACTGAGTGCGGCGAACATCAGGTCCGGGTAAACAGCGTGGCACCGGGGTTCACTCTGTCTGACGGCGTCATGCGGAACCAGAACCTGATTGAAGGCGTAAAAGGCCCTTCTCTGAAAGGACGGGTTCTGAGCCGTGATATGGCGGCTGAAGACCTGGTAGGCGCCGTCGCCTTTTTTGTCGGCAACGAATCAGCGTTCATCACAGGCCAGACCCTGGTCGTTGATGGCGGTGCTTATTTTCACTGAGGTGGTGTCCATGTTGAACGTCATACCCGTCATTGATCTTGCGCCTGCGCTGAATGGGAGTGCTGAGGACCGTCGTGCGGTAGCAGAGGAAATTGACCGGACCTGTCGTAAGATCGGCTTTTTTACGATTCGCGGTCATGGTGTTGATCCCGCCCTCATCGACGGGTTGCGCGCCATGTCCTACGACTTCTTCAATCAGCCTCTGGATCAGAAACAGATAATGGCACCGCCGGATAGCCAGACACCGCGTGGCTATCGGGCATTGGGGCTTGAGTCTTTGTCTGCTGGTAACTCTCAGGAAACCCCGCCGGACCTGAAAGAGTACTACCACTTTGGCCGTGAGCAATGGCCCGAAGAATCCTACTACACCAGCGCAGAAGGGCAGCGTTACTTTTTTCCCAATGTCTGGCCAGATCAGCCGGCTGGCTGGGCAGATGTGGCACAACGCTATTACCTGGAGCTGGAACGCCTGACCGAAGAAATGATGTCTCTTTGCGCCATAGCTCTGGGGCTGGACGAGACATTCTTTGCCGACAAGATCGACCGGCACATCACCGCCATGCGCATCAATCATTACCCGGAGCAACAGGTGTCTCCGTTGAACGGGCAGCTTCGCGCTGGCGCCCACACCGATTACGGCATGCTCACCATTCTGAATGGTGAGAACAAAGCCGGTGGATTGCAGGTTTTGACCCGCAGCGGCTCATGGATCGACGTAGAGACCGATCCGGATACGTTTGTGGTCAACATCGGTGACCTGCTGATGCGCTGGACCAACGATCGCTGGGTCTCAAATACCCACCGAGTAGTAAATCCACCCAGCGGTGAAACTCAGGAAGCCCGGCTTTCCATCGCATTTTTCCATCACCCGAACTACGACGCGCTGATCGAGTGCGTCTCCCCCGAGGGAGAAGCGAAGTATCCCCCGGTTCTGTCAGGTGTATACCGGGATCTCAAATACCGACAAACCCGCGTCTGATGTTCAGTAAACCCAGTACCACAACGTAAAAAACGAGAGGAAATTCAATGGCTATCTCAAAGCGCTTCTTAACCTCGCTTCTCTTCGGAACGCTGGCTGCAACGCCAGTCTGGGCCGCAGATCCGATAAAAATTGGTGTGTCACAGCCGCTGACTGGCACGGTGGCCGCATCCGGTAACTATGTGACTAATGGCGCCCGCATCGCGGCTGCTGAAATCAACGAAAACGGGGGCCTGCTGGGTCGCCAGGTTGAGCTCATCATTGAGGACAACAAATCCAACCCGCGAGAGGCAGTCAACGCGGCTGAAAAACTGATCCTGAGTGACAAGGTGCCGGTCATCATGGGTGCCTGGAGTTCCACGTACACGCTGGCCACCATGCCGAAGCTTGAAGAGTACGGTGTTCCAATGGTTGTTGAGACTTCGTCGTCCAACAAGATCACCAAAGCGGGCAACCCTTGGATCTTCCGAATCGCGCCCACGTCGGCAATGGAAGCACAGGCCTTCGCCAAAAAACTGGATAGCTTCGATCCGCCTATCAAGAAGGTAGATTTCCTGTCAGTGAACAACGACTGGGGCCTTGGCGCATCACAGGAATTTGAAAAGATGTTCAAGGAACGCGGCATTGAGATCGGTCGTAAGGAGACCGTAGCTCCATCCACCGTGGACCTGTCCGCCCAGTTGTCAGCGTTGAAGGACACTGGCAGTGACACGTTGATTATGACGTCCGGCGTAGAGCAACTGACGCTCGGTATTCGCCAGGCCGCTGAACAACAATTGCCCCAGCGTATTGTGACCACAGGTGGTTCATTCCCGGAACCTCTGCTGGAGTCACCGGGTCCGAAGGGCTACACCAGTTCCCATCTGTTGTTTTTCTCTCCCTGGACGCCTGAGAGTGCCGTTCACCCAGAGATTGCCGGCGCATTTGTGGATGCGTGGAACGAAGCAGGCTACTCCTTCCCCGGCCTGAGCGAGGGCTTCCGCGGTTACGACGGCATTATGACGATTGCAGCGGCTATTGAAGGGGCTGGTTCGACAGAGTCAGAAGCCATCCGCGCTGCGCTGTGGAATGTTCAGGTGCAGGGCGTAAACGGCGATATCTCGTTCTTCAAAGACGGCCCTGAGGGCAAGGAAAGCGGTCAGAACGAGCCTAACGTTTACGTTGTTCAGCTCAAAGACGGCGAAGTGTCTGCTCAGTAAACCAGTTTAAGGCGGAAACCATGGTGGTTTCCGCTTTCCAAGCGCAGGTAAAATCCCGGGAGAGGGCTAGTGAACGAGATTCTTCAACACATCGTCAATGCCATGGTGCTAGGCTCGACCTATGCGCTGTTGGGCATTGGCCTGACCATTATTTTCGGCATCATGCGCGTCGTGAACTTTGCCCACGGTGAGCTTTATACCCTGGGTGCCTATGTTGCCTACGGCATGGTGGCGCTGCTTAAACTGGATTTTTTCAGTTCGATTCTGGTTGCTGCTCTTATCGGGATGTTGGTTGGCGCACTCATCGAGTATGTCTTCCTGCGCCGTAAAGACCTGAAGAACATTGATGAAGTGATGCTCATCATGATCGGCATCATGATTATCATGCAGAACCTCGAGCTGATGGTTTGGGGTGGGGTGGCCAAAATCATCCCCACACCGTTCTCTCAGGACCCCATTTCTTTTGGCGAGGTATTGATTTCGCCGACCCGTCTATTCGTTTTCATTATTGCCGCTATTTTGCTGTTCATTTTCTATCTGGGCATTGAGCGCACCCGATTTGGTCTGGCTATACGGGCCACGTTTCAGGACCAGGATGCCGCCCGGATTGTGGGTGTGAACGTAAAGGCCATTTATACCCTGACATTTGCATTGGGGTCAGCCATGGCAGCTGTTGCCGGGGCCTTGCTGGCGCCCGTGTTCGTTGCCACGCCGTTGATGGGCGATCTGGCCAGTCTCAAGGCCTTTGCGATCGTTATCCTCGGTGGCCTGGGAAGCCTGGGCGGAGCCGCCATCGGTGGTTTTATGCTGGCGTTCATCGAGGAATTTGGGGCCAGCTACATATCCAGCGCCTACCGTGACGCGTTCGGTTTCCTGGTCATCATTATCGTTATGTTGTTCCGCCCTCAGGGTCTGTTCGCCGCAAAAGAGAGGGTAGGCTGATATGAACTGGACGTTTTTTGGGATTTTCGTGATTTTTCTGGGACTTTTCCCCTTTGTGTGGCCGGATCCGTACATTCTGTCGGTGATAGGCTCTGCAGGCATCATGATCATTGCGGCCATCAGCCTTAATCTGTTGTTGGGCTATACCGGTCAACTTTCCTTGGGGCACGCGGCTTTTTTTGGCATCGGCGCCTACACCAGTGCATTGATGTCCCTGGGTTTCAATGTGGACATTGGTTTCGGAATCACCTGGGAGGTTGATCCCAAGCCAGTCTGGTTGGCCTTTGCCACTGCCATTGTCGTGACCGGCTTTTTTGGCTGGCTGGTTGGCAAGCTTGCCTTCAAGGTAAGAGGTGCCTACTTCGTCGTAATCACCATCAGTTTTGCGCAGGTTATGCGAATGATTTCCCTGAACTGGACCGACCTGACGGAAGGGCCTATGGGGATGATGTCCATACCGCCACTGAGTCTGTGGATACCCGGCGAAGGCGTGGTTAATCTGACCTCGAAGGCGGCGATTTACTGGTTGGTTCTGGCGGTTGGCGTTATCGCTTATCTGCTCATCGCCATGTTGGTGAATTCCCGCCAGGGTCGAGCCATGATTGCCTTGCGTGAAAACGAAACTTTGGCGACATCGGTTGGCATTCCGGTGACCTATTTTCTTGCACTGGCGGCGGTCATCTCCGCTGCAATTGCCGGGGCTGCCGGAGGACTTTATGCCCATACTGTTCGCATCATCGACCCTGACGTTTTCCTGTTTATCTACACGGTGACCATGGTGATCATGGTAGTTGCAGGCGGGAAGGGCACTCTGGCTGGTCCTGTCGTTGGCGGCCTGATCTTTGGTCTTATGCCTGAACTGTTGCGGGGTGTTGTGCAACCGGAAGTGCAGTGGGTCATCTATGGCGTCACCATGATTCTGATCCTGCTTTTCCTGCCGCGGGGACTGGTGCCTGCCATTTACGACTTCATTGCGTGGATACGCACACCCATTGCCATACCTGAACGTGAATCGAGACGTGCGCTGGCCGAGGAGGCGAAATCATGACTCTGGTAAAACAGGCATTGGAGACAGACCAGGTTGTGCTGTCTCTGGAAGGGATAACGATGAAAATCGCCGGGCTGGTGGCGTTGGACGATGTCACCTTCAGTATCCCGGCAGGCAAGATCGTCAGCTTGATTGGCCCGAACGGTGCTGGGAAAACTACCGCTTACAACGTGATTTCAGGCTATATGCCGCCGACATCCGGCAAGGTCCGGCTGTTTGATGAAGATATCACCGGCCATACGCCCCATAGCATTGCTGCCCGGGGGCTGGTGCGCAGTTTTCAGCGTACCAGTGTGTTTGATGATCAGTCGGTTTTCGACAATGTGCTGACCGCTTATCACTTGCAGGGTCGGGCTTCGATGATCCAGTCGTTATTGCGGTTGCCGAAATTCCGGCGCGAGGAAGAGCAGCTGAAAACCCAGGTATGGGAGATGCTGGACTTTCTGGAGCTTCGCCACCGTGCGGACGAGCGTGCTGCGTCACTTTCCTACGGCGAACAGCGCATTCTGGGAGTGGGTATTGCGCTGGCGGCCAGCCCGAAGATTCTCTTGCTGGATGAACCGGCGGCGGGCCTGAACCCCTCAGAGACTGATGAATTCAAAGCCATGATTCGCCGTATCGGTAACAGCGGAATAACCGTACTGCTCGTCGAGCACGATATGCACATGGTGATGTCTATTTCCGATCAGATTATCGTGCTGAATCAGGGACGGGTGATCGCCGAGGGCGAACCCAAGGCCATTCAGAATAACCCGGCAGTCATCGAAGCCTATCTGGGCTCAGGAGTGAAACGTGCTTAAGCTGGAAAACGTATCGGTCTGTTATGGCGCCACCGAGGCGGTTAAAAACGTTTCAATGGAAGTGAAGCATGGCGAGTTCGTCACACTGATCGGTGCCAATGGTGCCGGTAAGTCTACAACTCTCAGAGCCATCAGTGGCCTTGAGCCAGTTCGCAGCGGCCGCATTCTGTTTGAGGGAGATCCGATTCAGAATGCGGCGCCGCAGGATATTATTCGTCTGGGAATTGCGCATTGTCCCGAGGGGCGCCGAGTGTTTCCTCAGCTGACAGTCCGCGAGAACCTGGAGATGGGTGCGTTCTGGCGAAATGATCGCCAGACCATAAAGACTGACATTGATCGAATGCTGGGCATGTTTCCCCGCCTTGCCGAAAGGATCCGACAGTCCGCAGGTACGCTATCGGGCGGAGAGCAGCAAATGCTTGCCATTGCCCGGTCGTTGATGTCACGCCCTCGTCTGATCATGTTCGATGAACCCTCGCTGGGGCTAGCCCCGAACTTTGTGGAACAGGTGTTCAAGCTGGTTTCGGAGATCTGTGAGGGTGGCACAACGGTGCTTATGGTGGAGCAGAACGCCTACGCAGCGCTTGATCTGTGTGATCGTTCTTATCTGCTCAGCACCGGGGAAGTAATGCTGAGCGGGACCGCCGAAGAGATGCTGAATAACCAAGATGTCCGGCGGATATACCTGGGTGGCGAGGCGGCCACCGCTTAAGATATTTTAAGTGAGGCCCGTCCATAGTCATTGTTGGTGCTTACAATTTTGCTCATGTAGCGGATAAAACGCTTCCTCTCGGCTTTTGTCAGTGGCTCCAGCGTCCGTTCATGGGCGCGGAGCGCGCTCTCCGTTACCTGAGCCAGTAGTGCTTTTCCCCTGGGGGTGAGTTGCGCCAGCTGGCGTCGTCCATCCTCAGGGCATTTCCGCCGATCAATCCAGCTGGCTTTTTCGAGCCGGCGCAACACTTCTGTTGTCGAAGCCCTGTCAATTCCCACTTTCTGACCCAGCTGTTTCTGGTCGAGCTCGAACCCGTCCAGCGCGCTTATGGCGCTATATTGTACGGGGGTAAGGCCGAAGACGGCGCATTCGTCATGGAACAGTGCAACGTGGATCTGGTGCAGGCGCCGGATCAGAAATCCCGGACGCTCTGCAAGGATCCCCAAACGTTCCTCGCGCGCCTGTTTGGCAGCAGTGACGGATGTTGTTTTTGGCATGAGAAAACTATCTCTTTTTAGTCGAAGCAGATGCAAGACCTGCATTATTATCCATCAGGCCTTGGCAATGCCAATCAGAGATGGCCAAAAGAACCTTAAAATAAACGCCGTAGCCACCGTCTGAATGCCATCCACGCCAGTTGGAAAATACCCAGCGAAGCCTGTTCTACAGGGGCCTCCCCGGCCAGGTGCCGGCCAAAATTCTGCTGGAACTGATCGATCAGCACACCAATGATTTCTTCCACCAGGCCGCTACGGCTGAATTGCGCCAGAGCGCCACTCATTTCAAAACTGATTGAGACGGTCATTCTGGTGTTCGCTTCGTCCAGTTCCTCTAACGCAAAAGACAAGGTGCCTTTGGCGCGGGAGTTGGAGCGACTGTCAGAGCCCTGACCGCTGACCTGGCCGTGCCAGAGGCTGTCGTCGAAAGTTGCTGTGCCTTCACCGTTGATGCGGGCCGATACCGGTCCAAGCTTCACGTTGAAGAAGCCTTCCAGCTTGCCGTCTTCGCTCAGGGATGACAGTTCAGCGCCGGGCAGGCAGGCGACGACTGCCGGCAACTCATTCCGCAGGATGGCCCATACAGACGCGGCCGGATAGGCAATGTCGAACTGGGTTTCGATTCGGCGACCGTTGCCATCAGCCATGCTTCGGGTTGCGGATGCTCTGCTTTCCTTTCCGGTACTTTCTTCGAACGGAATGGTGTCGAGATCTGGCAGGTCCAGTGTTCCCAGTTCGCTGCACGCCTCTGCTTCGGGCCTCGGCTCGTTGCTGTAGCTCTCCAGAACGCGCTGAACGGCTCTGACAATCCCGACGTAGCCCGTGCACCGGCAAAGATTGCCACTCAGCTCATAGCGGATGTGTTTGTCGCTGATGTTTTTGCCGGCGAAACGTCGGACAATATCCTGGGCTGTGATCAGCATACCCGGAGTGCAGAACCCGCACTGCAGCGCGTGCTCCTTTGAAAAAGCGTCCCGCAGCCTGATCATGACGTCATCGCTGTTATAGGACTCAATGGTTCTTACCTGGCTGCCCTCGCAACTGGCTGCCCAGGTAATGCAGGCTCGTATCGGGCGGCCATCCCGCACCACGGTGCATGCACCACAGATACCTTGTTCACATCCCACGTGAGTGCCTGTCAGCAACAGGTCGTCACGAACAAAATCCGCCAGATTACGCCGGGGTTCGACATTCAGTTCTTCGGCTCGGCCGTTGATGGTCACCGTTTTGCCGTTCATTGGGTGTTACTCCGCTCAATGGCTTTTTGCATTACATGAATCCGCACGGCGATTTCGGCGTCATCCATATCCGGGTACCGTTTTGCCAGCATGTTTTCCCAGGTGGCCGAGTCAAGCGCGTTGGGACCGGTCTGAAGCATAGGGGCGCCGGGTAATGCGCCAAAGGCAACACGCTGGTCGCCCTGGTCTACGCCCCTGAAAACGGCGGTCATGGCATGGGCCAGTTCGCCAGTTTTACGACAAAGCTTGAAGTAGCCAAAATGGCTTTCCGCTGGAACGTCAGGGACAAAGACGGCAATGAGCAGCTCGTCCTCTGAAATAACCGTATGCATGGCGCCGGTGATGAAGTCCTTGAGGTACAGACGCCGGCGTGAAGGAGATCCTTCCGATGGGCGCTGGAGGATGACCTGCGCATTCAGAGCGAACAGGATCGTAGCCCAGTCGGCCGACGGGTCTGCATGGGCGAGGCTTCCGCCGATGGTGCCACGGCTGCGGACAGCGCGATAAGCAATTCCTTTGGCGATCTGCGGCAGGATGCCACCAGTGTTGTCTGGAACCAGACCGTCCTCAATCTCAGCATGGGTGATGGATGCGCCAATCAGTACGCCACCTTTAACCTTTTTGCAGCCTCGCATTTCACGCAGTACAGACACGTCCAATAGTGCACTGGGGCGCGCAAGCCGAAGGTTAAGTATCGGCCCAAATGACTGGCCGCCGGCGATGGGTCGTGTCTCACCGCTCTTCATTTGCTGGCAGGCCTCGGCGATGGTGTCCACCCGGTGATAATCAAATGCTTGGGGCTTCATTAGGCGGCCTCCTCAGATTTGGCTTTTCGAGCCTGTACAATGGCACGTAGCAAACGGTGTGGAGTTACCGGCACCTCGCAGAGTTCCGCGTGCAGTGGGCGCAGAGCGTCGTTGATGGCATTTACGATCGCCGCAGGTGGGCCAATGGCGCCACTTTCACCAATGCCTTTCTGGCCGAACTCGGTGTAGGGGGAGGGTGTTTCCATGTGATCAATCTCGATCGACGGCACCTCTGTTGCGCCGGGTAGCAGGTAGTCCGCCAGGGTCGATGCCAGAGGCTGGCCGTTTTTATCAAAGGGCATTTCCTCATAGAGCGCAGTGCCAATGCCCTGGGCGACGCCGCCGTAAATCTGACCATCCACGATCATGGGGTTGACCAGCACACCGCCGTCTTCAACGATGGCGTACTTAAGAATTTCAGTGGTTCCCAGTTCTGGGTCGACTGCCACCACAACGGCATGACAGGCATAACTGAAGGTGCCACTGTCCCGTTCCGGCTTGTACCCCGCGGTGATCTCGAGGCCACCTGAATCCACATTGTGGGGCAGCAACTGGGGTTTGAGATACCAGGTGCGGGCGATATCCTCAAGTGTCGTTGTTTCTGAGCACTGTGTGGAAGAGACGATACCGTCTGCGAGCGTCACCGATTCCAACGGCACTTCAAGCAGATGGGCGCCGATGTTGTTGATCCGTTCGGAAAGGGCGGTACAGGCGCGAGCCACAGCACCACCGGCCATAACCATGCAGCGTGATCCCCAGGTGCCTGTCGAGTAGGGTGTCAAAGCCGTATCTCCATGGATGACTCGCACTCGGTCGGTGTCGATACCCAGCACTTCTTCGGCAACCTGCGCCAGGGTGGTTTCCAGCCCCTGGCCGTGGGAGTGAATGCCGACGCGAATCTCAAGAGAGCCATCCGGTG
>Ga0314774_1001667_pt1 | contig 13747 bp, 15 predicted proteins | sample MetaGCBIA2018_FD_204515 | JGI IMG/M metagenome (GOLD analysis project Ga0314774, IMG submission 204515) | Cryopeg brine microbial communities from Beaufort Sea near Barrow, Alaska, United States - CBIA 2018 | ecosystem: Environmental > Aquatic > Marine > Coastal | place: USA: Alaska | collected... | reverse complement strand
CATATCGGTCTTTTTTAACAGAGGTTGTCGCTGGATGATCCCCTGTCATCCAGCTTTGCGTTCACCGCTCAGGGTGGTCAAAATTCGGTTATCACAGGTGGTCAATTTTAGGTTGTCATTACTACATACCCAGAGTGCCGGCGTCATCGGCACTGAATGCGCTACCAGACATCATGATCACCGGGAACATAACGAGCAAAGGATCAACCCGACCCGCATCGTTAAACGCTCGCATGCTGGCCTGGGTCTGTAGGTGATTGGTTTCATTCATCCCCATGCGCAACGCCTGACCGGCTTCAGGGGCCGGGATCAGATTCTGACGGACAACATTAGGCTGGCCACTGGCCATGTCAATAATCTCCACCAGCAAAAAAGGTGCAGTTGAGCTGTCCGGGATGTTGCTGAAGTGAAACGATAGTTTGCCGTAGATATCGCTTGTGTCGGCAACTTCTTCCACCAGAGTCTGGTGATTGGTTTCTGAAAGGGTCGACATGGTCACGTTGTAGTCATGATTTGGCAATAAAGCCAGTGCGCTACTTGCCATCAACAGACTGATAACCCAAGTAACTGATATGGAGGTCATTATTTTTTTCATCTTAGTTCCCTTTATTATAATTGTGGTATGGCTTGCTTAAAAAATTACTGTGCGCTGCCTGTCAGGGTTGCACCGTCGCTAGCCGTCGTAGTCGAACCGCCGCCGCCACAGGCATTTAATGTCGTGACCAGAGTCATGATCACAAGGATGAGTAGTCCATACTGCCAGATGTTCTTTTTCATATTCTTTTCTCCAGACTTTTTAGGGATTACGCACATCATTTATTTGATGTACGCGTGTCTAACCAACTTTCCTTTGACGTACCGGGGTAGGAAAGGGTTTACAAAAATATATATTAATATCCCTTTCACGTTTTTATTCTGCGCAATAATCTAAAACCAGACACGAACCCCGGAAACAAACTGGGTATCGTCAATATTTGCTCCTTCAGCACGGGCAAAATCAGCCGTCTGCCCGAAGAGTCGAGACCAGTTCAGTTAGCCTCTGTTTTTAAACTGCTCGGGGAACCGACCCGCCTCAAAATCTTTTTGACGCTACACACTTGCGAAATGTGTGTCTGCGATCTGGCAACTATGCTGGTTTCGACTCCGTCAGCAATAGCCCATCAGCTATATTATTGAGGATTACCGGACTAGTTCAATCGCGTAAAGACGGCAAGATGGTTTATTACAGTCTCGAAGAAAATTCGGTCAAAAAGACACTATCAAAGGCCTTAACTACACTGACAGAAAAAAGTCGTAATGACTGATCCTTTCAGTGGTGTTTTTCAAAATTGTGTACTGGCCACAGGATTTACAGATAAGGCAGACCCTCTGCACGCCTTTTTGCTGCACGGTCGAGGGTTCCGCACCGAAATGTCCGCAATCCAAGTTTTTGCAGAAGGTTACTTGAACGTTCCTATGCGGGGCAGGGACACGAGGTTGTTTACTATTTTTTTGGAAGGCATAAATAATCTCCCCAGTCCGGATGACTGGGGAGATTCAAAATATCAAGAGGTTAAGTAATCCCCTTGCCTGAAGGGCGGGGGCTTTGAGAACTATCGAGAGCGACTCCTACTAACGGGTCGCTCTTTTTTTACCACGAATTGAGCAACGGAGTTCGTTAGAGCTCCCCGGCCTTATCTTTAAGATAAGAAGCGACACCGGCCGCATCAGGCTTCATCCCTGCATCCCCCTTATTCCAACCGGCCGGACAGACCTCACCATATTTCTCAGTGAACTGCAAAGCATCGACCATCCGCAACATCTCATCGACATTGCGACCGAGCGGCAGGTCGTTAACGACTTGGTGCCGGACGATACCATCGGTATCGATCAGAAAAGAACCACGAAAGGCAACGCCGGCGGCACCGAACTCAACATCGTACGCCTGACAGATCTCGTGCTTAATATCGGCGACCAGCGGATAGGTAACAGCACCGATCCCGCCGTCATCGACCGGCGTATTGCGCCAGGCAACATGGGAGAACTGAGAGTCGATCGAACAGCCGATGACCTGAACGCCACGGAATTCAAACTCCTTGATCCGTTTACTGAAAGCGATCAACTCGGTCGGACAGACAAAGGTAAAATCGAGCGGATAGAAGAACAGGACAATGTATTTTCCCTTGTAATCAGAAAGTTTGAAATCGTCTTTTATCGAACCATCAGCCAAAACGGCTGCTGCGGTAAAATCTGGGGCTTGTTTACTGACCAGTACACTCATTGAATAACTCCTTGTTATTGGCTGTTAAAAACTACATTGGGTTAATAGTAGCGGCAGATTTGTGCCTGTCAACAAATCACGACCAAAATAGTCATATTTGTAATACCGGAAATATGCAACTTCACTCAATACCATAGGGGGCGTAGCGTCAGTCGTTTTTTTTACGGCTACGGGGGTGGGCATTGTCATAAACACTGGTCAGATGATCGACACTCACCTGGGTATATTTTTGTGTTGTCGATAGAGAGGCGTGGCCGAGCAGCTCCTGAATCGCGCGCAGGTCGGCACCGCCGTCTAAGAGGTGAGTGGCAAAGGAGTGCCGCAGGGCGTGTGGGGTCGCATCCTTGATGATGCCGGCCAGTAAAAGATGCTTTTTAAGATGGCGTTGAATACTCCGCGGGGTCAAGCGTCCACCGTTGCGATTGAGAAACATCGGCTCCTGATCACCGGGAGCTCCCCGCTCTTCAAGATAGGCACGGAGCGCCCCGAGCGCATGCTGCCCGACCGGGACAATCCTCTCCTTCTCCCCCTTCCCGGTGACCCGCACCAGCTCCTGATCGAAGTAAACCTTACCGACATCCAGACCGGTCAACTCACTAACGCGCAAGCCGCTGGAATAGAGCAATTCAAAAATGGCCCGATCCCGCAACGAAAGCCGGTCCGCCTTGTTAATGCTGTCGATCAGGGCAAAGGTTTCATCAACGGTCATAACGGTCGGCAAGTATTTCTCCTGCCGTGGGGTCGAAACAAGATCGCCGGGGTTCGCGCTCAGGTGCCCTTCACGGACGAGGTAACGAAAAAAGGTTCGGAGCGCTGACAATTTACGGGCGATGGTCGACTTACGATTTTTTTTATGGAGTTGCGCCAGGTAGCGCCGGAGCACAATCCGATCGATCCGGGCCAAACAATCAATATCGACATCCCCGAAACTCGATTCGAGAAAAGCGTTAAACTCTCCCAGGTCGAGCATGTAGGCATTGCGGGTATGTTCGGAGACATTCCGCACGACCAGAAGGTGACGATCAAAACTTGTGAGCAGACTCTGCATGAAAACTCCAAAAGCTGAAGAGAGAACAGCCATCATGATGCCATGTCACAGGGAAAAGAACAATGTATTGTCCGTAACGCATCCTATGCGATTGACGGGGTCAATATGGCATGAGATAATCTCACTCGGAGGAATTCATGACAATTCTATATGAAATTTTATCGACAATTTTCACTATTATTGCAGCGGTTGTCGTTGTCAGCTTCAGCTTTCTCTGGTATGAAGCGGCGAATCGAGACCCGGCCCTGCTCAACGGAAGGACCTCTCCCTCCCGGCTTTGGCTTGCAGCCAAGCTGATCGTCACTGAATTCATCTCATTCTCCCTGATTCTTATTTCAAGCCCCTTCGGGTGGTCGAGTCGGCCCGATAGTCCGGCGAGTGACCAGACCGGAACCCCCGTCATCCTGCTGCATGGGCTGTTTAATAACCGTGCCGCATGGCTCTGGTTTAAATACCGGTTGCGCCGCAAAAGGCTCACGGATCTCTACACCATCAATCTTCCGGTCTGGAAAGATATCGAAACCCTGACCGAACGGGTGGCGAGGCTGATCGACGAACTCCGTCAGCAGCGCGGCATCGAAAAAGTTCACCTGATCGGACACTCCATGGGGGGAATCATCGCCCGCAACTATCTGCAGATTCGTGGTGGAGCCGAAAAGGTTGATCGATGCATTTTAATCGGGACACCAAATTCGGGCTCAAAGATGGTGCCGTTTGTCATTACCAACCTCGGGAAAAACCTGATACCCGGGTCCCCCTTTCTAACCAATCTGAATACAAAGCCATTTCCGAAAAACGTACGGTTGACCAATATCTACAGCCGGCACGACAATCTGGTCGTACCGTTCGAACTCGCCCGACTGAACAAGCAAACAAACGTGGAATTATCCGGTGTCGGACACAACACCTTATTATTTCACCCCGAGGCATTTAACGCCACTTACACCGCACTGACAGAAGATCATGCCAACAATCAGCCTTGAATCTCACCATAAAAATGAAATGATTGAGGTGACCGACAGAGTGCGTCAGGCCGTTGACAAAAGCGGCATAAAAGACGGCATCGTTCACCTGTTCACACCCCATACCACGGCCGCAATCACCATTAATGAGAATGCTGACCCGGATGTTGTACATGACATGCTGACGATCCTCGACCGATTGGTTCCACTCTCTGGCGGCTACCGTCACCTTGAAGGGAACAGCGCTGCCCACGTCAAAAGCTCCATGTTCGGCTGCAGTGAAACGATCCCAATCGAAAATGGACAACTCACGCTCGGCACCTGGCAGGGGGTCTATTTCTGCGAATTCGACGGACCACGCAAGCGTCAGCTTCAGATCAGGATTCTCCCTTTATGATGCCGCCGGTTTCTATCAGAGCGGTTGCAGATTACCAGTCAACCAAGATGAAACAGCAGCTGCGCCAACTGCTCGAGCCGCTCGGCGGGATGCGAGCTTTTGTCAAACCGGGACAGCAGGTGTTGTTAAAACCCAACATGCTGGCAGGGAAACCGCCGGAGATGGCAGTGACAACCCATCCGGAAATCGTCCGTGGCGTGATCCAACTGGTTCAGGATGCTGGCGGAACAGCCTGGGTCGGAGACTCTCCCGGCATAGGCCGACCGGAACAGGTGGCAAAAAAGTGCGGGATCTGGAAGGTGATGCAGGAGACCGGGGCCGGTTTTTCGCCATTTTCGGCATCGGTCAAAGTGGCGACAAAAACCGGGACGTTTCAGCAACTGGAGATGGCGCAAGATATCCTCGACGCCGATGTGATCATCAACCTGCCGAAGTTAAAAACCCATCAGATGATGGGGATGACCTGCGGGGTCAAGAACCTGTTTGGCGCCGTCGTCGGGATACGCAAGCCGCGTCTCCATCTTCAGGCCGGAGTCAGCAAGGAATATTTCGCCCTGATGCTGCTCGAACTTGCGGAATTTATCAATCCGGCGCTGACCATCGTCGATGCGGTGGTCGGGATGGAGGGGGATGGACCCGGGAGCGGCGATCCGGTCCAGATCGGCGCGCTGCTGGCCGGAACCAACGATCTGGCGATCGATAGCGTCGCCTGTGAGCTCCTCGGTCTCAAACCGGACTCGGTTTGGACGCAACGCGTCGCCCGCAAGACAAATCGCCCCGGTGCGAATTTGGCTGAGATCAAGATCATAGGTCCCTCGATTGCGAGCCTGCGCCCGGCATCGTTTCGGCCGGCGCACAGTTCCGATGTCAATTTTCGGCTGCCGGAATTCCTCAAGAAGCCGCTGCGCCGCAGCCTGACCGCCCGCCCCGAAGTCAGCGACACAAAATGTATTCGCTGCGGCATCTGCGTCGAAGCCTGCCCACCGCAAATCATGACGATTGAAAACAACCGGCTGCAGATCGGCGACAAAGGGTGCATCCGCTGTTTTTGCTGTCAGGAACTCTGCCCGGAAGGTGCGATCCTGACCAGGCAAGGGGTGCTGTTACGGCTGAGTCAATTCCTTACCCGATCCAAGAAAACATAAACGCCCTACAGAGATTGCCACTCCACCCGCAAACGCGCCACCTCTTTACCGTTCTTCTCGCTGACCATCTGGTGAAGAGTGATCGGCGGTTTTGGGGAGATAAACTGGCTGCAGGAAAAGATTCGATCACCATAATACGATTCGGCCCGGTAGGAGATCTCCACTGAAGTCGGTCGCAGTTTCCCAATCATCTAGGGAGAGAGAGTCTCCAGCGCCCAATCGACATAGACAACGTTATTGACGTGCCTGTTCAAATCGACATCGCCGTGACGGACCCGCCGAAAATGGAGTTCATAGCTGTATTCCGTTACAAGCGGCAGATCGGGGAGCTGTTCATCGACCCGGACCGGCCTGCGAGTTTCAAGATCGAGCAACATCCATGAGGTGCTGGCACTGAGGATAAGTGTACAGGTTTCGTCCTGCAATAGAAATTCCCTCAGGGCAAAACGCCCTTCCCGACCCGACGGCCAGGTTTTGAGGTGAATCCGGCTATGCACGGACGGAAAGGAATGAAAACGGACGCTGTAGCGCGACAGCACCTAGGTCAGGTTGCGCTTGAACAGATCGAGAACAGAGAGGCCAAGCCGGGCGGAATGCTCGCCAGCGGCATCCTGCATGTAGTTGAACAGGGTCAAGGGGCGAACCAGGCCTGTAGTATCGCTCCATAATCCAACTCCGCAAACCTGCTTATTGATTTAGAATAAAAAGAGGCCCGTGCAAACGGGCCTCTTTTATCATCACGCTTTATAATCTTCGGGCAACCAGCAGAGACACGGTTGTCGCGCCGCGGCGGTCTCATCCAGCCGTCCGACCCGGGTGAGTGTCGGAGCAGCGTGCAGCAGATCAGGATTCTCAGCCGCCTCGTTAGCAATCGCCAACATCGCATCACAAAATTCGTCGAGAATCTCCTTGCTCTCGGTTTCGGTCGGCTCGATCATGATTGACCCTTTAACCACCAGCGGGAAATAAATGGTCGGCGGGTGGTAGCCGTAATCGATCAGACGCTTGGCTACATCGAGAGTATGGCAATCATTCGGCAGATTCGCATCACTAAACACCACTTCATGCAGCGAGCGATGTTTGTGCGGCAGATGATAAGCGCCTTCGAGGCGCGAACGGATATAGTTGGCGTTGAGGACCGCCATCTGACTGGCAAACTTCAGGCCGTCGGCACCCATACTCAGGATATAGGCCCAGGCCCGAACCATGACCCCGAAATTTCCGTAGAACGACCGCAGGCGGCCGATCGATTCCGGTCGATCGAAGTCGAGTCCGTAAGTATCACCTTTCTTCACCACGATCGGTGCGGGGAGATACGGAATCAGTTTCTCCGCCACGCCGACCGGCCCCGAACCTGGACCACCACCGCCGTGCGGGGTGGAGAAGGTCTTATGCAGATTAAAATGCATGACGTCGATCCCCATGTCGCCGGGGCGAGCGATCCCCATCAGGGCGTTGAGGTTGGCACCGTCGCAGTAGACCAGGCCGCCCCCTGCGTGGACGATCTCACAGATCTGTTTGATGTCGGATTCAAACAGGCCGAGGGTGTTCGGATTGGTCACCATCAGCGCCGCCACATCATCGTTCATGAACTGTGCGACGGTTTCGGCGGTCAACACACCGGACCGACCCGATTCGATCGGGACAACCTCGAAACCGCAGAGGGTTGCGGACGCCGGATTGGTTCCGTGCGCGGTATCAGGGATCAGGACCTTGGTCCGTTTGCCCCCTTTCGCCTCCTGCCAGGATCGAACCATCAACATCCCGGCCAACTCTCCATGGGCTCCGGCGGCGGGTTGCAGGGTGACAGCCTGAAATCCGGAGATTTCAGCGAGCGCGTTTTGCAGACCGAACATTAACTCCAGCGCCCCCTGACTCAGATGCTCAGGGGTATACGGGTGACATCCGGCCAGACCGGCGATCCGGGCAGCGGTTTCATTCACCTTCGGGTTGTACTTCATGGTGCAACTACCCAGGGGGTAGAAGCCGGAATCGACACCGTAGTTCCAGGTCGACAGACGGGTATAGTGCCGCACCACATCAACCTCGGAGACTTCCGGGAAGCCGGTCACCTCATGGCGAGTCAGCTCTTTCGGCAACCGGACAGGCGGCACATCGAGCTTCGGCAGGCTGTAACCTGAGCGACCGGCGTCAGAGTGTTCAAAAATCAATTTTTCATTCAGCTGCAGACCACTGGTTCCGACGCGGCTCATGCGACACCCCCTTTGAGTGCTGTGACCAGCAGGTCGATATCTTCTCGACGATGCTGCTCGGTGACGCAGACCAAAAAGCGATTCTCCATGCCAGGATAATAACGGGCGAGAGAAATACCGCCGAGAATCTTCATCCCTTCGAGACGGGTCATGAGCGCGTCGAGCGGCGTCTCTGTTTCAACCACGAACTCGTTGAAGACCGGTGCATCGAACGGAAGGGTGAAGCCCGGAACTGCGGCGATCGCTTCACGGGCATAGGTCGCTTTGGCGAGGTTCTGTTCGGCGACCTCCCGAATCCCTTTTTTGCCGAAGAGAGAGAGGTACATCGCCGCCATCAAGGCGCACATCCCCTGATTCGAGCAGATATTCGAAGTCGCCTTCTCACGCCGGATATGCTGTTCACGGGTGGCGAGAGTCAGAACATAACCGGTCTTGCCATTGATATCCTTGGTCTCACCGATCAGCCGTCCCGGCATGGAGCGGACCGTCTTCTGCTTTGCGGCGAAAAATCCGACTCCGGGGCCGCCATAGGAGACCGGCATGCCGAAGCTCTGCCCTTCACCGACAACGATATCGGCACCGAGTTCGCCGGGAGATTTAAGGAGGCCGAGGGCGATCGGTTCGGCGACCGCCGTCACCAGCAGGGCCCCCTGCGCATGTGCCAGATCTGACAAACCGGCCAACTCCTCGATCACGCCGAAAAAGTTCGGATAACCGACAACCACCGCAGCGGTCTGTTTGCCGAGATGAACAGCCAACTCAGCACGATCGAGCCGCCCGTTTTCTTTAAAAGGGATCGCGACCAGATCCATCCCGAGATACTTGCAGTAGGTGGCTATGGTCTCACGGTATTCAGGGTGCAGACTATCGGCAATCAGGATCTGCTTGCGCCGGGTCACACGGGCCGCCATCAACACCGCCTCAGCGGTTGCCGAAGCACCGTCATACATCGAGGCATTACTGACATCCATGCCGGTCAACTGACAGATCAGGGTCTGATATTCAAAGATCGCCTGCAGGGTCCCCTGGCTGATTTCAGGCTGATAGGGAGTATAGGCGGAATAAAATTCACTCCGGGAGATCAGCTGATCAACCACCGACGGAATAAAGTGGTCATAAGCACCGCCACCGAGAAAAGAGAGGTGGTTCTCGGCCGTGGCGTTCACCGCTGCCAACGTTTTCAGATTCCGCAGCAATTCGGGTTCTGATAATGCTTCGGGCAGATTGAGATCGCACTTTAAGCGCAGATCAGACGGGATTTCAGAGAACAGGTCTTCGACCGTGTTCACACCGATCCCGGCCAGCATCTGCCGAATATCCTCCTCGGTATGAGGGATGTACCGCATGGCAATAATCTCCTTGTCGATCACGCAGAGAGGCTCTCTCTTCGCGACGATATTCAAATTCATTTTTCTAAGTTAAAACTTCGTCCTACAGGCTTAAGTGATTTTTCAGTGGGAGAAGAAAGTCCGGCATGTTCAGCTCCTGAAAAATAAGCGCAACGCAGTCGTGCTGACTTTTTACGACGGTATCAATCCTGCTCTTCGACGAACGACTGATACGCTTCAGCGTCAAGGAGCCCATCCAACTCAGCCGGATTGTCAAGCTTGACCTTGATCATCCAGGCACCTTCATAGGGGGAGGTATTAACCAGCTCCGGGGTATCCGGCAACTCGTCATTGACCTCGACCACTTCGCCGGTAATCGGGGTATAAATATCAGAGACCGCCTTGACCGATTCAACGACGCCAAAGGTCTTCCCCGCCTCGACCTGGTAGCCGACTTCCGGCAGTTCGACAAAAACGATATCCCCCAGAGAATCCTGAGCAAAATCGCTAATCCCGACGGTTACAATATCGTCTTCAACCAGAACCCACTCATGATCTTCTGTGTACAAAAATTCTTCCGGAAATTCCATGGTTTCCTCCAAACTATATAGTCTTTGTTGTGTGGCCCCTTTGACTTGATCTGCGATCAGACAAAGGGAGGTTTGATGATTTCGGCAGCGACCCGGCGCTGACGGATCCCAATTTCAACTTCGGTGCCGACTGCGGCGACGGATGTTTCGACCAGAGCGAGAGCAATCCCGACCTTTAATAAGGGGGACATGGTTCCACTGGTAATGATTCCGACTTCCTTGCCACAGGCAAAAACCGGATACTCTTCACGCGGAATCCCTTTGTCACACATCCGGATAGAGACCAGTCGGCGCGGCACCCCTTGCGCCTTCATCTTCTGCAGCGCTGCCTGCCCGACGAAGGAGGGCTTATCGAGCTTGGTGATCCAGCCGAGCCCCCCCTCCAGAGGGGTAATCGCCTCGGAGAGTTCATGTCCATATAGAGCATATTTTTTTTCCAGACGCAAGGTATCCCGAGCGCCGAGACCGATCGGAATCAGACCGTCGCCGGCGCCAGTCTCAAGGAGCTGCGTCCAGAGCAGTTCGGCCTTGTCGGCGGCAATGTAAAGCTCAAAGCCGTCTTCACCGGTGTAGCCGGTACGAGAGATGATGGTCGGCACTCCGGCCACGTCCGCTTCAATGAAGTGGTAGAAGACCAGTTGCTTAAGATCCGCGTCGGTTAACCGAGCGAGGATTTCTTCCGACTTCGGCCCCTGCAGTGCGAGTTGGGCGAATTCCGGACTCCGGTTCGTCAACACAACATCTGCAAACGCCCCATCAGCCAGCACCTTTTGCATCCAGGCAAAGTCTTTATCGATATTGGAGGCGTTAACGCAAAACATAAAATGGTCGGGAGCGAATCGATAGAGAGTGACATCGTCGACCACCCCCCCTTCCGGATAACAGCAGGCCGAATACTGGACCTGTCCATCGACCAGAACAGAGGGCTCATTAATGGTCAAATTCTGGAGATAAGTGAGGGCACCCGAACCTTTCACCTCGATTTCACCCATATGAGACACATCAAACAGGCCGGCGGCCTGACGAACAGCGAGATGTTCGTCGATCACACCGGAGTACTGTACCGGCATCTCCCAGCCACCGAACGGCACCATCCGGGCACCAAGTTTTTTATGCTGCTGGTTTAACGGTGTAATTTTCATGGCACTGCTCCTTTGGTCGGGCAAACTCCTGGGATCATCAGACCGACAGGATTTCAGGGATAAGATGTTCATGGCCGAGGGTCATCAAATGCACCCCCTGACAACAGTCGCGGGAAACGGCGACCATCTCACGGGCGATGGCAACCCCTTCGGCGAGAGGGTTATTAGATTGATCGAGTCGCTCGACCAACGCTTCAGGGACCTTCACCCCCGGAATGTTGGCATTGAGAAAACGGGCCATACCGGCACTTTTCAGCAACAGGACTCCGGCCAGTACCGGAACCTTCAAAAGGGACGCCTCCTGCATGAATCCGGCAAAACGTTTTGCATCAAAGACCGCCTGGGTCTGAAAAAACTGTGCCCCGCAATCGATTTTTTTGCGATATTTTTGAAACATAAGCTCAAACGGTTCCGCTTCCGGGCTGACAGCGGCGCCAACAAAAAAGAGCGGCGGAGACGACAACTTCTTCCCGGCCATATCGACCCCTTGCATCAGTCCGGTCACCGTCTGAAGCAACTGCACCGAATCGAGATCAAAGACCGAGCGGGCCTCCGGATGATCGCCGAAAGAGGCATGATCCCCTGAAAGGAGCAACAGATTTTCAATCCCGAGAGCCGAAGCACCGAGCAGATCGGACTGCAGAGCGAGCCGGTTTCGATCCCGACAGGTTAATTGCAGGATCGGCTCGATTCCAGCCTGGCAGAGAATTCCGGAGAAAGCCAGTGGCGACATCCGCATGTTCGCCCCCTGGTTATCGGTCACATTAATGGCGGCCAGATCGGCCAGATCGGCCAGATTTTTGGCCTGTGCAATGGACGGAGCGACTTCGACCCCTTTGGGGGGTGCGATTTCAGCAGTAATGACAAATTCGTTGAGCGCAAGTTTTCGTTGTAATCGAGACATCAGCGCTCAACCTTGAGTCGTCCGGGCTTCTGCTTGCGACTCCAGTTTTTCGGTGCGACCGGACGGGCAAAAACCCCTGGACGCCCCTGATTTTTCAACCGTTCATAGATCAGATGCCAGGCACAGTCGATCCCCTGATCAATCTCACAATGTCCATCGGCCATACCGCCGCAAGGACCATTGAGCAGCCCCTTGGCGCAGGTCGTCACCGGACAGATACCGGCCGTCTCATTGAGGATGCATTCGCCGCAAAGAGAACATTTCTCTTCGTACTGTCCAATGCGACGGACATTGCCGAGAAAGAGGGAATCGATGCCACCGACCACCCGCTTCTCACTGCTGATCGCAATCGATTGTATCCCCGAGCCGCAAGCGAGCACCAGTATGCCATCGGCCTCGTCGACACTCTCGCGATTCTGGCGCAAATCTCGCCCGGCCCGCATGATATGACACGCCTCATCAACCACGACGCTGCCGGTCACCTCGACCGACTGGGTGGCGAGCCACTCCTGCATCTGGAACACCTCTTCCTCGCCCCCCGACTTGCAGACAGTTGCACAGGCACCGCAACCGACCAGAAAAACCTTGGAGAGGCCGATGAGCGATTTTTTGAGCTCATCCTGATTTTTCTGGCGACTGATAATCATATAAAGCCCGGAAAGAAGGAAAGGTTATTTTGCCGCACGACGACCGGCACTCACAACTGTATTAAAGAGGAGCATAGAGATGGTCATCGGACCAACCCCGCCCGGAACCGGCGTAATCGCCGCAGCGTTCTCGCTCGCACCGACAAAGTCGACATCGCCGATCAGTTTCTTTTCAGCGACCCGATTCACACCGACATCGATCACGATCGCCCCCGGCTTGATCCAGTCCCCCTTGATCATCTCCGGACGACCCACTGCAGCGATCACCACATCGGCCTGCCGTACCTTGTCAGCCAACCCCTTGGTACGGGAGTGACAGACAGTCACCGTCGCATGCTCGGCCAGGCACATCAGCGCGACCGGCTTACCGACGATATTGGATCGACCGACAACCACGACTTCCTTCCCGGAGAGATCGACCCCTTCGGCCTCCAGCATCTTCATCACCCCGTAAGGTGTACAAGGCTGAAACAGAGGGTTGCCGGTCACCAGGCGCCCGACATTATAAGGGTGAAAGCCATCAACATCCTTGGTCGGCAAAATCGCTTCGAGGACTTTCCCCTCGTCGATATGACCAGGGAGCGGCAACTGGACGAGGATACCGTCGATCTTTGCATCATTATTCAACTGATCGATCAGCTTGAGTAGCTCCTGTTCGCTCGTTTCAGTCGCAAGTTTGTGCTCAACGGAAAAAATTCCGGTCGCAGCACACGCTTTCTCCTTCATCGAGACGTAAACGCGACTCGCCGGATCTTCGCCAACCAGAACAACCGCCAGTCCCGGAGTGATACCTTTAGCCTGCAGTTTGCTGACATCAGCAGCAATCTTTTCGCGCAGATCAGCGGCAATCTTCTTCCCATCAATAATCCGTGCCATATTCGAGTAGCTCCTCTTATTTGGAGTAGAAAATACCTTTTATGCAAAGTCGGTGTGATTGATTTTAAAGAGTGGAACTATACGCAACTCAACTTCGATTGTAAAGACAGAGCCTCTTCCAATACGAAATGAGTCTGAAGAGACCATCGTGTTTCTAACATGAAATGAGTCTGAACAAAAAGGCCAGAAAACGTTCATGATGAAAGGATGAAAATCATTATGAATGTCAAACACC
>Ga0314774_1001666_pt1 | contig 13755 bp, 15 predicted proteins | sample MetaGCBIA2018_FD_204515 | JGI IMG/M metagenome (GOLD analysis project Ga0314774, IMG submission 204515) | Cryopeg brine microbial communities from Beaufort Sea near Barrow, Alaska, United States - CBIA 2018 | ecosystem: Environmental > Aquatic > Marine > Coastal | place: USA: Alaska | collected... | reverse complement strand
CTACAAATCAAAACGAAACGAAAACAGGGCGTTTCAACGCTTTTTCCTCCAATACACCCCTAAAACCACCCTTTTTTTAACACTTTTATATCGTTTTTTAACATTTGGGCTGCAATGCGGGTTAAACACAAATGATATCTCCATAATAATCCCAAATTCATTAATAACCAATAATAAAGTAATAAACTGGAGCCACCAGGCTATGAAAACCCGCTTTAGAATTGATGTTGGTGTTGCTTATGGCTGTGATGTAGATTTAGTTATAAAAATTTTAGAAGAGAGCGCATTTGAGCATCCGGATATTTCTGACAGGGAATTAACCGAAGCACGATTGGTAAATTTTGGAAATTCATCATTAGATTTTCAGGTTTTGTTTTTTAGCAAAAATATATTCAGAATAAATAAAGTAAAAAGCGATATACGTAGAATTATAATTCAAAAATTTGCTAAAAACAATATTCCTATCCCTTTTCCTCAAATGGATTTACATTTAAAATCAAATTATACCGAAATATTGAAGCAGAAGGAATAATAATGCCACATAACACAGGCTCACACTAAACATAACCGAAGCCTAAAAACATTTTTTTACGAGAATCCTTTCCTGCGCAAAGCACGCGACGAAAGATTATTTTGGTGGCAATAAAAAGATAAAAAATGAAATGTATCATTCAGTTTTTCCTAATTTTAAATACATTGAACCTATTAGGTCAGGAAACGGCAATAGAAATAGGTTATAAATACAAATTAGAATCAGAGGTATTAGAAGAGACAAGATCTATAAATGTATATCTTCCCCATAGTTACAAAAGCACAACACATACAAGTTATCCAGTGATCTATTTAATGGATGGAGATTACAATTTTCATTATGTAACAGGATTAATGGATCAGTTGGCTGTTATAAGTGAAAGGATACCAGAAATGATAATAGTTGGTATTGATGATAAAGGACATGCCGATTATGTGAAAAATCGCACTCCCTATGATAAAGAGAATAATCCAACAGGTAACTCAGAGTTGTTTTTGGATTACCTGTTGAATGAAGTAAAGCCCTATATTAAATCAAGATATAAAGTTTCAGACTTTGATGTATTGATAGGTCATTCTTTAGGAGGATTATTTACAATTAATACCTTACTGCAAGAACCTGAATCATTTGAAAACTATATAGCTATAAGCCCGAGTTTATGGTGGAATGATTTCAATTCTGAAAAAGAGGTAGAGGCATTTTTCAAAAAGCATGAAAAAATAGACAAGAGGCTTTATTTATCAATTGGAAATGAGATGGGAATGGGGGTATTAGGATTTCAAAACCAGATAGATATCAATACTTTCGCAGATGCCTACTATAAGAACGAACCATTAGATTTAGAATATGAATTCAATATATTTAAAGAAGAAAACCATAATTCAGTTGGTTTAATATCAATAAAAACTGCATTGGAAAAAATGTTTGAGAATTATGAATTGCCAAAGGATATTATAGAAAATATAAAAACATTTGAAGAGTACGATGTTTATTTAAGAGAATATCAAAAAAAGATTGGAGATGGCTTTCAATTGCCAAAGAGACAATTTAAATATGTATTGACAAAAATTTATGAAAATGATAAAGAAAACCTCGAAAAGGTTGAGCAAAAAATAAAAGATAGCTATAGAGCCTCATTAGGTGATTATTGTAATTATACAGGAAATATTTATTTAACTAATGGGGATTTAGAAAAAGCAAAAAATCTATTACAAAAGAGTTGTGAAGTATCACCAACTTCATTAGAAAACATAGTAAGCTTGTCAGAAATGTATTTGAAAGAAGAAAACAAAGAGAAGGCAAAAATCCTATATGAAAAAGCTTTGAAAATGGCAATTGATCAAAAAGCAAGTAATTGGTATCTAAATCAATTAGAATCAAATGTTCGAAAATTGGAATAAACTGCCATCAGCACCATGGAGAATGACAATGCATCCACCAGGTCGGCACAGAATCTCCACACCCGTTGTCTGCTATTAGCCATTTTGCTTATATTATTGATTTAATACTATATGAAGTATGGAAATTCCTAAAATATATATACATTTATAGAAATATTTTAAGAATTTATTATATTATTAACTAATATAACAATATGGAACAATCTACCGTGATTCTCAAGAGTGAGACTGCTAATCCTGGCTCATTAGGTTTATTGGCTTTTGGCATGACCACAATATTATTAAATTTACATAATATTGGTTTTTTCGAAATGAATTCAATGATTTTGGCTATGGGTATTTTCTACGGAGGTATGGCCCAGATTATTGCAGGAATTTTAGAATTCAAGAAGAACAACTCATTCGGATTGACTGCATTTGTTTCATTCGGATTTTTCTGGATTTCATTAGTAGCTTTGATACTTTTACCAAAATGGGATTTAATAACTGCGCCATCTCCCAATGGAATGGTTGCTTATTTAATAATGTGGGGCATCTTTACCGGGCTTATGTTTATTGGTACATTAAAAATTAATAAAGCACTGCAATTTGTTTTTGCCAGCTTGACTATTTTGTTTTTTTTGCTGGCATTAGGCGATTTTACTGAAAGTAGTTCCATTAAAACATTTGCTGGATATGAAGGTATTATTTGTGGAGCATCAGCTATTTATGCAGGTTTTGCAACTTTATTGAACGAAGTATATGGTAAAGTCATTATGCCCGTTGGCACAGTTACCAAATCATAATTAAATTTCACTCCCTTTCCCGCTTGTATCTTCGCAGTCCGGAATTCCTGCTTCATCACGAATCCTTCACCTCTGCTCATAAACTCATCCGTCAAATTACCTAATAAACTTCCTTTACGAGAAGTAGGCCCTGAGCCATGAGCGTGGCGAAGGAAGTCTCCCCGCCTACACAACGAAAATCTTCTCAGGAATGGGAAGCTTTTTTTGTTTTTTGGATAGCGAGAACCTGGATTGTGGCACAACAGCATAAGGCCACCAAAGTTTACGTGCATTAATTGACAACAAACGCCTTAAAAACCCTTAGGCTGCCCTGTTTGAATCAACTATATTTGAGAGTGACTAAAACGAAATTCCGTCTAAAAACGATATAAAGACTTGTCGTTTCTAATCATGTTGTTGCTCATTTAAAAACAACCCCGGGAAGATCAATTTATCTCTTAAACGAACGAATTATGAAAAAAATATTATCAGTCATCTTTTCAATAACAATAGGACTTTCATCTTGTACTAATGACAACGATAATGAAAATCCAAATAATTGTGATTTGGAAACTATTTTAAGTGCTGGACAATTTACAACAGCTCCGTCTGACCAATTGACAATTAAAAGTTTGAAAATAGAAAATAATTGTTTAAAAATTAACTTTAGTTCAAGTGGTTGCAGTGGAAATACCTGGGAAATTAAATTAATTGACTCAGGAAATATTCTTGAATCAAATCCACCTCAAAGAAATTTAAGATTATCATTAAAAAATGAGGAATTCTGTGATGCCTTTATAACAAAAGAATTGACTTTTGATATTTCAAATTTAAAAGTTAATGTAAACAAAGTGCTATTGAACATATCCAACTTTGACGATAAATTTCTTTATGAATATTAAAAACGAAACCACAGCAATGGCATCAGTAATTGCCTGTTATCGCCTACTCTAGCCTCAACCTTTGCGGTCCTTTTAAAGTTGACAGGCTAACTATATTAAACAGGTATAAAATGGACTTATACGGACAAAAAAGCAAAAGCATTCCACAGAAAATATTAATCCACTTTATTGAAATAATGCTTCTGTGGTTATCTTATTGGATTTTATTTCAAAATGGGGGTGCCTGGGTTGAAAATTATTTGGGCATTAAAAATTCGGTTGGAAATATTGACAGAAGGATAATTATCTTCATATTCAATATTATAATTTTCATTCGACTGGCTTATACAATGATTTTTATATTAAAGAGAAAAATTCCCTGGGAAGAAAGTGTTAGTGTGCCTTTGGCATTTGCACTATATTTTCTAGGATTTCCACTATTTGTGTTGCCAATTTCCATTCCAATTGATGGAATTGATTATCTGGCAATTGCAATTTTTATAATTGGTTGTGTTCTTAATAGTGGTGGCGAAATTTTAAGGGACAAATGGAAAAAGCAACCTGAAAATAAAGGGAAAATATATACTCTGGGTTTTTTTAAATATTCCCGACATATCAATTATTTTGGAGATATTTTATGGGTAATCGCTTATACAATTATTACGAAAAATGTGTGGTCTGTTACAATTCCACTGTTTCTATTTAGCTTTTTTGCATTTTACAATGCGCCCAAACTTGACAAATACTTAAAAGAAAAATATGGCACTGATTATGACCATTATGCAAAAAAGACGAAAATGCTAATTCCATTCGTATATTGACAAGTGAAAACAATGAACCCTGGTTAATTGCGATATTTAGTGTTCTGGCTTTTAAACAAACTAACCGCCACTCATTATATACAAAACCCCAAACAATTTTGACGCAACCATATAACACCAAACTCATCTTTTAAGAAAAAAATAAATGAAAAAAATATTGTTAATTCTATCTGTTATTGGAGTTTTAATTTCTTGTAATAAAGATGATGAAATCCTCCTGCTAAACGAACAGAATTTTTTAATTTTTGGACACTTCTATGGCGAATGTTATGGAGAGGGTTGTGTTGAAACATTTAAACTAACAGACAAAAGTTTATTCGAAGACACTATTGACGACTACTCCGGTGAAGAATTGAACTTTGAAGAATTGGACAATGAAAAATTTGAACAGGTAAAAAACTTAGTCGACTTTTTCCCGAACCAACTTCTTAATGACAATAATAATGTCTTTGGTTGTCCGGACTGTGCTGATGGTGGAGGTATATTTATAAAGTATTTCAAAAATGGAGAAGTAAAAAGGTGGAGAATTGACCAAATTAAAAGTAATGTGCCAGACTATCTACACAACTTTATTGATAAGGTAAATGAAAAAATTGGGTTGATAAATAATTAATAACTGCTTATAGTAAGATATAAACGACATGTCTGATACAAATATGTTATCTAAAACAAAAAAATAAATGAACTCAGAACAAAAAGATTTTTTTGCTGAAAAAGCAAAAGATTACGATAAAGATAAATTACGAGTTGATAATGTTACAAATATTTCCAACCTGATATTAAAAGAAGTTATCTATCAAAAAGATTTTAATATCATGGATTTTGGTTCAGGCACAGGACTATTATTATCAAAAATAGCACCCTATGTAGGTAAAATAGCGGCAGTAGACATTTCAAAATCAATGAATGAAATATTAAAAAGTAAAATACATACAATAGAATGTATTGTTGATATTATCGAAGTTGATTTGTCTATTGAGGATCTAGATCAAAAATTTGATGGTATTATTTCTTCAATGACAATACATCATGTGAAGGATGTTCCAAAATTATTCGAGAAATTTTATGATATGTTGGATGAGAATGGAACAATTGCTTTATCTGACTTAGACAAAGAGGATGGAACATTTCATACAGAAGATACTGGGGTATTCCATCATGGTTTTAATAGAGATGAATTTTTAAATATTGCCAAAAGCGTAGGATTTAAAAATTTGAAAATACAAACTGTAGGGCTTGTTGAAAAGCCATATGGGAAATATCCTGTTTTTCTATTAACCGGGAATAAGTGATAAATGGTTTTTAAATCTAATTCTACAAAAATGTAAAAAATGCTAATTGATAATTTGGAACCAATATCCCAGTAGGTAACAATAGATTTAGTGTATTGGGAACAAACCGCAAAACTCTGAAGTCCCTTTGGTTGCCTAGTTAGAAACAGCTATATTTGAGAGTGAAAAAACAAAATACCGTCCAACCTAAACATAAATGACACGTCATTTATGTTTAGGTTATGTGCAACTTTGGGTAAAACACCTCATAACGACATAACCCATTGAATAAAATATATGGGTGTGTTTAAAATAATAAGAGAATTGATTAATCCAGGTCCTATAGGGAAAACAGATTTTAAGGTCAATTAGAGGATTTTATAAATATTTTAAAAAATAAATAAATTAGGACTACTAATCATATTTCATCAATTACTAACTTAAAATTAAAACTATGGGCATTTTTCCTTTCCTTCCGTTTCTGATTATTATTGTTTATTTGGCGATACTATTTGGAATACTTTATTTGATTTATAAATGGGTGAATAAATTTATCTCTTTGAGGCAAGAACAAAATGACTTGTTAAGAGAAATTATTAACAAAATGGGAAATAAATAAAAAAGCTGAACACGACAAAGAACTGTGGTAAAAAAACAAGTGAAATTCACTTAAATTTTCGCCAAACACTTAGTTAATTTTCATCATATATTAAGCTTGGTTTTCCTCTGGAAATTCCAGCTAGCACAAAGAAAAAAGCTTCTCAGGAATGGGAAGATTTTTCTTGTTTTTGGATGGTTCGAACTTTCCCAAAGTTCAAAAACTTTAGAAAAATTAATAATTTCTGAACTGGAATATTGGGCACAGAAGCATAAAACCACATAAGTTTACGCGCATAGATTGAGCACAAACAGCAAAACCCTTAAAAACCCCTTGGCTACTCTGTTTGAATCAGTTACATTTGTGAGCGAATAAAACGACCTGCCGTCCAAAAGCGAAATATCAGCAATAAGACAAACGACATCTCTGATACAAACACGGTGGGACAATTCAATAAATAACAAAAGAAATGGATAATATTAAGCACATACATGAAGTAATCTTTTTGATCGAAAAAAATAATGAACAATGGACACCAGAAGAACTGGTAGAAGCCATCGGAAACACGTGGGGCACAGATGTTCAATTTGGTGCTTGCTCAGGAAATGCCTTCCCTAAAGAAAATGCACTCGACTTTCTCCTCAACCGCCAAAAAGCAGTCCTATCTAAAGAAGGAAAAGTAAGACTTCATCCTTCTATGCAAATCTGTAAAGGACATGAAGAGTTCCAGGGCTAAAAAACCTGGAAATGTGCGGTTACAAGCATCTAATTTGAATAAACCCTGTGGTAAAAAACAAGTAAAATTCGCTTAAATTTTTCGCCAAAACAATTAGCTAATTTTTATCATATATTTCCTCTGGAAAGTTCGGCCCACCAAGAAAAAAGCTTCTCAGAAATGGGAAGCTTTTTTTGTTATTGGTGGGCCGAACTTTTCCGAAGTTCAAAAACTTTGGAAAAGTTAATATTTTCTGAATTGGGATATGTTGCACAGCTGCATAAAACTACCAAAGTTTACATTCAATGATTGGGCACAAACAGCAAAACCCTTAAAAGGCCCTTGGTTACTCTGTTTGAATCAGCTACATTTGAGAGTGAATAAAATGAAATGCCGTCTAAAAGCGAACTATCAGCAATAAGGTATAAACGACATGTCTGATACAGATACGTTGCCATTAATTTTGAAAAAACAAATGAAAAAAATATTATTTACCGCACTACTTTTATGTCAAGGTTTAATCATTGCACAAAATGAATCAGATTTTAAACTGTATGAAAGTCCTATATACAACGACGACGTAAAAACAGATAGTGTTAGAGCTATCTACACTTCGAATTCAGGAAGAACAGGAATTGTACGAAATGATAAAAACCATATCATTTTTGACCTATTTAACGAGAGATTTTCAAAGATTCACACAAAGATAATTGAGACTGATCGCAAAGAAACTTACATTGGAGATCTATTTTTCAATAATGAAATTAATGTTTTTACAGAAACATATCCAAAAAGAGATATAAAATTATTTTCGTGTTACATTTTAAATTTAGATGACAAGACAGATATAAAAATAGAGTTATCATCAACTACAGTCATTAAAAAATTAAGGCTTTTTTCAAATGAAAAAGGCACAAAATTTTCAATATCACCAAATTTGAATTATTTTTCTATTACAAATTATACAATTCATAGGGATGAAATTTTTTATCACATTAGTGTATTTGACTCTAAAAGTTATGAATTAATTTATGACCAACAAATTAATCGAAAAGAGAATGAATTTTATTCTTTATCTGAAATTAAAATTGATGATAATAAAAATGTGTACTTATTAGGAGAATCATTTTATGACGAAGAATCCCCTAAACTAAAAAGTGAGGGAAATCGACACTTCATGATTGAAAAGTTTACGGGAAAGGAGTACTCGTTAATAGATTTGAACCTGGAAAAAAGACATATTACGTCCTTAAAATCTGTCAATAAAAATAATGAATATATTTTATATGGATTTTATTCTGAAACTGGTAAAAATTCAATAAAAGGAGTTTGTAGTGTAGTGATTGCCAAGGATGAATTCAAGATAATTGACCAAAACCTGCAAGATTTACCTTCACAGGTATATGCGGATTTATTTGGATCCGACAAGGTGGAAAGGAAAAAGGATCGGGAATTGTTTGATTTTAAAATTGGTAATATACTGAATGACAAAGAAGATAATGTTTATTTATTGGCAGAAGAATTTTATATCACTTATCATAAACACCAAAAACTCAAACATTATGATGATATTTTGATTTTAAAGTTCAATCCGGCTGGAAAATTAGATTGGGGAAGAAGTATTTACAAGTATTCTTTAAGACCTTCTTATCATGCATTTGTTAACAAGGAAAATCTACATATAATATTAAATTCAGGTAAAAACTTAAGGGAACTTGGTGATGGAAGAACCAAAACCACTAAAAATATTTTTGAAACTTCTGCATTATATGATTTTGTTTACAAAAGTTCTGGAAACGTCGAGATAAATAAAATTCAAAACAACAACAACAACAACAACAACAACAACAAAACTTATTATCTTCCAAACTATGGTAATTATGTGGATGGTAAATTTATTATGATTGGTGATTCACGAAATGAACGCCGTTTCATGACATTAGAGTAAGAAAAATTAATGGTTAAAAAAAAATGATCTTAAGAAAGGCGAATTATTCAGAACTACCTGTTATTTGGGACATTTTACAACAGGCTATTGAGCAAAGAAGAAAGGATGGAAGCGAACAATGGCAAAATGATTACCCCAATGAAGATACCGTTCATGATGATATAACCAATGATTACGCCTATGTCCTTATTGACGACAATAAGGTTATAGCATATGCGGCAATTATTTTTGGTGTAGAACCTGCCTATAATAACATTGAGGGGAGGTGGTTAACTAGTGACGACTATGCGGTTGTGCATCGAGTCGCTACATCGAACGCAGTGAAAGGAAAAGGTGTGGCGACACAGCTATTTAAAATGACAGAAGATTTATGCATTGAGCAAAAAGTGTATAGCATTAAAGTAGACACAAATTTTGATAATGCTCCAATGTTGAGAATTTTGGATAAATTAAGCTTTGCATATTGTGGAGAGATATTTTTTAGTGGAGCTCCACGAAAAGCATTTGAAAAAGTAATTCTTGGACGATGAATTTAAAACTGAAACTCGTGACTCAGACCTCTTGAAAGTAAATTAGGTGCTTAAACACGCAACTAATCATACACAAACATGTTGTATATAATTTAAAAACAAAAAGATGTTGACCGAAACCTTAAAATTATTATTTGAAAGAGATTTGAAAAAACTTAAATCTGAAATTGAAACATATAAAAACGAAAAAAATATTTGGTGCATAGACAAAAACATTACCAATTCGGCTGGAAATTTATGTCTGCATTTAATTGGTAATCTCAACTGGTTTATTGGAGCTCAACTGGGAAACACAGGCTACATTAGGCAAAGGGAGATTGAATTTTCGGCCACAAATATTCGCAGAACCGATTTGCTAAAAGAAATTGATAAGACAAGGGCAATACTTGATAAGACTCTTGATAAAATCACGGATGACAAACTTGAGGCCGAATACCCAATTTTAATTTTTGAACAAAAAACTTCAACGTATTATTTCTTAGTTCACCTTACAACACACTTAGCTTATCATCTTGGCCAGATAAATTATCACAGGCGACTGTTAGACGAATAGAAAAAACAAGGCTTTGAAAAAACGACATGAAAACTGAATTAATAGAGATTTCACCTGTATTAAAACTTCTCAGAAATGGGAAGCTTTTTTAATTTTGGGTGGCCCGAACTTTTCCAAAGTTCAAAAACTTTGGAAAAGTTAATAATTTCTGAAATGGGATATGTTGTATAGCAGCATAAAATCGCCAAAGTTTACTTGTATTGATTGCGCACAAACAACAATACCCTTATAAGTCCTTTGGTTGCTCTTTTTGAATCAGCTATATTTGAGAATGAATAAAACGACATGCCGTCCAAAAGCGAACTATCAGCAATAAGATATAAAACGACATGTCTGATACAGACATGTTGGCAATACCTAGGAAAACCAAGAATATCTAATAAATAATAATATGGATAAATTCCTCATCGAAGCAATTAATCAAGCCAAAACAGGACTTCAGGAAGGTGGTATACCCATAGGCTCAGTTCTGGTTCACAACGGTCAAATTATTGGAAAAGGACATAACAAACGAGTTCAACAAAAAAGTGTTGTACTACATGGAGAAATGGATGCCTTAGAAAATGCAGGTAGACAATCGGCAGCTGTATATAAGGAATCTGTTTTATATACTACATTGTCGCCTTGTCCAATGTGCTCTGGGGCAATATTACTTTATGGAATTCCAAAAGTTGTAATTGGAGAAAATCAAACGTTCAAGGGATCGGAGAAATTATTAGAGGAAAACGGAGTTGAAGTTGTCATAGTAAACAGTTCCCAATGCATTGAAATGATGCAAGACTTTATAGAAACGAAACCCGCATTGTGGAATGAAGATATCGGACAACCTTAACCCAATAAGCATAGACTCTATGACCCGTCCTGAATAAAGGCTTCATAATTCAAAACAGTTAAGTAATCTAAAAAACATTACTTTAGGAGAAGCATTTACAGAGTAAGGCACGCAGCAAAAGAAATTCCTGCCCGCACAAGGAAAAGCTTCTCAGAAATGAGTAGTTTTTTATTTTTTGGTGGCTCGAACTTTTCCAAAGTTCAAAAACTTTGGAAAAGTTACTCGTTTATGAACCGGGATATTGGGTACAAACAGCTAAACCCTCATAAGTCCCTTGGCTGCCCCGTTTGGATCAGCTACATTTGAGAGGGATAAAACGACCTGCGGTTCAAAAGCGAACTATAATCAAAAAGATATAAACGACATGTTTTATACAAACTCGTTAACTATAATTAATACGATTGTTCAAAATAAATTAACATGACTGATAGAACGAAATATTCAGAACCAATTCGCTGGGGAATTATAGGTTGCGGCAACGTGACAGAAGTAAAAAGTGGTCCTGCTTATAAAAAAACAGAAGGCTTTCAACTAACCGCTGTAATGAGGCGAGATTTCGATAAGCTGAAAGATTATGCCAGAAGGCATGACATTGAAAAATATTACACAGATGCTGAAGAATTAATTAACGATGAGGAAATTGATGCTGTTTACATAGCTACCCCTCCAGATACGCATATGTATTATGCCCTGAAAGTTGCCGAGGCAGGAAAACCTTGTTGTATTGAAAAACCTTTAGCACCTAGCTATAAAGATAGCTTAGCCATCCATGAGTCATTTAAAGACAAGAATGTTCCCCTATTTGTAGCCTACTACAGGCGTTCTTTGCCTCGATTCGATCAAGTAAATACATGGTTAAAAAACAAGGATATTGGTGAAATCAGGCATATAAGTTGGCTTTTGAGCAACGCACCTAATGATATGGATTTGTCTGGGACCTATAATTGGCGTACCGACCCTAAAGTAGCTCCAGGTGGTTACTTCGATGATTTAGCAAGTCATGGACTTGACTTATTTACTTTCCTTTTGGGCAACATAAAAGAGGTTTTTGGTATAAGTCTTAATCAACAGCAGTTATATTCGGCAAAAGATGCCTTCACTGCATGTTGGCTTCATGAGAGTGGTGTAACTGGAAGTGGGAGTTGGAACTTTGGTTGCGATAGTTCTGAAGATCGAGTTGAAATACTGGGAAGTAAAGGAAAGGTGCAATTCTCTGTTTTTAAAGAAAACCCTTTGGTATTGATGAGCGATAATAATGAACAGGAGATTTTTATTGAAAATCCCATAAACATACAACTTCACCATGTTGAAAACATGAAAAAACAACTATTTGACGAAAATTATGTTCACCCTTCAAATGGCTATACTGCAGTCCATACCAGTTGGGTAATGGATAGAATACTTGGAAAGACAAACATATAGTCAATACCAAATAAACGCCATTGAAACAGGTGTTTATTCAAAGGTTAGCCTGTCCAAAAAACATTCCTTTACGAGAAGCCTGTCCTGAACAAGGCACGCGGCAAAGGAAGTCTCCCAGAACAAAGAAAAAGCTTCACAGAAATGGGAAGCTTTTTTTGTTTTTGGGTGTTCGAACTTTTCCAAAGTTCAAAAACTTTAGAAAAGTTAATAATTTCTGAAATGAGATATGTTGCACAGCAGCATAAAACCACCAAAGTTTATGCGCATAGATTGCCCACAAATATCAGAACCCTTAAAAACCCCTTGGCTGCTCTTTATGAATCAGCTATATTTATGAGTAAATAAATCGAGATGAGGTATATCAGCAATAAGATATAAATGAAATGTCTGATACGAACATTTTAGCGGTCATTCTAAAAAGACAGTAACAAACCATAGACAACAATAAAAAAATAGAACTATATGAGAAAAATAATTTCATTTATGCACATATCGCTTGACGGTTTTGTAGCAGGACTGAACGGAGAAATGGACTGGATTAAGGTTGATGAAGAAATTTTTGATTATGTCGGTAAGCGGATAAGCGAAAGCGACACTGCATTATATGGACGAGTAACTTATCAGATGATGGAAAATTACTGGCCTACCGCAGGAGACAAGCCGACAGCGACCAAGCACGACATTGAACATTCAAAGTGGTATAACAAAGCTCACAAAGTTGTTTTATCAAAAACAATGAAAGACGCGGGCCTGCCTGCCGGACAGGCAGGTTTGACTAACACAAAGATTATTAGCGACAACCTTTCGGCCAGAATAAATGAAATAAAACAACAAACAGGTAAAGACATCTTGCTTTTTGGTAGCCCAACAGCAACACATTCACTTATTCAACAGAACTTAATTGACGGCTACTGGTTATTTGTTAATCCAATTATTCTTGGACGAGGCATTCCATTGTTTGTAGATATCAAAGACAAAATAAAACTGAAACTATTGACTACCAGACAATTTACTTGCGGAGTAACTGAACTAAATTATATAGTGGACAGACAATAAAAACGAACCGCTAACTAAGATCTGTGGTAAAAAACAAGTGAAACTAACTTAAATTTTTGCCAAAACACTTCGATGATTTTCATCATATATTAATCCTGATTTTCTTCTGGAAATTCAAGCCCGCAACAAAGAAAAAACTTCTCAGAAATGGGAAGCTTTTTCTAATTTTGGGTGGCCCAAACTTTTCCAAAGTTCAAAAACTTTGGAAAAGTTAATAATTTCTGAAATGGGAAATGTCGCACATCAGCATAAAACCACCAAATTTTACGTGCATTGTTTGGGCCCAAACGGCAAAACCCTTAAAAGTGGATAACTCGGATCAAATGGTGCCAGTGATTTCGGTCGGTTAGTGCCAGGCATTTCGGTTCAATTTGTGCCACTTTCAGCTGGTTAGCCGGACCTATAACGGTTCGTTTTGTGCCAGTTGTCTCG
>Ga0314774_1001663_pt1 | contig 13763 bp, 14 predicted proteins | sample MetaGCBIA2018_FD_204515 | JGI IMG/M metagenome (GOLD analysis project Ga0314774, IMG submission 204515) | Cryopeg brine microbial communities from Beaufort Sea near Barrow, Alaska, United States - CBIA 2018 | ecosystem: Environmental > Aquatic > Marine > Coastal | place: USA: Alaska | collected... | reverse complement strand
CGATAGGGGGTGAGACAAGTAGCGCTGTGAACTTCCCAACGTTACCAGCAGCACGAAAGGCGCTGGAGCGGGCAAATAGATGTTAACGTTTTAAAGAGCTGTCCATATGAGGTTGACATGTTCCGCGGTCAAGATAGTGTCCACTCTTTCTAAGGCCACCTCAGCAGAATTCGAACAGAGCTCCATTTTCGGCAGGTTCTCGGCAGAATCCTCCGGCGCCAAGCTGGCGAGCCTCATGAAGTTGGAGGCTGGCTCTTCGTCCTTGCAGAATCGAGCCTAACAGAGTTCGCACGTAGAATTAGTGACGACCTTCCAGGGCAAAACGTGGTTTCATTTTCACCAAGATCGTCAAAGTAGAGCTCGGACACGACTTCGGAGCATGCGGTTCCCGCTGAAGACGATGAGGCTACCGAGTGGGGCTTTAGCATCGACGCTACTGGCGCATGGATCTCTGGATCTGAAAAGACAGGGCAAAAGGAAACAGCCGAGCTTTCTATGAGTAAACATTATTGGAGCGAGATTTTGTCCCTATTCGAGGATCGGATCGTGTGACCCTTCAGAAATCATAACCGTCAATACCTATAACGTTTGGGGGTTCGCCGGTCAGGACGACCTGAACTCACCGCTCGGATGGATGCCACGGGTGTGCGACATCTGCACTTTTTCTCTGTGGCGAGGTTTCATCCAGAAATCGTAAAGCCCAATCGGCGATTTTCCCAGCTATCGCCACTCAGATGTGGGGCAAGGGTCGATAATTCTTGCCTTTGCTTTCAAGCGCAGTAATTCTCTTCATCATCTCTTCATATGTTGAGTTCTCTCTGAGTTGTTTTAGCTCAGCTTCAACGGTGATTGCTTGTCGCTCGTGCTTATAACGAGCTTCATCCGATTGCTTCAGTTTTTCTGAGTTCTCTTGAAGTCGCTGAGCAGAGTCGGCAAGTTGTTGCTCTAAGTCCTCAATAATCGCGTTTGCGTCTAGAATTTCAGCGTCTATCTCTGATTTAAGTTGTTTAAGTTCGCGAGATGTCTCTGAAACCTGCCTTCAAAGCACCGTCATAGAGCTGAACGGTTAACGGGCGGACTTGTTCCACAAGATTTTTTTCAAGCTCAGCAACCAGATCTTCAAGCTCTGCGGGAAGGCGCAGGTCAGAATTTCTATCGGTTTTGTCTTTGCTGCTGTATTCATCCCAAACAGATTTCAGGCGCTTCGGATCTCCTGCCCCGAGAACGCGTCGGAGCCCATAACCGGTGATATTCTTTCCCGCTTCAATTATTTCTTGATTCGCAATTTCGGCTGGTCGCATCAGTTAGCTCCATCGGTTGAGACATAATTTATGAGTATAGAAGGAAAGAAAGAAAGAGCTATTTACAGCAGTGATTCCATACCGGCCCGACTAGTGAAATTCAGGCGAAATTGCCAACTGGACAACTAGGCTGGCAGAGGGGGGATCTTGTCCGGTCGTGACCTCAGGCCACCGCCGCCTCCTTGTCCTTCAGCGTCAGCTCCACATGGAAGTGCGCCGGACCGGTCAGGTTGACCAAGGCGTCGAGGCCAAACTTGTTGATGCGGCCCTTCAGCAGGTCGTTCAGGCGGGGTTGGGTGATGCCCAGGCGCTGCGCCGCCTCTTTCTGAGTGACGTCCCACTCCTTCACGCGCCTGGTGATCTGAATCATCAGATCGGAGCGCAGGCGCATGTTCAGGGCTTCTTCAGGGGTGTCTTCAATCGCATCCCACACACTTTCGAATCGTTCGTTTGCCATGTCTGTCACCTGGTTAGGTTCCATGTAGTTCTGCTGGGTCTTTCGTTGGTGCCTTGGTTTGCTATCGCTGATTGGGTAGACGCAGGTCAAGCCCACGTGTGGTGTTACTCAGCGAATTGAAAAAGGCACTTTCCAGACTGAAGCTTTCCGAATCTGAGAGCCGTGCGGCTCTCAGAAGGTTTAAGGCAAAGCCTCTGCCTGAAGGGTGGCATGTCAAATTGGACCAGTTCAAGAAGGAAACGGTGGTTTAAAAGGCTTTGTCGACTTCTGTCGCGATCCGAAAAAGCATAATGAACTGAGCGCCATGAGCTGAATTGCCTCCTTCAACAATGCGATTTCACCAACCCTCTTGATGCAATGGTCGGTGTGATGGCCATTAAGGTCCAACAATGGGTACAGAAAGGTGTAACCTTTAAGGCTGCACATGAAGGCCGCTCGGTATTTGTCTCAGAGGGTGAGCGACTCGATAAGATTGCAGCGGACCATACGGCGGCAATTGAAAGAAGGATGTTTTTCAGTGTTCTTGATGACTTCGATACCGTCATTTCAAGGCTGTGAGAAGCTCAGGAAAGATAAATGCCGGAACAGTCCGTAGATTACGGAGGAGCGCCACTCGTTTCATTCCACTCATTTTTTATCAAAAACGACCCGGATGCACCATATCGCCTATTCAACTCACCAACCAGACGCCAATGTCTGCAAATCCCTGGTCATTGAAGGTGGCGCGATGCGCGGCATTTTTGCTGCCGGCGTCCTCGATGCATTCCTTGAACATAAGTATCAACCCTTCTGGCGTGCCTACGGTGTTTCCGCTGGCGCCACTAACCTGATCGGCTATCTTTCAGGCAATCATGGGCGCAATAGGAAAATAATCACCGGCCATGCCTGCCAACCAGAATTTATAAACTGGACAAGATTCGTAAAAGGCGGGCACCTGTGTGATGTTCGCTGGCTTTGGCATCAATCGTTCGCCGATGTACCTCTGTTAGTCTGGAAAATTATCTCGCGGGAAACACCGAGCTATGGGTCACAACAACCTCTGTACGTACGGGGAAAGCCTGCTATTTTCGAATTGATGAAGACAACATGCACAATGTGTTCACAGCGTCGTGCTCGCTGCCCATCGCCTATCGTGATTACCCGGAGGTCAATGGCGAGCCGATGACTGATGGCGGCCTTACGGACGCGATTCCGGTCATCAGGGCCTATGAAGATGGCGCTCGTGACATCACCGTCGTGCTCTCCCGCCCTCCCGGTTACCGGAAGAAGCCGCCGAAATTTGCGTTTGTACCTAAACGGCTCTTTCGCAATTACCCGGCTCTTGCCGATGCGTCATTGCGCCGGGCAGAGCAATACAACTCGGTGCTTTCCTTTATCGAAAACCCTCCGCCGGATTGCACAGTGCGGGTTATTGCGCCGCCGGCCAACTTTGCTGTCGGGCGACTGACTCGAAAGCAGGAGCTTTTAGAGCAGGGTTATCATGACGGCCACCGAGCGGGACTGATCTACCTCGATGAGGAGATTTGAGCTCCCGAAAACGAAATAACTCAAGTCACCCTCGGATAGACATCTTCTACACCATCTTTTGCCAACACCCACTGCCAAAGCTGGATATCACGTGCCCGGAAGGCCCCAGCACAAGAAAGTAGATAGTAATGCCACATACGGTAAAAACGGTCACCGAGTTCCTCTCGGAACCGGGGCCAGGCCTGTTCAAAATTTTCATGCCAGGCCATCAGCGTTTTATCGTAATCAGCACCAAAGTTGTGCATGTCTTCCACCACAAACAGCTCGTCTACCGCGTCACCGATCTGACCCATAGAAGGCAGTTCGCCGTTCGGAAAGATGTGTTTATCAATCCAGGGGTCTGGGTAGGACTTGCGCAGATTTTTACCAATGGTGTGCAGCAGGAACAAGCCACCCGGATTCAAGCAACGATGCGCAACCCCCATAAACGCGCGGTAATTCTTCGGCCCAACGTGTTCAAACATGCCAACACTGGCAATCCGGTCAAACTTTTCATCAACGTCTCGGTAATCCATCAACCGGAAATCCAGAGAAAGGTGAGGATAGTTGGCTTTGGCCCAGTCAGCCTGTTCCTTTGAGATGGTCACTCCAACCGCTTCGACTCCATAATGTTCGGCGGCATAGGCCATCAGGCTGCCCCAGCCACACCCAATATCAAGAAACCGCATCCCCGGCTGCAAGCCTAATTTGCGACAGATCAAATCCAATTTGGCAACTTGGGCTTCTTCCAAATTGTTTGCGTCCTTCCAGTAACCGCAGGTGTAAGTCATGCGCGGGTCCAGCATGGCACTGAAGAACTCGTTTCCCAGATCGTAATGGGCTTCTCCCACCTCCCAGGCACGACTTCTGGTCTGCAGGTTCAGGTATTTCGCTCTGATAATGTGGGGAAGAATTTTGGAGGGCTTGATCTGATCAGGAAGCTTCGCACCAAGCAGCTTGCAAAAGAACTGATCCAGCTCCTCTACTTCCCATGCGCCATCCATATATGCTTCACCGAAACCCAGGTTTCCCTTAGCCATGGCCGCCTCAGGCACGCCATGCGCATTAAAGCGAATATCCCAAGGCCTGGAGCCGCCAATCTGTATATCCGCTTTAGCAAGCAGGTCCGCTGTAAACTGACGTGCTTTGTTATCGGCGTCAAAAAAAGCCATTCTAGAAATTGTGTCGTTCATCATTAACCATTCACCATCGTTTCAGGATCATATGAGTTGATGAGCCCTGCGAGTCAGCAAATAAAAACAGATTCTCGCAGAGTGCATAGCAATCGTGCTGGCAACTAAGGGGCCAACTAGCGGAGTATCACCAAAGGCTTTTTCGCCGTTTCCAACATTCTGGTGGTCGTACTGCCCACCAGGAAGCTGCGAATGCGGGAATGGCCGTAGGCACCCATAATCAGCACATCAATATCGTGCTCTTGCTGATAGGCGCGCAAGGCCTGCTCCACATCGCCATCACGAATAGCCAGGTGAACGTCTATTTCCTGGCTTTCCAGAGCTTCTTTAGCGCGCTGAAGCTGCGCCCTGTGATCTTCAGTATCGGAACCTACCATTACCAGGTGCAGGGGCAGCCCCTTGAACACCGGGGTACCGGCCAGCAATTCGATACTTTTGAATGCTGTTGGGCTACCGTCAAACGCCAGCATGGCGCTGCGTGGCGCGGTAAATTCATCCGGAACCAGAAATAACGGCCGGTGGACGCTGCGAATGACCGTTTCCAGCTGGCTACCAATATGGCGGCCCACCGCAGTGCTGCTTTCGCCCTGAAGTCCGAGCACAAATAACCGGGACTCAGGCTCAAGCTCTACCAGGGAGTCGGCCAGGTCGCTATGGCGTTGGCGCTTGGTCACGTTATCAATGCCGCCAAAGGCCAGCACCCGTTTTTCCGCCTCATCCAGCAGCAGATGGCCATGCTTCAAGGCCAGTTTGCTGCGCTCCCGGTCCAGATCCACCAACTCTTCCTGAAGCTGTTCGCGGCTACCCAGGCCTATATTGCCGCTCATGTCGGTCTTGGTCGGGTATTTTCTTTCATCGAGCGCATGCAGCAGCGTCAGAGGCTCGCCCATACGGCTGCTGGCCCAGGCCGCATAGTCACAAACCCCAAGAGCCGATTTGGCGGCGTCGATGCAGGCTACAACGTTAAGAGACTTCCGAGCCTCAGTATCGTGCTTATCAATCGTCATCGTTTTACTCCGTTAGTGGTCCATCAAACGTTCTACGGCGTCCGGCTTATCGTGAACACCGAACCGGTCCACAATGGTGGCGCTGGCTTTGTTAAGCCCGAGAACTTCAACTTCCGCGCCTTCGCGGCGGAACTTCACGACCGCCTTATCCAGCGCAGCAACCGCAGTGATGTCCCAGAAATGTGCACGGCTCACGTCGATAACAACGTTCTCAACCGCCTCTTTGAAATCAAACGATTCAATAAATTTCTCGGAGGATGTGAAAAATACCTGACCGACCACAGTGTAGGTGCGGGCTTTGGATTCTTCATTGTGCTCTGAGGTAATCAGCATGTATTGCCCCACCTTGTTGGCGAAGAACAGCGATGCCAGAAGCACGCCCGCCAGTACACCAAAGGCCAGGTTGTGAGTCGACACAACCACGACCACAGTCACCACCATGACGATATTAGTAGAAAGCGGATGCTCTTTGAGATTCTTTATAGAACCCCAGCTGAAGGTACCGATAGCCACCATGATCATCACGGCCACCAGTGCTGCCATCGGAATCTGCACAAGCCATTTGTCCAGCACCAAAACCATCAACAGAAGAAAAACACCAGCTGCGAGGCTGGAAAGCCGGGTTCGACCACCGGATTTGATGTTGATAATGGACTGACCAATCATGGCGCAACCGGCCATGCCACCGAGCAGGCCTGAGCCGATATTGGCAATACCCTGGCCTTTGCACTCGCGGTTACGATCGCTCTTTGTATCGGTCAGATCATCCACGATGGTTGCCGTCATCATAGACTCCAGCAACCCCACCACAGTGAGTCCCACTGCGTAAGGCAGAATAATCATCAGGGTTTCGAAGTTCAGCGGTACATCCGGCCACAGGAAGATTGGCAGGGTATCCGGCAGCTGGCCCATGTCACCCACGGTACGGATGTCTATATTCAGGTACATGGTGACACCCGTCAGTACCACAATGCAGATTAATGGTGACGGCAGGGCGCGACCAACCAATGGAATCAGCGGGAACAGGTAGATAATGCCCAGACCAGAAGCGGTCATGGCGTAAACATGCCAGGTTACATTCGTAAGCTCCGGCAACTGAGCCATGAAGATCAGGATTGCCAGCGCATTCACAAAACCGGTTACCACCGAGCGCGAGACAAAGCGCATCAGTGCGCCAAGCTTGAGAAAACCGGCAAGGATTTGGAATATACCGGTCAGCAAGGTTGCTGCCAGCAGATATTCAAGGCCGTGATCTTTGACCAGTAAAACCATCAGCAACGCCATAGCACCGGTGGCACCGGAAATCATACCTGCCCGTCCGCCGACGAAGGCAATGACGACAGCGATACAAAACGAAGCGTAAAGGCCGACTTTGGGGTCAACGCCAGCAATAATGGAGAAGGCGATGGCTTCGGGAATCAGAGCAAGGGCCACAACAATGCCGGCGAGCAAATCGCCCCGCACGTTAGAGAACCAAGTCGTTCGGAGATTACTGAGCATGGTTTTAAAATCCGGTTAAAAGGTTTAAAGGAATAAGGCCACAGGCAAAATTCAGACCCTCGCATGCGTCTCTTATTGCTATTGAAGGCTTACAAAAATTGGATAACGGACATCAGGCCGACGCCGCTAAGTACCACAGTGTAGGGAAAGGCCATGACAACCATTTTTCCGTAGGACAACCGCACCAGCGGTGCAATAGCGGAGGTCAAAAGAAATAAAAAGGCGGCCTGACCATTGGGTGTGGCCACGCTGGGCAGGTTTGTGCCGGTATTGATGGCCACGGCCAGATCCTCAAAGTGCGCTTGGCTGATAGCACCTGCATCCAGGGCCTGTTTGATTTCGCTGATATAGACTGTTGCCACAAATACATTGTCACTGATCATGGACAATAAACCGTTGGCCACGAAGAACATCGCCGGTTGCTGTGCTTCCGGCTGAGTTAGTACAAAATCGATAACTGGTTTGAACAGATTTTGCTCGTGAATGACCGCGACTACGGCAAAAAATACAACCAATAGCGATGTAAACGGCAGGGCCTCCTGAAAAGCTTTACCGATCTGGTGCTCATCGGTCACTCCGGTAAACGAGGTAATCAGAATGATCACCAGCAGACCAATGAGACCCACCTCGGCGATGTGAAAGGCCAGCCCGACAACCAGAATCACCGCCGCGGCTGCTTGCACCCAGAGTGCAGCCTGGTCTGCTTTAGTGCGTTTTGCCTTTTCATTGGCCGCGAATTCTTCCAGAACTTGGCGCACGGGTTTGGGCAGTCGGGCGCCGTAACCAAACCACCGCAGTTTTTCCAGAAGCCAGCAGGTCACCAATCCAGCAGCCAAAACCGGCATGCTGATCGGCGCCATTCGCTGGAAGAACTCGGCAAAGTTCCAACCTACAACTTTCGCAATCAACAAGTTTTGGGGCTCACCCACCATGGTTGCGACACCGCCCAAGGCAGTGCCGATGGCGCCGTGCATCAAAAGACTACGCATGAAGGCACGGAACTGCACAAGGTCTTCCCGGTGCAATGCAATAACATGTTCATCGCTCTGGGCATTATGATTGGCGTGGAGGTACCCCCGCCCGGAAGCAACCTTGTGATAGACCGAGTAGAAGCCGACAGTGACGGTGATGATTACGGCCGTCACTGTCAGTGCGTCCAGAAACGCTGACATCAAAGCTGCGGCGGCACAGAACAGGAGTGACAATGCTGACTTGGAGCGAACTCCCACCAAAATCTGGGTGAATGCGACCAGCAACAGCTGCTTCATAAAATAGATCCCTGCCACCATAAACATCAGCAGCAGAATCACCGGGAGGTTGACCACAACCTCGGCGTATACCGCGTCAGGCGTTGCCAGCCCAATGATCAAAGCCTCGACGGCAAGGAGCCCACCCGGGAGCAGTGGGTAGCACTTGAGGGCCATGACCAAGGTGAAAATAAACTCACCGACCAGTAACCAACCCGCCGCAACCGGCCCCATAAACCAGACCACCAGTGGATTAATCAGCAGGAATAGAAGAATGGTTTGCTTGTACCAGGCCGGCGCATTGCCGAGAAAATTATGAGAAAAACCAGAGATAACCGTTTTGGGCATTGCCAGAAAACCGCAGTTCCATTAGCGAAACGTTGAGACATACCAATCCATGTACCCAAACATGGCACAATGAATAGAGGTGTAAACCTTGCTCAACAGATAAATCGAGGGAGGGGGTACAACTTGAACGCTAAGGCGGAAGGATCGTCACAGTCTGGTCTCAATATCGTTTACTGGAAATGAGGCATTGCCTAATTCAGGACGAGAAGTCTATCAGATTTCGAACTAAAAGTAAGCTAGCCAGGCAAAAAATCTTAGACCACTAACAAATTTTGCGCGCGAGCTAGCACCGAATCACTCCGGCACTAACGATGTCGTAGCCCCGCCAGGCGCAGTTAACCTCAGCCGATGCATCACTCGCACAGTCCACATACAGCCGATTGCGGTTCATATTGATGAAGTAGTTAACCTCTGTCACCTTGGCAACACCACATGATTGAATGCCAGGCCTTTTGGCCAAGTAGCCCGTGTAAACAATCACACCCAGTGTATAACTCTCGCTGTCCTCACCGAGTAGTTGTAATCGGGTGTTTTTACCCTCCAGCGGTATAAAAGAAGCGATGCGATGCAGGGCGACGGCGGTTTTGCCAAAGCTGAATAGTGGCGTCGATGGTTTGCCCACTCGAACTCTTTTAGGTTTCCGCGGTTACCTAAAGGGCCTTGTGGATGTGCACCGGCTCCAACATGGCACTCACCGCCGTCAGGCGCTCGAACGCTTGAACTTCTTAGCGAATTGTACATGTTTCATGGAAATGCCATCGAAGTCTTATCAACTTGCTTTTGCATGGGCATTGCCTACAACCAAGAGGGTGAATGAGATACTGGTCATGGCCATTCGCTTCCGAGTCGAGTCTAAAATGAGCAATTATTCCTCCGTGTCATATTGAAATCCTGGCCTTAACGTCGTAAGCGCCTTACGCCCGCTACAGCACCAGCTCACGTGAAACCTTCTCCAGCATAAACGTTTCGCGCTGAATCGCCTGGCCCATGGTTTTCTCCTGGCGGCTCATCACCTGACGGTTATGGCTCAGCGCTTCGGATACAGAAACACAAACCGGTTTCATGCCATTTGCGATTTCATAGCTTTCCATCCGGACTTCGGCCAGTTCCGCAGCCACGTCACACAAGAAAAAGTGGGAGGTCATGTGCATCAGGTCATATTCCGGCTTCCAATGCGGGCGGTATTCTTCTATGAAACCATAATGCTCTTTGACCTGAACGTCGCGGGCGCCAGTTTCTTCTTCCAACTCACGCTTCAGTGCAACGGTAATCTCTTCGCCTTCATCAGCCCCGCCCCCGGGCAAGCTGAAATCGTTATAGCGCTCTGTAAACAGCAACAGAATCTCTTTCTTCCGAAGCACAATCCCGCGCGCAGCATGACGCCTGAGAATGCGGCCCTCGCGGGTGGTCAGAGCCGGATGGACCAACTCCTGTAGCAACTTCATGTTGGATAAGGCCTCAGGCCGAGCAGTATCTCAGCATTTTCGGTAAGTGGTTGATCCAGCAGTTGCTGACCGGTGCCCTTTTCGAGCTGATTCCGAAAAAGCGTATACACTGCTCCGCGATCCTGGCTGGTGTCGAGTTCGACACATTTGCCCTTACTTCTGAAGAGTTCGACCGTGGGAAGCGTCTCGGCTTTAAAGGTATCGAATCTCAGCTTCATGGCGTCAATGTTGTCGTCAGCCCGACCAGAGTAGCGCGCGCGGCCGAGAATACGCTGCTCAAGAACCTCAAACCGACACTCGAAATAGAGCATGGTTGGGAGTTCGGCTGCACGCCCAAAGACCTCATACCACGCCTCCAAATTGGACAGTGAGCGTGGAAAACCATCGATCAGGAAATTTCTTTTGCCGGTAGTTCTGGTGGTTCTCTCCATGGCATCTTTAATTAAGCGCACTACAATGTCGTTGGGCACCAGTTTACCGGCGGAGATGTATTCCTTGATAACTTCCGTCGTCGGGCCACCGGCTTCCTGCTCTGCGCGCAACAAATCACCAGTAGACAGATGTATCCAACCCAGCTGGATTTCTGCAAGTTCACACATGGTGCCTTTGCCAGCACCCGGGCCACCAAGCACGAAAACCACATTCGGTTCTGGACAGGGTTTTCTGGGGTCGACGTGAAAAATTTCGACTTTAGGTGCGGGCACGATGCCCATTTTGTAAACGTTCCATTCGCGATCTGTAGGCGGCACTTTGTCATCGCAGGTCAGTTCGTAGGCGAGGTGACCATCAAGCCGGCAGATACGCCATGATTTATAGCTATTCGAGTAGGAAATGGCGGGGCTTCTCTTGGATTTTCCGTCGGCTCGATCCCAAGCCATCTTGCCGTTCCAGTAGCCGGGGCTGGATACAACACCGGATTCGGACTTGGTGGGTGGTGCTTCTGACGTTATATAAAGGCCGTCTACTTCAGGCAAGCCGGCTCCGGACACTTCGATAAACAGCTCGTTCGGCTCAAATTTTGATGTTTCGGTCATGTGTACTCTTATGTTCGTTGAACGACATATGAGGGAGCGCTTACCTATCCGCATGGGAGCGATTCCCTCACGCTTATCCGTCAGCTGCTGATTTCAGCGCCTAATGGCCATATTACCATCTACGTCGGTGCCTTGAGTCGTTGGACTACTACAGAGTCTACCGCGCGCAATCGATGCAGGAGAGGCTCGTAGGCTCTATTTCCAGACGTTTGGGGTTTATGGGCTCGCCACATTTCATACACTCCCCGTACTCGTTGTTGTCGATTCGCATTAGAGCCGCTTCAATCATCCGCAACTGGCGGTCCGCTCGTTCCTTGCCCGCTTTTGCCAGCTCCTGGCTTTGCATGGCGTCTATCCGGGAGAGTCGGCCAACACTCTGCTGGTCCAGGTGAACGGTTGCACTGGATTCGTCACGAATATCGCTGGTAGAAAGCAGATCCTCTCGCCACCTCAGCAACAGATTGCGGAATTTATCGAGTTCTTGGGGAGTCATCTTCCTTCCTCTTTTTCACGGGAATCGTCATGGCCTTTCCACGGTAGCCTGCCTGATGACCAAAAACCTTTTCAAGGTTGCGGATGGCAGAATGAATACTCCTTGTTTTAATAGCCCTCTATTACCAGCGTTATGGGCATATGGTCGCTCGATAAAATCCAATCCTCATAATCCGCGACTTCAAGTTCACACCTGTCTGTGAGTTGTTCAGAAGTGAATACGTAATCAATGTGATACGCTTTTTTCTGATTTCGCTGGAGGTAAAACGTTGGAGTGGTTTCGGACCCTTGCTCTTCACCTGATTGGTAGTGGTATACGCTGTCAAAGCCCATCGCTGAAAGTTCTGAAATTACATCTGAATGATTCCACCACCTATCTGGCTTGTCCCATTGTACATTGCTGTTAAAGTCGCCAAGAATGATGGTATCCGGTTCGCTTAGATCTTCGCGATGGATCTGCAAAAATTTCCAAAATTGCCCCATGTATCCAAAGGCTTCATTGTTTCTTCCTTTTGTCCAAACCGCCAAAATAGTGAACTGATCGTTGACCGAGAAGGGAAGAAACAGTCTGAGGTCATTAGTTTTCCACTGGAGCGTAGGACTCTGGCTATAAAAGCCCGCCAATCTGAAGGCACCATGCCAGTTGAGCTGTTGAACAGAATGTCGTCTTTTAGGGAACACACCAACCCCCCTGTTCTTTGACTCACCTATCCAAAGATACTCACCGGCCCACTCTTGATACTCCGATGTCGAAAATTCTGGATTTTCACACTCTTGAATGACGAGAATATCAGTGTTGAAACTGTCAACTTTTGCCAGTTTCTTCCTAAGAGCCCCATTACAGTTCCAAGTTATAACTTTCATTAACTGGCACCCGATGCATCAATTTCAGACAATTTTTTCCGCAAACCTACGGTGAAGTAATCCTTGATAGTGAGGCGTTCAAAGTAGTCCTGGATATTTTAAAAAATTTAGCGACCTCTTTTTTGGTTATTTCGGGATCATTGAGCATCGCGGCGGCCTTTCTTACGTCAGCATCTGACATGGCCGGATTTCGGCCCCCTTTCCTCCCTCGGGCCCGGGCGGCCTGTAGTCCAGCGATGGTCCGCTCCCGGATCAGGTCGTGTTCAAACTCCGCCAATGCCCCAAAAAGGTGGAACACTAAACGGCCACCGGAGCTGGTAGTGTCGATTGCTTCCGTCAATGATTTGAACCCGACTTCCCGATCTTGGAGATCCTGGACGATATCCACCAGGTCTTTCAATGATCTGGCTAGCCGGTCCAGTTTCCAGACAACCAGAACATCGCCCTGCCGGAGTGTACGGAGGCACTGCGACAGCTCAGGTCGTTCTCGCAGCTTGCCGGTAAACTTTTCATGGAAGACCTGTTCTGCCCCGGCTTTCTCTAGGGCATCCACCTGGAGTTCCGCATTCTGATCCTGAGTGCTGACACGTGCATAACCTATGATCATAAAACGTACCTTTTGTGGTCATAGATTGTTGTACGTGATTATTGATCATTAAACAAGCCAAAAACCGGTGTTTTGAGTCGCTAATGAGAACGTCCAGAAAACGACCGTTACCTGTATGTACGCGAATTCCGAACTAGGCAACACCCGGGCTCAGGGTCTATTTCGCGAACCACACAGGAACCGTTCTTGTTCTGAAGAGATCGACGATTCGTCATTAGTTGAGGTAGTGTTTACCCGAGCGGAGACTCGCCAGGGTTGAACCGGGGGCAGGTTGCTGGGGTGAGTCCTTGTCGAGGCGGCCAATTACTTCTGACCGAAGAACAGTTGTCCGCTCTGGTTAAGGGGCTGCCCTGGCGACGGAACTGATGGATTAGCTAGATGCCCGTGACCAAATCCTGAGCCGGCAGGAACGAGAGTTAGTGCGCGGCAATGCCATCATCGACAAGATGATCCGCTAAGTAGCCATCCACAGGCGCCATGAGTTCGTCCGTCCCAGTGAGTGCGTATTCCAGACCAAGGTTGCCAGTGATTCCAGACGAAGCCTGCCACCCATTCCACGGGAAAGCTGCCACTGATTCCACGGCAACGCTGCCACCCCGGCAGGTTGCCTGACTCACCCCATCGAAACCGTCCGACGCGGGATAACTTAACGGTACTCTGAGTCTTTTCATCCGGAGAAGACCAGATGCCTGCGAAGAGGTTATCCATGCGTAAGATCAAAGAAGTCCTTCGTCTCAAATGGGAGCGAGGGCTGAGTAATCG
>Ga0314774_1001662_pt1 | contig 13765 bp, 10 predicted proteins | sample MetaGCBIA2018_FD_204515 | JGI IMG/M metagenome (GOLD analysis project Ga0314774, IMG submission 204515) | Cryopeg brine microbial communities from Beaufort Sea near Barrow, Alaska, United States - CBIA 2018 | ecosystem: Environmental > Aquatic > Marine > Coastal | place: USA: Alaska | collected... | reverse complement strand
GCGATAATGAAACAGCAGAGCGACTGCAAGAGGCTAGATGTCAACTCTTTGAATCTATCGATGAACGTTTACTCGCCGTCTGATTCAGACCCACCCTTCAGACTCATCTTCGGATTGGAATAGACTGCGTGAACCGCTCATCGATGGCTCCAGGGTCACCGAACTGAAAATGTTGCACGATCATCTCGTACAATCGACGTCCCGGATCAGCAGTAGCAGTCTCAATCTGTCCAGTCAGGAGCAGATTCGGCTACGGCAAACGGTCGAGCGACTCGATCCGATACATGGCTTTGATGACGAGAGGTTTGTTGAAGCCATAAACGATTTACGCCTTCTTTTTGTCGGTTTTTCCGAACAGATACAGCAGCAAAGGGCAAAGCTCGCTGATGTCAGTTCTGACGATATTGACGCATTGGTCGCCGAGACAACTAAAATTTCTATTATCGTCCTCGGCGCCGCGATTGTTCTCGGTATCTTTCTCGCATTGACCTTTTCCCGGCGGATATTACGACGGATTCAGAGCCTGTCCGAAAGTGCCCGCCGCATTGCCGCCGGGGAGCTGGTTTCACCGGTGCCGCCGGTAGATATTCATGATGAATTGGATGAATTGACTTTCTCGATCAGTCGGATGTCAGATAAGTTGATTCGAGTCGTCAGTGCTGAGAAACTGCTCGAAGGGGCCGAAGATGAAAGGCGCCGGCTCGCCATGGATATCCATGACCAGACCTTGGCCGACTTAGCTTCGGTTAAACGCGGAATTGAGCAGCTGAAAGAGCAGCAGGAGTGCGCATCTGAGGCCGGGTTACTTGAAGAAGAGATGACCCGTGCCATCAGTAACCTGCGTGAGGTAATGGATAACCTTCACCCGCAGACCCTTGATATTCTCGGCCTCGGTGCAGCCCTTGAATCCCATCTCGAACGGCATTACTCCGGAGGGGGACTTCCTCTCTATCACTATACTCAGACAGATAAGGTTGATCAGGTTACGCTCTCTCGATCGGTCAGTCTCGCTCTCTATCGTATTACCACCGAAGCTGTGCATAATGTCGTTCGTCATTCAGCGGCCAGCCGCTACGAAGTTCTCCTTGATATTGTCGATCATCATTTTATTCTGTCGGTTGAGGATAATGGTAAGGGGTTCGATTTTAAACAGGTTGCCGACAGTGATCACCGCGGTCTGCGTAATATTAGTGAACGCGCAAGCGCCATTGGTGCCAGGGCTTGTTGGAAGACATCCCGATTTTCGAGCGGAACCCGGTTTGAGTTGACCTTGCCGCTTCAGGAGAGATAGTCATGTCGGAACAGATTCAGATTGTTGTTGCCGAAGATAACCCGAAAGATTTTGAATTTCTTGAAATGCTACTCGCCGAGTGGGATCAGCACCCTGTTGTTGAGCGTGCTCCGAACGGGATTGACGCGCTTGCGCTCGCCCTGAAGCAAGAGGATCCGTTGGTGATCAGTGATATTCAGATGCCGGAGATGAACGGGGTCGAATTTGCACGGCGGCTATGGGAAAAAAAGCCGACGGCACGAATTCTGTTCTGGAGTCAATTTAAAGACGAAATGTATGTCCGCTCCCTGTTGAAAATTGTTCCGCCGGAAACTGTCTATGGCTACATCCTGAAATCGAATACCAAGGAGAGAATCCTTTCTGCCATCCAGACGGTTCTGTATGATGAACAGTGCTGGATTGATCCTGAGGTGCGCAAGGTGCAGGGTTTGACCGGTCACCGTCAGACAGCTCTTTCTGATATTGAATATGAAGCGTTGGCAGATATCTCTCTCGGATTGACAGATAACCTTATTGCCCAGCGGCGTTATCTGTCGCGTCGGGGAGTTCAGAGTCGCCTGAACTCTCTCTATTGCAAGCTTGCAATCGATCAGGAACAGTTCCATAGCGAGAAGTTCGGTGATGCCCTGAATCTGCGTAATCGGGCGGTTGCTGTGGCGTTGCGACGGGGTTTGATCAACGCTTTCGAACTTGAAAAAGAAGAAATCGAATTTCAGAAGTGGTTCGAACGTTTTATGCGCTCGAACTGATTTGTTGCGCCGATAAAGGATCTTCATGGCTAAAAACAGCTCGACACCAGGTCTGCGCACGATAACAATCGGCCGAAAAGATCTTTGCGTCATGGCTCGCCTGGTCCGGACAGTTGAACATTTAGCCGCCCTTCCCGCTTATCGTGAAGCGTTGCATGATGCCTTGCCGGAAGTGGCCTGGTCTGACCCCGGACACGCTGCGGCGATGATGGGGTACGACTTCCATATCGGGCCGGACGGTCCCCATCTTATTGAAGTGAACACCAACGCCGGTGGCGGTCTACTCGCTCTGCAAGCTGGTTCTCCTGAGGTCGAAAGTCATATCACTCCTGATAGCCGACTTCAGACGCGGTTGCGCTCGATGTTTTCCACCGAGATGCGACGTTTTTCCGCCGGCCGAATCGATCGACCGGAGTCTGTCGTGATCCTTGATGAAGAACCGCAGGCGCAGTTTCTCTACCCGGAGATGCAGGCGTTCTCTGATTTTTTCAGGGAGTGGGGGTGTCGGGCGGTCATTGCCGATCCGAAGGAGTTGCAAGCCGGGTCGGAAGGTGTTTTTCACAATGGTGAACCGGTCGATCTGATCTACAACCGGCACTGCGATTTTTACCTTGAAAACCGTGAACTCGCGGGGCTGCGCCAGGCTTATCTGAACCGTGCCGTCTGCCTGACCCCGAATCCGTATCGGTATGGATTGTTGGCTGATAAACGACGACTCTGTTTCTGGTCAGATCCGGCAGCACTTGCTGCGGTCGGTCTCGATCAGGCCGGAATCGATCTGCTGCAGAGAATCGTGCCGGAGAGCCGGATGCTCGGCTCATTCGACCCGGATGAACTCTGGAGAGAGCGGAAGCAGTGGGTGTTCAAACCGGCAACCATGCACGCCAGTCGTGGGGTCCTGGTCGGTGCCAAGGCGACCAAGGGTCGCTATCTGGAGCTTCCTGACGATACGATCGTTCAGCGTTTTGTCGCGCCCTCTATGTCGACCCTCGGCGAGAATCAATTCAAAACGGATTTCCGTCTGTTTGCCTATCAAAATAAACTCCTCGGCATCGCCGCGCGACTCTATCGGGGGCAGGTGACCAACCTGCGGACCGAAGGGGGTGGGTTTGCCGCGGTCCGCCTCTCTGGCTGAATTCCGCCCCTTATCTATTCCATCTCGCCGGTAAAATTAAACGGACGCGTCCCGGACAGCGGGCGGTCTGCTGCGAACGCTTCGAGGACCTTTTTCCCCTTTTCAGAAAAGGGACCAAGATGCCCGACTTCAACGACGAAGTTGCGACAACCGATTGATGTGAGGGAATTCAGCTCCCCGATCAGGGAAAAATCGGTCTCGGCGGTCAGGGTGCTGATCTCCCCCTGTTGGCGAACTTGATACCCTTCGTCCCGATCCGAAACAACCGGGCTGTCCGGGCGGACTTTCGGCAGCGGCACGCGGGTCGTCATGAGTGGCACCTGACCGTAAACCGTCACCGCCGTTTTGATACCGGCATCTCGCTGCAGAACCTCCCCAAGATTCTCCCGATCATCCTCGATATAGAGTGTACTCTCCGTACATCCGAGTTCCCGCCAGGCGAGCAGAGCCTGGGAGTTGAGGCTGAAGAGACGATAGCCGGTGGAGAGTATCGTCCCCGGAAATTCGTCAAACAGGCGGAAATGGCTCAGATTGTTGAGACGGAAATAACGCCACCCCCGTTCGTACAGTTTTGCGACGGCCGCCCGGTGTGTTTCCCACTCCTGATCAAAAATGATAAAAGGGAGATCCCAGATCAACTGACCCGGTTGCTTGGCCAGTCGCGCGGGAATTTGGTCAGTGCGGTTCGCAAGGCCGGGAGTCAGCGGAACGAAAATCCGATCCACCTGACGATTCTCCAATACCGCGGCATCACGACTATCGCGAAGGGCGACCGTTAATGTTGGTTTCGATCTCTCTATCTCGGTGGCGGGGAGCAGGGCCGAGTGGGCCGCTCTTTTGTGATCCTTGCGGAGTTGCATCGACTGATCAGTAAATGCACCCTTCACCATCCCATAAAAATCGCGACGGATCTCTTTGAGTCGACTCGGGGGGATTACGACCGGGAAGAGTTCGGTTGTTTCCAGCTGTGCGAGGATGATCCCCTCATTCCCCCCTTTAGCGAATACCTTGGTGAGGGCCTCCGCGGAGAGAGGCCTCTCTTCAGCCGGATAAGATTCGACCGTGTAGGTTTTTGTGACCATATTTATCCCTTCACCTGTAGTCAGGTGCAAGGTCTGCGCATCCGGCATACTGATCTGCAGACGGATGGTCAAGGAGTCGGTGTTGACATTTTTCAGCAGGCGGCGGCAGGCTGAATCGCTCATGGTGAAAGCTTGAGCGGAGGAGACTTTAAAGACCGTATCCCCGGTTTGAAAAATACCCGAGAACTGAGTCGATATCGTAACCGAAGCCCCTTTTTCGGCTTCATTCGTTCGTTTTGCACCGAGGTAAAGTTCTTTAATTGTGAAAGCCGTTCCAGCCCGATCGGTTTGCGGCTGGATCCGCAGACGGTCACCTAAGTGGAGTGGGCCGCCGGTTTTAAAGCGGATACGATTCCCCTGGGCCTGATCGATTGTGCCGAGGCGTTGGCCGGTCGAACCTTGAACCGAAGGGACCGCAATATCGGTCGGCCGCCCTCCGGGTAAGAATCCGCGGGTCGGTGGGCGCCCGAATGACTCTTTGAGTTGGGCTTTGGCCGCCTGAATCGATTCCTTTTTGTTTGCCGCCGGGGCATCGATGACCATCCGGTAGGCTGCAACGACATTGGCGACATACTCGGCGCTTTTCATCCGCCCTTCGATTTTGAAACTGCCGACTCCGGCCGCTTGCAGATCATCGAGCAGGTCGATGGCGGAGAGGTCATTGGTCGAAAAATAGTACCCATGATCCTGCCGATGTGTGTAGCGGCGCCGACACGGCTGGGCGCAGCGACCGCGATTACCACTCTTGCCGCCGAGCCAGGAGGAGAAGTAGCACTGGCCGGAGAAGCCGAAACAGAGGGCGCCGTGGACAAAGTGCTCAAGTTCCATTTTGGTCTGGTTGCGGATAACGCCGATCTCTTTGATACTCAACTCCCGGGCGAGAACCGCCCGTTTGAAACCGAGTTTTTCGAGCATCTGTACGCCGGCGCTGTTATGGACCGTCATTTGCGTCGAGGAGTGCAGAGGGAGGTTGGGAAAATAGTGTCGGGCGATGTTCCAGATTGCCATATCCTGAAGAATGACCGCATCGACCCCGATCCTTTCGAGCGAAGCGAGAGTCTCGATCAGTAGTGGAAGCTCTTTCTCTTTCACCAGGGTATTGAGCGTGGTGTAGACCCGGCGTTGGCGCTGATGGGCGTAGCCGACTATCTGTTCCAGATCCCCCATGCTGAAATTCTTTGCCTTGGCGCGTGCCGAAAAATCCTTCAGGCCGGTATAGACCGCATCGGCTCCGTTCTCCATGGCGGCAAAAAAGGCTTCGAGACTTCCGGCAGGAGAGAGCAGCTCCGGTTTTTTATTAATAATAGACATCATCATTTCCAAAAAAGTAAGCCGGGGGAAACCCAGCTTGGCTGTACGTTTGAAGCTAGCATGATGCCCCGGCCCGGAGCAAGGCAAAAGGGGGTCAGGTGAAGAGCCCCTGGTCGCAGAAGCTCATGTAGCGTCCATTGCCGATGATTATGTGATCGAGAACGCGGACCCCCATCAGCTGCCCCGCCTCTCTTAAGCGTTTGGTTAATTCAATATCCTCCTGGCTCGGTTCAGGGTCACCCGAAGGGTGGTTATGCACGAACAGGACGGCAGCAGCCGATTCACGGATGACCGGTGCGAAGACCTCACGCGGATGAACGATACTCGCATTCAGACTCCCTTCAGAGACCTGTATCTCGCGCAGCAGCCGATTTTTGCTGTCGAGGAGGATGGAGATGAACACCTCCTTTTTGCGGTTTCGAAGTCGTTCATGAAAGTGGGCAAAGACCTCCTCCGAAGAGGTTAGACGGGCTCCAGGCTTGATTTCACTACAGGCAAACCGTCTGGCGAGCTCGAACAGCGCCTGGATTTCGGCCGCTTTGGCCGGGCCGATCCCCCTCTGCTGACAGAGCTCAGATGTCGTTGCGGTAGCGAGTCTGCGCAGATCACCATAACGGGTCATCAGGCTGCGGGCCTGATCAACGGCCGTCGTGCCGTCGGAAGCGTTGCCGGTCCGCAAAAGAAGAGCCAGAAGCTCAGCATCACTGAGTGGTTCCGGCCCCTGTGCCAAGAGTCGTTCTCGTGGTCGATCGGCCTCCGGCCAATTTTTTATCCGGCTCATGTTCCCCCAGTTTATTGCATAGCAAAATAAGATTGATGCGCTATTTTTTACTCTCTTTTAGAGGTGATCCCCAAAAAATCCCGAGGACGCTTCTGTCTCGAGGGGTCAATTCAGCCCCCATTTGCTGCATCTTGTTTAAAATTTCACCCAGATTGCGCCCTTCGATCATCGCCTGTTCGATGCGGCCGGCCTCGTGACAGGAGGTGCACCGCGTGGCTATAATATTACGGTATTCATCCAGGGAGCCGACATCCGCTGACCAGACGGCCGGGGTGGTGATGAGCAGCAACAGAAGTGTGATGATTCATACCCCTACTCCCTGACGTAGGTGTCGATATCTGTTTCATGGACCATTCCCATAAAATGGGCATATTCGGATTCGATGATGGCAAAGTGGTTTTGTGTCTCCTGCGCCATGCGATCAAAAACGGCCCGGACGGACGGGTCGACAATCTGTTTGGCAGTCAGGGTGAGATTTTTGGCCAGATCCTCTTCTTCCTTCAGAGCTATCTCCATCGCCTTGCGTTCGGTCAGGTCGGCTGTTATCTCCTTTTTAAGATGATGGAGCATGACACTTTCGTAATCGGGTTCCTTTGCCATGTATTCCTTAAAGTCGCCGAGGTCCGCTCCTTTGTAGAGTTTGAAGAAATGCCCGGCATGATCGCGCTCCTCATCGGCGAGGAGATTGAACAGCTTGCACGCACGTTCATCCTTCGAGACCTTTGCTGCCTGCTCATAAAAAAACATCACCGCTTTTTCAGTTTCGATAGCGAGTCTGAGTGCTTCCTGCATGTTGAATTCTTGTGGCATAGTGATTCTCCCTTTAGAGTGAAACGGAGTCATTCTAACTCATTGCATGTTTCCTCGCTTTAATTATGACCGCAGACTGATGTTTTTGCAATGTTCCATGCAAATTTATTCACGCGCGGCAAAGACCTGTTATACTACTTGACGGCAGAATCTACTCTATTAACTGGTGGATGATATTTTATGGCAACAGATTTTCTTCAGAGTCCCGAGTGGGTGGAACAGCTTTATCTCTCTTGGAAGGAAGCCCCTGCTAATGTTTCTCCCCAATGGCAGGCCTATTTTTCGGGTTTTCAGCTCGGGGAGGTTGCGGTCGAGGCTGATGACGAAGGTGCTCTTAAACCGTATGCGGTTCAATCGCTGATTTATCGTTACCGGGATATCGGGCATTTGATGGCTTATGTCGATCCCTTGAGCCCCCGTCCGGTCGAAAATCCTCTCCTTTCTCTGTCTGAATTCGGTCTCGATGAGACCGATCTGGACCGGACCTTCCGGAGTAACCGCTTTATTCGCGATACGGCGACCCTGCGCGAGATCGTCGAGGTGATGCGTGACACCTACTGTCGCTCTATCGGCGTTGAATTCATGCATATTCAGGATCCGGAGGAGAGGGATTGGCTTAAAGAGCGGATGGAACGTTGTCGCAACCGGCCACAACTCTCGCGGGAAGAGAGGCTTGCTATTTATCGCGAGCTCCTCGAAGCGACTCGTTTTGAGTCGTTTTTGCATAAAAAATTCCCCGGCCAGAAACGCTTTTCCCTGGAAGGGGGAGAAACAATTATTGCCGCGCTACAGGCTGTAATCAAAAAAAGTAGCGATATCGGTCTGCAGGAGGTGGTGTTCGGAATGGCCCATCGCGGGCGACTCAACGTGCTGGTCAATGTTTTTCATAAGCCGTTGGAAAATATGTTTGCCGAATTCAGGGACAATATGGAGTTCGGTTTTGTCGGCGATGGCGATGTTAAATATCACAAAGGGATCTCCACTGATATTGCTCTCACAGCCGACCGGTCGATTCATCTGACCATGGCGCCGAATCCGAGCCATCTCGAAGCGGTCGATCCGGTGGTTGAGGGGAAGGCCCGCGCCCGCCAGGATGAGTACGGAAAAGAGGGGGAGGCGAAGGTTCTTCCGGTCCTGATGCATGGTGACGCAGCCTTTGCCGGACAGGGGATGGTCTCTGAAATTTTCAATCTCTCCCAACTTGAAGGGTATCGGACCGGGGGGACGCTGCACCTGGTACTTAATAATCAAATCGGATTTACCACTCTACCGGCCGATGCTCGTTCGACCCACTATGCGACCGATGTCGCCAAGATGCTGATGGTGCCGATATTTCACGTTAATGGTGAAGATCCCGAAGCTGTTGTCTGGGCCGCATCACTCGCACTGGAGTATCGGCAACGCTTTGGCAAGGACGCGGTTATGGAGATGCTCTGTTTCCGCAAATACGGGCACAACGAAGGGGATGAACCGAATTTTACCCAACCGTTGATGTATGAACGCATTCGTCAGAGACCGCCGGTATCCGAGCTCTATCGAGATCATCTTGTCGCTGAAGCTGTCATACCGTTGAGTGAGCTTGAGGCGATTGATAATGCGGTGACTGAACGACTGGAGCAGGCTTTCGATGAACAGCCGGAATCGGCTCCTGGTCTCGGTTTTGAGGGGAAATGGTCGAATGTCCTGCGTGAATATTCTGCCGTCGATCCCGTGACCACGATCGATCAGCAGAAGTTGGTCACACTCGGGCAACAGCTGGGTGAACTGCCGAAGACATTTACACCTCACCCCAAAATTCTTAAATTGATTGACGAACGGCTGCAAGCTATCGTTGACGATAAACCTCTCGATTGGGGGAATGCCGAGACACTCTGTTACGCTTCGCTCCTCTCTGAAGGATTTTCGGTCCGGATCTCCGGTCAGGATTCGCGGCGCGGCACTTTTAATCATCGCCACGCCGTACTGCACGATCTGCAAACAGCCGCGCTACATGTTCCTCTATCAACATTGCGGAGCCGTCCACACCAATTTCAGGTCTATGACAGTATGCTCTCCGAAGTCGCCGTGCTCGGATTTGAATATGGTTACTCGCTTGAATCGCCCTATGGGCTGGTGGTCTGGGAAGCGCAATTCGGCGACTTTGCCAATGGTGCTCAGGTCATCATTGACCAGTTCATCGCCGGCAGTTCTTCCAAATGGGATCGGAGCAGCGGCCTGGTTATGTTTCTCCCCCACGGTTACGAGGGGCAAGGGGCAGAGCATTCCAGCGCCAGAATTGAGCGCTATCTGCAGCTCTGTGCCGAGCATAACCTGTTTGTCGTGACCCCCTCGACGCCAGCGCAGCTGTTTCATCTCCTTCGTCGGCAGGTGAAATTGCCGTTTAGGCGGCCGTTGATCGTCTTCACTCCGAAGAGTCTGTTGCGACATCCAGTCTGCCAATCTTCTCTTGCTGACCTCAGTTCTGGCAGCTTTCAGGCGATTATCGATGATGCCGCAGCTCCAAAAATGGTCAAGCGGATTATCCTTTGCAGCGGCAAGGTCTATTATGATCTGCTGGCTAAAAAAGAAGCCGAAAAACACGAACAGGTCGCACTCATCAGAGTTGAACAGCTCTACCCACTGATGGGGGATCTCCTCAGTTCTATTTTAAAACGGTATTCAAAAAAAGCGGAGATCTGCTGGGTTCAGGAAGAACCGGCCAATGCCGGTCCCTGGGTACATCTGTCACCTCAGCTCGAAAAGATCGGAAAACGGCCGCTCCGATATATCGGTCGTCGAGCTGCCGCTGCCACTGCGGTCGGTTCGCACCGTCTACACAAGGAAGTGCAGGAAAAACTTTTAGAAGAAGCGTTTAACCTACAGGCCGATTGACGGCCTACCTTGGAGGGTGAATAGATGGAAATTAAGATTCCTGAAGTCGGCGAATCGATACGAGAAGTTGTTGTTTCCAGATGGAACAAGCAGGAAGGTGACGCGATTAAACGCGACGAGCTGATCTGTGAACTGGAGACTGACAAGGTCGCTTTGGAGATCAATGCCGAAGCCGATGGGGTTTTGCATATTACGGTCAAGGAAGGGGAGACCGTCGCCCCGGGAACAGTGATTGGTCAGATTGAGACCAACGATGTGGAGCCAGAAGTGGTGAAAGAAGAGGGCGTCCCCGTCAAGAAATCTGCGGAGTCGAAGCCTAAAACCAAAGAGTCAGAGCCAGCTCCAGTTGAACCGAAAGCAGCTCCAGTTGAACCGAAAGTGGTTCCGGTGCCAGCCCAGAAGCCGGCGGCCACTCCCTCACCGGCAGCGATCGCCTCAAGTCTGGCTGATGTCCCAGGCGAGGGGCCGATCGAACGCACGCCGATGACACCGATCCGGAAACGAATCGCCGAACGGTTGCTCGAAGCCCGGCAAAAGACGGCGATGCTCACCACCTTTAATGAGGCTGATATGTCGCGTCTGCTCAACCTGCGGGGAGCACATCGTGACGCATTTCTCAAAAAGCATGGGGTCAAGCTCGGTTTTATGTCGTTTTTTGTCAAGGCTTGCGTCGAGTCTCTCAAGGAGTTCCCGGCAGTCAATTCCCGGATTGATGGCAACGATATCGTGACCCATCACTATTATCATATTGGCATGGCGATCGGTACCGATCGGGGTCTGGTTGTTCCGGTTCTGCGGAATGCGGACCAGTTGACCTTTGCCGGTATCGAACAGGCAATTACCAGATTTGCCGAGAAGGCGACGACCGGCAAACTCGAACTACATGATCTGACCGGTGGCACCTTCAGCATCAGCAATGGTGGTGTCTACGGCTCGGTCTTGAGTACGCCGATCCTCAACCCGCCGCAGAGTGCTATTCTAGGGATGCATGCCGTGCAGGATCGCGCCGTGGTTCGGGATGGTGAAATTGTTGTCAGGCCGATAATGAATCTCGCCCTGAGCTACGACCATCGGATTATCGACGGTCGTGAGGCGGTCGGTTTCTTGCGTCAGGTGAAAGAGTACATAGAAAATCCTGAAGAGATGCTGCTCGAGATGTAGCTTTTGATCTTCAATCGTCAAAAGGCCGGTATCCTGTAGCGGGTATCGGCCTTTTTTGTTTCTGGCGAGGGGCGGTCGGTTCCATGATTGAGTCGACGGTTTTTGAACCGGGAGAGATCGATCTGCGCCTGACGATCAGCCTCGGTATCTCGACCTGCACCGCGGCTAAAGAAGTTCTCGACGTGGTTGTTCCTGCTGCTGCTGCTGCTGATAAAGCGCTCTATGCCGAATCCTGATTCCTCTCCTCTAGCTATTTCGTATAGACCCTTCCTTAAGCCCTTTTGCATAAAACCGGCGCAAGCAAAACGGTCGACCAATTGACGGGCTTCGCTCCGTTCGGAGATAAGGACGATCGGAATGTTTGGCAGCAGATCTTGATCTCTGATTTGCCTGAGGACCTCCTTCCCCGTGACAACCGGCATCCGTAGATCCTGAAAGAGAGCATCTGGCGATAATTACTGGATAAAATTGAGAGCTTTTAACCCTGTACGGACGGGTAGTACCTCAAAATTCATACGATGGAGACAGGTCGACAGAACGGTCAGAGCTTCTTCACTATCGTCGACCACCAGTAAAAGATTCTTCTTTTTCCTCCGACTCCTACTGTTTGATCCAGCAATAGCATTACATGCTGTTTTAAAGTCAGTCGAATCGCCCCCCCCCCCGGTTACCGTTTCAGGATGTGATATAGAATGAATTCAGTTATGAATAGTAGGTTTTCCAAGCACGCTTCCAAGCCGTTGCCGAAAGCGTAAGAGAGGGATCGGAGTGCACAGTAAGGGAGGAGAAGAAGGAGGAAAGAGAAGTGCGACGAAGCAGGCGACTCATAAAGCCAAGCTCTCTTTCCTCTTAATGGCCCGGTTCCCCTAATAAGCAATCGGTTGAACCGAGAATAATGCTGAGGTCGGTCATTCGTTCCTCCTTGGTCATTTCCGGTATCATCTGTAAGTGCGGGAGACCTGGAGAACGAATGCGCATCCCATAGGGGATGCTGCCGCCGTCACTGACGACGTAATAGCCACACTCACCTTTTGATGATTCAATCGCCCGGTAGCATTCCCCTTTTGGCACCGACGCCCCACGGCTGAGAGTGTCATCGTTTTGAATCGGGGTGTCGGTACTGTTCTTCCATTCACCGCCCGGCATTGTTGCGACAACCTGACGGATGATTTTAAGACTCTCACGCACCTCACCTGTTCTGACCCGGTAGCGGGCGAAGCAATCGCCCCCTTCAGCGATGGTCACGTCGAAATCGAAACGGTCATAACCACCGTACGGCATTGCGCGTCGAATGTCCCACGGGATACCGGTGGCGCGCAGGATCGGGCCGGTAACCCCCCAGTCGACGGCAGTCTGGCTGCTGATGACGCCAACCCCTTCGGTTCGGGACCGGAATATCGGGTCACTAACCAGGAGATTAATAAAAGCATCGAGTTGTTTATCGAAGTCGTGCATGAACATTTCGACGGCCTGTTTCCAGCCGTCCGGCAAGTCGTTTGGCACGCCGCCGAGGCAGAACCAAGCCGGAGACATCCGGCCGCCGGTGATCATCTCTATGAGATTGAAAATTTTATCACGCGCATTCAAGGGGTGAAAAATTGGGGAGGTGACTCCTGCGTCATGGGTGAAGTTGTCGAGCCAGGCAAGGTGATTGGCGATGCGGAACAGTTCGCACAGCAGTATGCGGATCGATTCTCCCCGCGCCGGTATCTGTAGACCGAGGAGGGTTTCGACACTCTGCAGATACGCAAGGATATTTTCTCCATCGCACAGAGAGTCGATGCAGTCGGAATAGGGGGTGACCGGGTTCCAGTATCTGCACGCGTCATTTTTTCCGACTTCTATATAGTTGTATCCGATATCGGAAGCAAGTTCGGCGATCTTCCCCTCTTGCACCTTGGTCGTTAAGCAAAGTGCACCATAGGTGCCGGGGTAGAGTGTTTCGATATTGAGGATCATTGTTTCGGCCTCAGGTGCTGGGCGTTCATTCGGCAGCGCAAAGCCTTCCCAATCGTGCGGCATCAGAATACGGTGCAGATCAGGGTGACCGATAAAGCGAATCCCGAACAGGTCGTAAACTTCACGCTCGTACCAGTTGGCACTCGGCCAGAGTGAGGTGATTGTCGGTGCTTCTGGAGATTCTCCAGTGAGCGGCAGCTTGATCCGGAGGTAGCCGGGGACCTGTAGCGAGAGGAGGTGGTAAACCAGAGTGAAATCTTGCGAGGGGCGAACGCGGCGTCTGCGTTCATCAATAGCGGTTATATCTTCGAGTCGAGCGTATTTAAGGGTGTTGAAAAGCTCTCTAGCGAAGCCAGTTTATGTTAGCCCTTGATGCATTTTAAAGCACTTTTTTTGTAGATTCTCGCTATCAGTAATTGCTGCCGAGGCCTATCCTCTTGTTTTGTAAGCTGTTAAATCCCATTTGGTGGGTAGCTTTTATCTTTTGTGATAAGCGGACATGCAAAAACTATGGTCTTTAGTCCAAGACTTTCAGTTGCTACTCAATTTTTGAGTCTTGAAAATTCTCAAAATAGTCTCTTAATCGTCATTCCCGCGAAGGCGGGAATCCAGTGG
>Ga0314774_1001661_pt1 | contig 13771 bp, 11 predicted proteins | sample MetaGCBIA2018_FD_204515 | JGI IMG/M metagenome (GOLD analysis project Ga0314774, IMG submission 204515) | Cryopeg brine microbial communities from Beaufort Sea near Barrow, Alaska, United States - CBIA 2018 | ecosystem: Environmental > Aquatic > Marine > Coastal | place: USA: Alaska | collected... | reverse complement strand
TCGCTTCCTTCAGACCCTGCCGTTGCCAGCAACGCCCTTGCGATTCGGATTGTCTTCCCCCTGATCGGGGTGACGCCCGTATCTTTCAACGAGCCGGGTTTGCCAGCTACGCTGGGCAAACCAAGAAGAAGCAAAAAAATATTTCTTGCTTGAAAGAGACACATATCCAGAGTCTGAGGTTTTTATAGATAATGTGCTTGCCAAGTTGTACAAGGAGGAAGTGAGATGAAAAAGGTCTTTATTATATTAGCAATTTTATCTCCATTGTTTTTAAGTGCGTGTGCCCCGAAAATTTCAAATGTGACATGGGGCGAATATTACAAAGAATTTTACGAAAATCAGCCAACATCTGTTCTTGTACTACCTGCTAGAAACACAACAACAGCAGCAGATGCTGCCAATTTGTTTAGGTACTCAATAACCCGCCCACTGGCTGAAAGGGGCTTTTATGTTTTCCCGGTTCATTTAGTTGATGCGTTTTTTAAAAGTGAAAATATGGTTGATGATCAGCTTATTAGAAATATCCCGATAGAAAAATTAAAGAAAGTTTTTAACGCTGATGCAATAGTCTACATAGATATAAATGCTTGGGATACGGGTTATACTGTTGCTACGAGCAACGTTGATGTTGGATTGTCTTATTCAATTGTTGATGCAAACACTGGGAAAGAGGTATGGGCCAATAATGCTTATGCTTATTCATTTGCTGGGCTTGACACAAATAATGGTCTTCTAGGCTTGGTGGTATCGGCTGTTGCTACAGCTATAAACACCGCCACTGATTATACACAACTCTCCTATGTTGCAAATAACGCAGGCATGAGCAGTCTTCCCGCAGGTAAATATAGCCCTGAATTTAATAAGGACCAGGGACGTATCATTAGTTTTCGTGATCTTGCCAAAATTGATGGAGGCCGGCTAAAGGTTGATAAGTATTTTGTATTTGGAGAAAACGAGGATGAGGAGGTCGCTCTTGTTGTAAAAGATCACGTGAAAGGGTTTTTTGGATTTAGCGTAAGAAACATTGGAAGCGATTTTTTCAAACATAATGGATATCCGCATTACTACTATCAGCAAGTAGTCTCTGGAAAAAATATTCTAAAAAACAGATTTTTTCAGTACGATAACGGAAGGCCTTTTCTTTTTGTAGAAGGTAAAAAAGTTTTTGTTGAGACAAAAACAGACGGCACTATTCCTTATGTAAAAGACGGCTGGAGTTATTATCTTAATATCTCAGACGTAGTTGATGTTGCTAAAAACTAATTATTTAACACTTAATTGAATAACTGCACGGGCTCATTTCAGTAAACTTGGAGTCGAGACAGTCGACTTCAAGTTTGCTGATAAACGCTTAAATCTATCTGTCTCTTGCAACGGAGGACTTAGGTGAATGTCTCAAGCAAGGTCAAACTTGCAACAATTAGGTTTTTGCAGAGGAGTCATGAACTTCTTTAGAGAGAACGAAGCTGAAAGTTCTAAGTCCACTTAAAATTTTTGATTTTTTACCATTTATAAAACACGAAAGCCCTAAATCTTCGGAGCAGGGGCTTTCTTATTTGTCACGATTAACAGTATCACCTCAAACACATCGGAACATATTATTATTAATCATCTCGCAACTTATTCTTGAATATCCTAGGGATATTTAATACGGCATTAGCTGGTTTATTTCAGAATTTCTTGGGGACGTCTGAGTAATGTGCAAAAATAATCATCACTACATCTAGTATGAAGTGGAGTTAAGTAAATACGCCAGTTGTGTAATATTCCTCAATCGCCTGTTGATTATTCTTCAGTTTGCTCCCCATGCTCCGCTCTTTTTTCAGCCCACATATCTAACTCTCCGATATTAAACAAATTAAAAAAATGGCACAGACTGTGCTCTTAATGAGTGGTCGTTTGCGTCAATACTACATCTGAGACAGAGGAGTTCGTATGAAAAAAGCATTGATTATTATCGCTGCCATCGCATCTATTGCCGTCATCGGTGTAGCAGGGAAGGTCTTTTTCGACGCCTCCCCCGATGCAACCGCTTCTTCCCGGACCGTAAGCGCTGAATTCAGCGTTGAACGTCTCACCTGTGGATCGTGCGTCGAAAATATTCGCCAGGCTCTGTTGCAGGTAGAGGGTGTTGTTTCGGTTGAAACTGATGTTGCTAAAGGGAAATCTCTGGTCGCGTTCGATCCGGCCAAGACCGATGCGGCTCTGATCGCCAAGGTCATGACTCAGAGTGGCTATCCGGCCCAACTCTACGCACGCGAAAATACGCAAGGGGTGATGACGACAGCTGTCGACACCACCCTTTATATCGCCCGTATCGGCGAGCGTCTCGTCCCCCGAGCCGATTTCAATGAACTGATTGAACAGCAGCGTTTAGCCGGCACGGAATCAGGGGATGCTCTGCCGGTGCAGTATCTGGTCCGTTTTGCCTGGATGACCATCCTCCAGCGCGAACTCCTGGTGAGTGCGGCAACAGAAGCGGGGGTCACGGTGGCGAATGCCGAGCTCGATGCTTATATCAGTACGAATCAGCTCGCCTCTGCCGACCGGGAGAAGGTCAGAACCAATCTGCTCCTCGAGCGTTTTTTCAAACAACAGAATGTCGATAGAGCTTCGAATCCTGATGCGTTCGCCAGTCTCCTGACCTCTCTGCAAAAGAGCACTCCGGTGCAGATTTTTGACGAAAGCCTCAAACAGAGTCTCTCTGTCGGGACCAAAAATAGTGGCGGTTGCGGTGGCGGCTGCTGCGGCTGATCTGAACTGAATCTAAAAAAATCACATACAGGAGTCTCGATATGGAAAAAAGAGCAGAGAAAAAGAGTCAATTCGCCAAGCCTGATAAAGGCTCCCGCAAGGCTCTCTGGATTGTTGTCGCTGTCGCCTCTGTCGGCGCGGTTATCGCCGTTGTTCTCGGTCTCTCTCCGGCTGCGAAAGAGAGTGGTCGGTATGTCCAGGCGAGTCAGGGAAAGGTGTCGCTTCCTGTGGCTGATGTCAGTGACGGGAAAGCCCACTACTACAGCTTTGATGTTGAGGGGAAGCCGGTAAGTTTTTTCTTGCTAAAGAGTCAGGATGGCGTGATTAGAGCTGCTCTCGATGCCTGCGACGTCTGTTACAAATCCCTCAAGGGGTATCGTCAGGAGGGTGATAACATGGTCTGTAATAACTGCAATCAAAAGTTCAGCTCTGACCAGATCAATGTTGTGAAGGGGGGGTGCAACCCGGCTCCGCTGACGCGTGAAGTCGTCAATGGTCAGGTTGTGCTCCTTGAGCATGAACTGCGTGCCGGGATTGCTTATTTTCCACGTGCTTAATATGAGGTAAATTGTGAATTTGTTCGGTATCGCACTGCGAAATTTGAAACGCCGTAAGGCGCGTATGGCCTTTTTGGTCATCGGTCTGTTGATCGGTGTCGCGACGGTTGTTTCGCTCTTTTCCCTGTCGTCATCCATGCGTGAAGACGTCCAGCATAAAATGGAAAATTTTGGCGCGAACATCCTGGTGATGCCGACCCGCAACGATCTCGCATTGAATTATGGCGGCATCGCCTTAGGTGGGGTCATGGCTGAGACCACCGAATTGATCGAGGCGGATCTGGTCAAGCTCAACGCCATCCCGAATGCCAAAAACATCTCGGTCGTCGCCCCTAAGGTGATCGGCATCGGCGATATCGATGGTTCCAAGGTGATGGTGATGGGGGTCGACCCGACGGTTGAGTTCCGTCTGAAGCGCTGGTGGACGATTGAAGGGGCCGAAATTTCCTCGGTTCGGGATGTTGTGGTCGGTTCGCGGGTCGCAAAGAGCTTCGCTTTAACCGTTGGCGCTGCAATTGAGGTCAACAAGAGACCGTTTACCGTCGCCGGGATTATTCAGCCGACCGGATCGCAGGATGACGACCTGATTCTGGTTTCATTGCCGGTGGCACAAACGATGCTCGGCAAGGAAGGGAATGTGAGCTTTGTCGAAGTCGCCGCTCTCTGCGGCGATTGCCCGGTTGACGACATGGTCAATCAAATCTCTGCTACACTCCCTGGAGCAGAGGTCAGTGCGATTCAGCAGGTCGTGAAATCGCGGATGCATGCCCTGGAACAGTTTGAAACCTTCTCGCTGGCGGTTTCGGTGATTGTCCTCTTTATCGGTTCGATGGTGGTTTTTGTGACCATGATGGGATCGGTTAATGAGCGTTGTCATGAAATCGGTATTTTTAGAGCTCTCGGCTTTCGCAAGCATCATGTTATCAAGCTTATCCTGACAGAAGCGGTCGTGGTCAGCCTGGTCGCCGGGATCGCCGGGTATCTGTCTGGTATCGCCGCAGCCAGCGGTCTCCTCCCATGGGTTGCCGATACGCATGCGCAGATTGTCTGGGACCCGACGCTTGCGGTCGCATCGATTCTGACTGCGATCGTAATAGGAGCCGTCGCAACCCTCTATCCGGCTCTGCACGCGAGTCGGCTCGATCCGGCCGATGCCCTCAGAACCCTTTGATACCTTAGCGAGGATTTATGGCGTTTATTGAACTTGATAAATTATCCAAAACCTATACAACCGATGCCGGAAGGGTGAGCGCTCTTTCTCAAACGAACCTGCAGATCGAAGAGGGGAGTTTTCTCGGAGTGATGGGTCCGTCCGGCTCCGGAAAGAGTACCCTTCTCACTCTCCTGGGGGGACTGGCTCTGCCGTCGACCGGCCGGATGTTGATCGATGAGATCGATGTTTATGCTCTGGGGGATGAGATGCGCGCCGATTTCCGTCGTGAATATCTCGGCTTCGTCTTTCAGGCGTACAACCTGATCCCTTATCTGACCGCGATTGAAAATGTCATGCTCCCGCTGGCGGTGACCCGCATAGGTTCAGCCCAACAGACGGAGTTGGCGGTCGATGCCTTAACCCGGGTTGGACTCGGAAATCGGATTGATCACCTGCCGAATCAGCTGTCGGGTGGCGAGCAGGAGAGAGTCGCAATTGCCCGCGCACTGGTCAATCATCCCCCGCTGATTCTGGCGGATGAGCCGACCGGCAGCCTCGACAGCGCCACCACTACCGAAATTATGAACCTCTTTTCTGAATTGAACCGGGAGGGGCAGACGATCATCATGGTGACGCATAATGCTGAAATCAGACCCTACTTTGATCGGATCGTGGCTCTTAAAGATGGGTCAATCGAGTCGGACATTGACCTGAAACCTGAACAGGCTGTTGCCGTCGGGTGATTCTATGGTTTTAATCATCTTCATCATTATTTTTTCGCTCCTGTTGCTGATCGAGGCTGAGATCAGGAAGCAACAGCAGAGCTCGACCGTCCCTGAGAACTGCCCTTGCTGCAGCGAGAAAGTGAGCAGTGATCACCTTATCTGTCCGACATGCAAACATCTGCTCCGCAGGCACTGCAAAGGGTGCGGTCGCTCCAGATCGGTTCAGTATCTGTTCTGTCCCTGGTGCGGTATCGCGCAGCAAAGTGAGAGCCACCATGTTTAGATTCTTCCTGATGCTGATTCTGCCGGTCTCTCTTACCATCTGGTATTACAACTATTGGGCTGTCGGCTGTGGTCGTTGTTCCCCTTCTAATTTTTGGCGGATCGGCCCCCATCTCCTCCTCTGGATCGGAATGGTTGTCGCTCTGTTCGGGTTTTGGCTGTTCTTGCGCAGGCGGACAAATCGCTCCTGCGAATGTCGCAACTGTCGGCGAACAGTGGAAACTGCCTGGGTCTATTGTCCTGACTGCGGAGATCGCGCTCGCTGACATTCTCCTGTTAGAAAAAGTTTACTCCTTACCTTTCTCCTACATCTCCCATGTTTTTTTGACCTCTTATTGTGTTATGATCTCTGTACATTTTTCTTAAGAGGTTTTTCGCATGTCAATTCTAAATATCCGTCTCTTTGCAGCCCTTATGGTTCTGTCACTCTTTCTCTCTGCGCAGGTCCTTGCTGAAGAAGCGCCGCCGATTGAGCCGGCACCGTTACCTCTCCTGATCGACCTGACCAAGATGACCAAGATCGGCAGCATGACCACCCTTGGTGTGGAAGCGAAGGCTTACATCACTACTGCCGATCCGAATGAAGTTCAGAAAGCGACACACAAGGTCGTGGTAACCTTCACCAACAAAAAGACCGGGGTCGCGGTTCAAAAAGCTCTGGTCGGTATAAAGTATCGCAGACTCTACGGCAGCGTGAGCGAACCGGTCTGGATGCATTCGACTGCAGACCAGTCGGAGCTATTCATCTCAGATGTGACTCTGGAACGAAAAGGGACTTATCTTTTTATTGTCGGGTCCAAGCTCGAAGATGACAAGAAAAGACAATTCACTTTTCAATATTGATACCCATGATTTTTTGATGGCCCGTAATCACCCTTTGCATTCAGGATATTTCCTTTGACCGGTCGTTTTCGTTTTAAACTCTATCTGATCCTCCTTGTCGTCTTTACGGTTGTATTGGCCGTCTTGTCGTTACGATCGTTTTCCGTCTCTGCCCAGGTTTTCTCGAATCAGGACAAGGTCGGACATTTTATCGCTTATGCCTTGACCTCCTGGCTCGCCTGTCAAGTTCTTGGTAACCGACTGAAGCCCCTTTCTACCTTATTTTTCTCCTTTTTATACGCTTCGGTAACCGGTGCAGTATTAGAAATCATGCAGGCTTATTTGACAACAACCCGACAGGGTGAGTGGGCCGATCTTGTTGCCAATCTCCTCGGCGCTTTGACCGGATGTGTCATGTTCAGTCTCAGACAACACTTTAAATCCAATAATGAGTGCAATGATACTGACAACGCTGCTTGAATACCTCCAGAACGATATTCCGATTGTTGTCGTCAATCGTCGTCTAGCCCGTCGTCTCATCTCCGATTTCGATACATTTCAAGTTAAACAGGGGGAGAAAACCTGGTATAGACCTTTGGTTTACACCTACGAAACATGGCTGAAGAACTCTCTACAGAAACTCGGCAAAGCCGACACTCTTTTAACTCCGGTGCAGGTTCAGTCTGTCTGGGAAAATATTCTAAACAACGATATCAAGCGTGCGCGGACCCCTTTACTGCAGGTTTCGCAGACGGCAAAAATGGCTCTGGCTGCCAGTCAACTCCTGACACGTTACATGACCTCCTTCACCGCCGGAGAGGGCGCCGTTGATCACCGTTCATTCCTCCGTTGGCACGCTGCCTGGGAAAACAGTTCCAAACAGAACGACTGGATCGTGTCGAGTGAACTCCCTGGCTTAATTGCAGATGCTATCGATAGCGGCGAATTACCCCCTCCTGAAAAGATCGTCTTCGCCGGATTTGACAACTTGACTCCGGTCGATCAACGTTTGCGTCTGTCTCTGCAACAACAGGGGTGCCAGACGATCGATTGGCAAATCCCCGAACGGATCGATAGCGAGCCGGTAACGCTTATGGCGGCGACCATGGATGATGAGGTGCGTCGTTGTGCCCGCTGGGCCAGCGCAATTTTGCACTCTGCTCCAGATTGCCGGATTGCCGTCGTTGCTCCGCAACTTGAGCACTACCAGCCGCTGTTTCAATCGACCTTTCTCTCTGAAATCGATCCTGCGATGATGGTGAGGGGCGAATCTCACTCCGACCGGATGAATATCTCTCTGGGAGAGAGATTGGACCGTGTTCCGGTCGTTCGTGCCATTCTGAAATTCCTCTCTACCGGGCATCAGATCAGTTTGAATGAAGTCGGTTGGTTGCTCCGTTCGCCGTATCTGGTCGGTTCCCAAAAAGAACAAGGGGCCCGATCTCTGGCTGATCGGAAATTACGCGAAAAAAGACTGGTCAACTGGACTGTTCCGAGGTTGCTAAAGAGTCTGGAACCGCTGAAGATCCCTAAGTTTTGTGCGATTGTGCAATCGATCACTGAGCGGCATTCCGCGCGTCATTTCTGCACTCCCGGCGCCTGGGCTGAGATTTTTCATGCAGAGATCAAGCTGACCGGCTGGCCCGGAGAGAGAGCACTTTCGAGTGACGTTTATCAGGCGGTCAGAAGCTTTTACCAGACACTTGAAACATTGGCGACCCTCGATCGTGTCAGCGATAAAATCAATCGCAACTCCGCCGTTAAATTACTGAGTCAACTCGCCGCAGAAGCGATATTCCAACCGGAATCAAAAGCCGAAGGGGTAGAGGTCCTCGGGATGCTGGAGGCGGCCGGGCAGGAGTTTGACCATCTCTGGGTTCTCGGCCTGCATGATGCCGCCCTGCCACAACCGGCACAGCCGAATCCTTTTATCCCTCTGCCGCTGCAACGGCGCCTCGAAATGCCGCATGCCGATGCGGATCGTGAACTCTCGTTTGCCCGCACGATCGCCAGTCACCTTTTTTCAGCGGCACCAAATGTGATATTAAGCTGGCCCCAGGCGATCGATGGCGCCCCCTGCCGTCCGAGCCCCCTCTTGAAGAGATACGCGAGCTGTGAACCACTGCTCGCATCACCGCAGGATCCTGCCGTCACAATCAGGGCGGAGCGTCCTGCCCTTGAAGCGGCCAATGACCGGAACGCTGCCGCCATCCATTCTCTGAAGGCGGTCACCGGAGGGACGGGGGTCGTGAAAGATCAGGCGATCTGCCCCTATCGCGCTTTTGCTCATCATCGCCTCCGGGCTGAAGGGTTGGAGCATCCGGATATCGGTCTCGATGGGATGGCGAGAGGGGCGTTGATTCATACGGTTCTGGAACTGTTCTGGCAGCAAGTCGTGTCGCAAAAGCGGCTGCTGGTCATGAGTGATGAGGAATTGAAGAGCACTCTCCATATGGTTATTGAGCAGGCGATATCCCGCTTTGAGCGCCAACGACGTGACGATCTGACCGAGCGCCAGCACCGGCTGGAGTCAAACCGTCTGATGCGTATGGCCCTAAAGTGGCTCGATGTTGATCGCCAGCGACCACCGTTTGAGGCGGCGGTTGAACAGCGGCATACAGAGACGGTCGGCCAGCTTATCCTCCGCACACGGATCGATCGGATCGACACCCTGGAGAATGGCCAGGTTGCTATCGTCGACTTTAAGTCAGGCAACAGTGTTGACTACAAACAGTGGCTTGATCAGCGGGTCACGGAGCCACAGTTGCCGATCTACTGTCTGAACCTCCCCCCTGACTCTATCAATGCCGTTTTATTTGCACATCTCCGGGGGAATGATCAGGAGTGTCGTTTTGTTGGTCTGGCCCGCACACCTGACGATTGGCCCGGTCTGAAAGAGGGAACGCAAGAGAAACTTCTGGCAGAAAAAGGGCTGGACGATTTTGATGCCGTCCTGGCACATTGGAAAAAGGTGTTGCCGGAGTTGGGGGATGCCTTTATCCGGGGTGAAATCGCCGTGACACCGGCCAACGAGGAGATTTGTCTTTATTGTGATGTCCGGTTGATCTGTCGGATCGATATGGTGAATGAGGGGTCCCTTTGATGAATAACAAGCCGTCTGTCTGGCCGCCCGATGCCGAATCCCGCCGTCAGGCGCTCGACCCCCGCAGCTCTTTCATCGTTCAGGCGCCGGCCGGTTCCGGGAAAACCGAACTTCTGATCCAGCGTATCCTGACTCTCCTGGCGACCTGTGAGCGTCCCGAAGAGCTGTTGGCGATCACTTTTACCCGGAAGGCGGCCGGGGAGATGAAAGCCCGTCTGCTCGATGCTCTCGACGCTGCGGAAAAATTACCGAGACCTACGTCAGAGCATGAACAGCTGACCTGGGAGAGGGCGCGAAAGGTTCTTGTACGGGATCGACAGTTCAACTGGGGACTGGTATCGAACCCGTCGAGGTTGCAGGTGATGACCATCGACAGCCTCTGTGCGCGGTTGGTTAAACGGATGCCCTGGCTGTCACGCTTCGGCAGTACGCCTCAGATTTCTAACGATCCGGTGCAGATGTACCAAAAAGCGGTTGAAACCCTTCTGCAGAGACTCGATGGGGATCAGGGGGTGGAAGGGGATGCGCTCGAGACCCTGCTCAACCATCTCGACAACCGTGTTCCGATGGTCCGTGATCTCCTCGTCGATATGCTCGCCAGACGCGATCAGTGGCTCAGGCACGTGTTGGTTCATGATTATGATCGGCAGAGGGAGTCCCTTGAGCAGAATCTGAATCTCTATATTCAGGAGAGACTCGGCCGATTTAAAGAAGCGCTCGGTGCAGAGCTGATTGAAGAGCTGATTCTCCTGTCTGAATATGCCGCCCAACAACTCGCCCGGCAAGGGGATATGACTCTGTCTCAGCTCTCCGAGGATCGTGACCCGGTATTGTACTGGACGGCCCTGAGCAATCTTGTTTTGACTGCGACAGGTGGAATACGTAAAACAGTCAATAAAAAGCAGGGGTTTGTTTCCGATAAAGACCCTGCATCCGTCGCGATGAAGCAACGGATGCTCCTTTTTCTGGATCAACTCTACATCGATCCGACTGCTGCCGCGGCTTTCGACAACCTCAAAAACCTGCCGGATCCTCACTATTCAGAAAACCAGTGGAAAATCCTGAATGCCTTGTTGGTCATTCTCCCTCAGGGTGTGGTTGAACTCGCCTCGGTTTTTACCGCTATGGGGCAGGTCGATTTTGTGGAACTGGCCGGGGCTGCCAGAAGGGCTCTCGGCGATACAGAGCAGCCTGAAGATCTCTTGTTACAGTTTGACAGTTCTATTCAGCATATTCTGGCCGATGAATTTCAGGATACGTCTCATGGCCAATATCATCTTTTGAACCAGCTGACCGCGGGATGGACTCAAGGGGACGGGCGGACACTGTTTGTTGTCGGTGATCCGATGCAATCGATCTACCGTTTTCGGGAAGCTGAAGTCGGTCTCTATCTGCATGCCCGGGCGGCAGGTCTCCTCTCGATTCCGTTGATAGCACTCACCCTGTCGGCCAATTTCCGTTCTCAGTCTAAAATTGTCGACTGGATCAACGCGATCTGCCCACCGCTCTTTCCGTTGCGTGAAGATGCGGCGCGGGGCGCTGTCACATACTCTCCGGCGGTTGCCACGCAACCGAAACTGCCGGGTACCGCTGTTGAAATCGTCTATTTTAACGGCCGTCAGGACAAGGAAGAAGCTGACGCGATCGTTGCGACGATAAAGCGCCTTCAACTCTCTGCGCAGAAGATTCGGACCGTCGCAATCCTGGTTCGGTCCCGGGCCCACCTTTTAAAGATCGTCTCTGCCTTGAAGTCTGCTGAAATCAGGTTTCAAGCACAGGAGATCGATCCCCTTATGGCACGCCCGGTCACCCGGGATCTCCTTTCGCTCACCCGTGCGCTGCTGCATTTGGGCGATCGAGTTGCCTGGCTCGCCGTCCTGCGCGCTCCCTGGTGTGGTCTGCAGGCCGATGATCTCCTCTATCTCTGTGAGGATGAGGGGAAAGAGACCCTCTGGCATCAACTCACCGCAGAGAGATCAGAACCTGGACTGTTCGGCCTGAGCCATGATGGTGCAGCCCGTTTACAAAAGTTTATTCCGGTTATAAAGAGAACCCTGCAAAAACGTGGGGAGTTGTCGCTGCGACGACTGATCGAATCGTGCTGGCTCTCGCTCGGTGGTCCGGCATGCGTCACCGCTTCAGAGTTGGAGGATGCGCGGCAGATTTTCTCGCTCCTTGAAGAGCTCGATGATGGTGGCGATCTGATCGACTTTGAGCATTTTGAGACACGGTTGGCGAAGCTCTACGCCAGTCCCGATCCCGAGGCGACCGATTTTCTGCAGGTGATGACCATCCATAAGGCTAAGGGGCTCGAGTTCGACGCGGTTATTCTTCCGGCGTTGGGGCGGCAGATCAGAGGGGAAGATAAAACCCTGCTCCGCTGGATCGATCACCCTGAGTACGATCTTTTGCTCGCGCCGATACCCGCTTCCGACCAGGGGGATACCGGTACCACTTACCGTGCCATCGGTGCCATTAATCAGGACCGCAGCGCCTTGGAGACACTGCGGATGTTCTATGTTGCCGTAACCCGCGCGCGCAGTCGACTCTTTTTGTACGGGCATCTTTTGACCGGAGCAGACGGAGAGGCTCGCCCCCCTGCCGGCTCCCTGCTCAATGTCATCTGGCCGGCAATCGATCAAGCCGATATCGATTTACGTGACACTGCTGCGGAGTTTTCTCCAGAATTGAACAGGGAGGGGCCGCTCTTAACCCGCTTGCCGCACTCCTGGTCGGTTCCGGAATTTCAATCGTTGATAAGGACGACGCACTCCGAGTCGGTTCAGCTCGCTTCCGATCTGGATGCGCCGATCTTCTCGGGATCCCCCTTTTCACTCCCCTCTGGTCACGGGCGGATTGTCGGGACGGTCGTCCACGAATGGTTGCAGACGATCGCCGAGGAAGGGCTCGATTCCTGGCCTCTCTCGCGTCTCGACACGATCCAGTCCCGGATCGGGCGACAGTTGAATAGTCTCGGCGTGGCTGATGTGTCGGTTGAGTTGTTGATAATCAACGTACTGAAATGCTTGAAAAATTCAATTCATTCCGAAGTCGGGAGATGGCTCCTCTCCTCCTACTCTGAGCAGGCCAACGAGCTGGCATTAAACGGTGTCGTCGACGGCCAGATCGTCCATGCTGTCGTTGACCGGACTTTCGTTGATAGCTCTGGCGAAAGGTGGATTGTCGATTATAAAACCAGTAACTTGCAAGGCACTCTCCCCCTTAAGGAGTTTCTTGATGCAGAGGTGATGAAATATCAGAAACAGTTACGCCTCTATGCCACCCTTTTGAGTCAACTGGGTCAGGTCAGCCAGATCCGCTGTGGGCTCTATTTTCCCATGCTTGACAGCTTTATTGAAGTCACCGTTTAATCGTACAGTTCTCTTTTCAATCGGAGAAAAAGAAAACTTCTCCTTTCGCTCCCTCTCTCAATCGTTTTTCCCTGTTGGCCATATGGACAGGGTGTGCCCTTTCGGTAACGGGGACACACCTTTTTGTTTGTTCTGACAGTCTATTTCTACACCTGTTTTTTAGAATATAGAATGAGGAGGTGAGGAACCTGATCCGTTTTTTCGAACCCCTGTTTATTAATCGCATGCACAAAATTTGTATCAGGGGAGAATCTGTCATCCCCGAAAGATTCTATCGGGGATCCATAGTTCTAAAGCTAGATTCCCGATTACACCCTCGGGAATGACAACATTTATCCGATGCACTGAATAGTTACTCAAAGGTTTTAGGTTGTTGATACCACGCTGCTTGGGCGGGTTGTTTATTCGTGCCCGTCTCTTTTAGGAGCAGACGCGGTTTCTTCCTTCATTTTTTGCCCGGTAGAGTGCCAGGTCAGACTGCTTCATGACGCTGTCTGGTTGGTTGTGTTGCGCGGATCTTTCGGCTACGCCGATACTGACGGTTACATTGACCCGGTTCGTCTTAAGCGGTTTCTTTGCAGGTTTTTTCGGCTTTTTTAGCGGCCGTGACCCTTTGCGGATCGAGAACGGTTGGTCGGCTATGAGCCCTCTGACGCTTTCAAGGTGACTGTGACACTCTTTACTGTTTTTATCTGAGAAGACAATACAGAACTCTTCCCCCCCCGTATCGAAACGCGCGACCGCCGCCGGTGCATTTTGCGAGGCGTTTCGCAACCATCTTTAACACCTCATCCCCGACATCATGCCCATGGGTATCGTTGAATTTCTTGAAAAAATCGATATCAACTATCGCCAGGGTGTAGCGACCGCCGAGCTTGTGCGTATTCCGACGAATTCGTCCACTCATTCCGGAGGAAACCGGCCACTCATTCCGAGGCAATTCGTCCACTTTTCGGAGCGCAGCGACGCTGGTGGTTTCTTTCTACTCGAAGTGGACGAATTGG
>Ga0314774_1001659_pt1 | contig 13807 bp, 14 predicted proteins | sample MetaGCBIA2018_FD_204515 | JGI IMG/M metagenome (GOLD analysis project Ga0314774, IMG submission 204515) | Cryopeg brine microbial communities from Beaufort Sea near Barrow, Alaska, United States - CBIA 2018 | ecosystem: Environmental > Aquatic > Marine > Coastal | place: USA: Alaska | collected... | reverse complement strand
AAATAGGTTACGAGTACTTCGGGAAGTAATAAATTGGCTATTGCTAGTAATGAATCTGAGGGCATCGAAATCTTTATTTCAAAGTTCCCTCATTTTTAGTTACTCCACAACTTTTTGTGTTGAGCCTTTTTAAGCCTGTTTTTTTAGCGGATCAACAACAAAAGATGTGGACTAGGCAAATACATCAGTCAATCCATAAGGAAAATACCTATATTTCTTACTCCTCTTAATTTACCTCTGAATGTTTTTATGGGATTTAGACAATTCTTTTATACATCAGGAAATATAAAGAAAACTACAATACTGAATTGAAACTACTCCAAAGTTTCGAGCCTTGGCATCAATATATATATATAATCCATTGCCCCCTGACTTTAGTGAGGGGAAAAAAATTGAAACAAACTGGGCTTTAGCCCCTGTATTTTTTTTTGGGCAAGTAAAAAGCCTGAAATGTTATAAGAAATCCTATTCAAAGAGGAAAATTAAGGGCTTGTACAACATTTACTATTGTTGCAAAATGTGCTATCCGCCCGAGTGGGTTCTTACTTTTTCCTCATATTCAACTTCGAAAAAAAATTCACTGAACATTATTTCCCAAAAATGAATTTGTAGTTTCTCTTAGTTGGAAATACGCCATCCCAATCTAAGGCCAATTATTGGAGAGAAAAATGAACTACCGGACTCGTTAAAACCATAGCCTCCACCTAAATTAAGATCTAATTTAAAGCCAGCACCGTAATAACGCTGCAATCCCCAAACTGGACCAATAACACCAAAATAACCTTCGTTGTATTCCAAATTACCAATAATTGGTTTTCCGGCTTGAATAGTACCGCTCAAAGCAATATAATTAGCACTATTATTGGAAATATTTTTTCCTTTATCAAGACGTTTTTTCAGGTTATAGTAATGACGGTATTGTACATTAAAAATTGGGTAGACACCAAAACCCTCTCCAAACACACCTTTTCTGTAAGCAAACCCCGAACCTACTCTTAAATCTAAAGTTGTAGAATTTGTGAGACCATATTCATATTCCAAACCGGGAGTTAAAATGTTTACTGAAAATAATCCATCTTCCACTGAAGGTTGATCTTGTGCGTTGATGGATAAAAATGAACAAAAGCAAAAGCTGAGTAGTATTAATTTTTTCATTAAAAAGTTTTGTTAAATTTTAAGGCGGCAAGTTAAAAAAATGCTATTCTCCAACTAGGATTAATCAATTTTTTTCTCCGCTTGAGTGAGTAATCCGTCACAATTTTGGTTATATATTAAAATGACATAACCTATCAAAAATGACATTTTAAAGGTTGGTTAATTATTCGAGTCAGTTTCCATTTTATCCCTCGATATTTAACCGTTTTTTAGTCAGCAGCATTTTTTGCAACTCAGGATATGGACCATTTAATTCAGGAAATATTTTCATAAAAAGATGATTACCGGAAGTCACGGCCGTTTGATATTCCTGTTCAAAAATGTTGATGATAATTTAAATTGAAAAAGGATTCAGGCAGTTTTTTTACTTTTAAATTGATTTTTTCTTTCTCTAAATCAATTAAACTTCACCCGGCTAAAAAATAAATTTAATCTCTAAGGGTTTAATTCCCGAATGCTTGCAGCGTAAGTAATATTTTATTTATTTATTTTTTTCAGATACCTCGTATGCCTGCATCGAAGTTGTTCATTAATTTTAGAGAGAATAAATTTAATTTAATGCCCTTTGAAATGAAAATTAATCGTTGATTTACAAAAATCCCCGTACTTTTGTAAATTAGTTCAATTAAATACTATTTAAAATTTTTTTCAAAGCGTTTTGCAAAGACTATTATTTCAAAATAAAGATGAGTTTAATATACTTTTTGAAGCTGCTTCAGAAGGAATAATTGTTGTGGATGCTTCCCAAACCATTGTTGCTGCCAATTCATCTGTTGAGAAAATGTTCGGATATAAAGAGGGGGAAATGATAAACCAACCTCTTACTATTTTAATTCCTTCCAATTATCGTCCAAAACACGGAGTACATTTTAAATCCTTTTTGGCACATAGCGAAAAACGTCAAATGGGGAATGGGCGCGATTTATTTGGAGTTAGGAAGGATGGAACCCAATTTCCCGTGGAAGCTGGATTAAATCCTTTTGAAATTGAAGGGAGGCAATATGTGATGTCATTGATTATAGATATTACCGTAAGGAAAGAAACTGAACGCCAGATAGTAGATCTAAACACCCATCTGGAAGATAAGATAAAAATAAGGACCAAGGAATTACAGGAAAGTATTCAGGATCTCCAAAGCCTTAACCTTAATTTAGAAGGGGAAGTACAAAAGCGGAAACAGGCCGAGAAGAAAATTAAGGTTGCCTTGCAAAAGGAGAAGGAACTGAATGAGCTTAAAACTAAATTTCTATCCCTGGTATCACATGAATTTAAAACCCCTTTGAGCGGAATTTTAACATCGGCCACCCTGACTGAAAAATACATTCAGGAAAACCAACAGGATAAAAGGGAAAAACATCTTGGGACTATACGCAACAAGGTACATTACCTCAATAATATTTTAAATGATTTCTTATCTATTGAGCGTTTAGATGCGGGTAATGGCCAGTATAAGTACAATTCTTTCAGCCTTAAAAGACTTATTAATGAAGTAGTTTACAACGCTAATGTCACTTTAAAAAGTGGACAGGAATTGATTTATCCCCAAGAAATGGAAGATATGATGCTCTACCAGGACGAAAAAATATTAGAGCTTATCTTATCCAATTTAATAGGTAATTCTATTAAATATTCACCGGAAGACACTCTTATTAAATTTGAGGTATCGCCAACTGAAAATGCCATGATTTTTATGGTGGAAGATCAGGGAATCGGGATACCACAGAAAGATCAAAAGCATATTTTTGAACGTTATTTTAGGGCTGAAAATGCTGTTTTAAATCAGGGAACAGGAATAGGACTGAATATTGCCAGGACGCATTTGGAAAATCTGGGAGGGAGTATTGAATTTACCAGTATCGAGAATGAAGGCACTAAATTTATAGTAAAAATACCAATCTTAACACCATGAAAAAAATACTGTTAATAGAAGATGATGTAACAGTCCGTGAAAATACGGGGGAACTCTTGGAACTTTCAAAGTATGAGGTCATTACCGCATCCAATGGAAAATTAGGAGTGGAAAAAGCCGAAAAATATTCCCCGGACATTATCATCTGTGATATTATGATGCCGGAATTGGATGGTTATGGTGTTTTGCAGGAATTATCCAAAACTCCTGAAACCGCGAATATTCCCTTTATTTTTCTCTCGGCAAAAACTGAACAAAAAGATATACGGAAAGGTATGAACCTTGGAGCCGATGATTATCTAACAAAACCCTTTGAAGAAGAAGATCTTTTAAGCGCAATTGAAAGCCGGCTGGCTAAGGTTGCTATTTTAAGTTCCCGGAATGAATCTGAAGATTTTAAAACCACAGATTCTTCTCTGAGCAACCTGGATGACTTGCGCGCACTAATTAGCAATCATGAATTGCAGAATTTTAAAGCAGGAGATTTAATTTACGAAGCCGGCAGGCAATCAAATTCTTTCTTTTTAATAAAGCGGGGAGTGGTAAAATCCCATAGGGTAGATAGTCAGGGAAAGGAATTAATCACGGAATTGTATAGGGAAGATGATTTTTTTGGAAATACCTCCTTTAAATCTATTGCAGCATATCAGGAATTTACTACTGCCATTGAGGACACACAACTTTATATGGTATCCAAAGAGCAACTTCATAAAATTTTGGCAAATAATGGGCGTGTTACCCTGGAATTGGTGGAAATATTGAGCAACAGTTTGTCCGGAATAAAGGAACAGCTTATGGATATGGCTTATGGATCTGTCCGTAAAAAAACAGCCAATACTATTTTGCTCTTTGCTGAAAAGATTAGAAAATTTCCATTGAAAAGTATCCGGATCTCCCGTGCCGATCTGGCCGGGGTTGCAGGAATGGCTCCCGAGAGTTTAATAAGAACACTGTCCGATTTCAAAAAAGAAGGTTTGATAGAAATTGAAGGCAGAAATATTAAATTGTTGAATGCTGAGGCACTTAAAAATATTTCCTGATTTTTTTAAAATCTAATTAGCTCATAACTGACTTTGATCATTTTTCATGAGCCCTAAACCCATTAATTTCGCAGGGAATAATTGATTTTTTGCTGATGAATGTGTTAATACTTACTGATTTTTCGAATGTGGCCGAGAATGCTGGTAAATATGCGGTGCATTTTTTAGAAAATGTACCTGTAAATTTTTATTTACTGAATATACAAACAAGTAATTTTCGTGGATGTACAGATACGTGTATTGAAGAGAAAAGGAATGCTGCTCTTGAGAAACTCAATGACTGTATAACTAAACTTGAAAACACTTCCCCAAATCCATCTCATACTTTTACTCCGCTTTTTTCGGAGGATAATTTGGTGATAACCACCAGAAAATATGTAGCCGAAAAAAAGATCAGTTTTATCGTAATGGGAGCTGCAGGTATAGATATGCAGTACAATGCGTTGTTGGGTAACCACACCTATGATATTATAAGGAAGATAAAATGCACTGTTCTTGCTGTGCCTGAAGGAAGCGTATACCGGGAAATAGGTAAAATTGTACTTCCAATTGATTTTTCGGCGGCCCTGGACGATAGGATCTTTCGTTTTTTTGATACTCCCGGCATCTGCCTGAGGAGTAATGTCACAGTCATGGAAATAATAGATAGTGGGAATTTAATAGCTAACCCTGAAATCCCAAGGCAATCATTATCCTCACAATTGCATAAGGATAATGTAAAGTTTATTGAAATTCAGGAAACTGCTGTCTATGATGAAATTCTTCTGACCAAAATTCAAAAAAAATATGATATGATTGTAATTCTAGGAAAAAACCTCAATGTTTGTGAACGGTTATTACATACAAAATATGGGATTTGCACTGCAGTAAGCAATGAATTGCCGGTTTTGGTCTTGCACGGGTAGGTTTAAATTATTCCCTGTTCTGAAATATTTTTAAATACAAATGCGAGGACATCTTCCTCGCATTATTTTTTGCTCTTTGCGCAAGTTCTCCTTCAAAATGCTCGTCTATGGTTTCAAACCATAAATTCATCCATATTCCAAAATGTTCGGCATTTATCTGTTGGTTGTTTTGAGCATCTACCGCAATATGGGCTTTCTGGGGATTTCCGGAATATTTGGAAACAAAAAACAGGTTGCTTTCCCAAAAATCTGTCAGTTTTTCTAAATGCTCATCCCAGTTTTTTATGCTATTGTTAAAAAAGAAACCTATTTCCTTATTCTCCCTCACTTTCTTGTAAAATTCTGCAACCAGCAATTGCACATCATTTTTGTTTTTGAGGTCTTGTTTCATATTTTTCTTTGTGGTTTTTGTGACAAATCCGATCCTGATGTTTTGAGTATTTTATGTCTAAGATAAAGTAACTCCTAAATTTTAGTTTTTCTTTTTTTTCTTTTTAATTATTTTAAAGCTACAATTAATAACTTCACTGGAATAATTGTGAATTATGAATGAGATTTGATAATCCGAATAATATCATCTTTTTGAACTACCCCGGATTGTCGCCACAATTGTTCTCCGTTCTTGAACAAAATTAGGGTAGGCACGCCTCTTACCTGGTATTTTCCTGCAAGGGCTTCATTTTTATCCACATCAATTTTCACAATTTTTACACCATCTCCCAATTCCGCTTTGGCATCTTTTAAGATTGGTGCCAACATTTTACAAGGCCCACACCAATCGGCATGGAAATCCACTAAAACGGGTTTGCTGTCTTTTATTATCTCGCTGAAGTTGCTTTTCATAATCTTAGTATTTTAAAAAGGCTGAATAATATTTCACCATAAAGCTGAAAACACAATTGAAGTTTATATTCTATTCGACAATTTTTGGCACTTCAACATTTTAATTAAGACGTGATCATTCTTTTAAAATTACAAAAATTAAATTTTAAAACCTTCTAAAAGCTTCTTTTTCAAGTTGCTCCCTATGATCGGGATGCGCGATGGAAATAAGGGCTTTAGCCCGTTGTTTTAAATTTTGGACTAAAGTTCAAATGCCATATTCTGTGGCTATATCGTGAACGTGTGCCCTTGTAGTGGTAATGCCTGCCCCTTCTTTTAAATAGGGGACAATTTTGGAGAATCCTTTACTGGTAATTGAAGGCATTGCAATAATAGCCTTTCCTCCTTCAGACAAGGAAGCGCCCCTAATAAAATCCATTTGGCCGCCAACTCCGGAATATTGATATCTCCCTATGGTGTCGGCGCAAACCTGGCCGGTAAGATCAATTTCAATGGCACTGTTTGTCGCGGTCACTTTGGGTTTTTGCAGGATAATGGACGTAACGTTCGTGTAACCGGCTTCTTTTAAGTGAACAAGTGGATTGTCATCCACAAAATCATATAATTTTTGAGATCCCAAGGCAAAACAGGTTACCAGTTTGCCGGTTTTCACCTCTTTTTCTTCACTGGTAATAACACCTTTTTCTATCAATGGAAGAACACCATTAGTTCGTATTTTCAACAATTAAATTAAAATTAATTTGAATCTCTTCTTTTACAACGATTAATCCAAATAATTTTTTGGGAGGAGTCAATTCGAAATCGTTAATATCCAAATTTAATTTTCCGACATATTGAACCGGTTTTTCTTTGATAATTACCGGAACCTTGTAATCTTTTTGTTTTCCGGCAATAGAAATTCTTAACAGGGCAATGGCCTGGTGTGGAGTTTTAAAAAGTAATTCCCTTAACTCCAGTTGTATTTCAGGATATTCGCTGGATTTGATCATGGTCTGGAAATCCTTGTTTATCCCTTTATTCCCGCAGTCAAATCCCTGGGTATCCAATTTGAGTATTGCATTTTCAAAATGGATTTCCTCCGGATTTCCTTCGAATTTTATATTTTTAATGTTTGATATCGAAGAGGTGTTGAAAGCACAGAGAAACTCACTGATATTGGTTTCTCCCGTGATGGTGAGTTGACTTTCAGGAAGGATTTGAAAGCTGTTTTGAGAAAAGCTAAATGCGCTACAGCCTATGGTCAATAGAAAAAGCAGTATAGTTTTCATGTTTTTTTATTTAAAAAGTGGGAGAAAAATTAATTCCTCCCACTTTGGCTCAATCAAATAATATATATTTTAGAAACTAATAGCAGCTTCCACCATAACTCCATTAAATTTCCCCTGGTCTAAAATTGTTTCGGGATTATATCCATTATATTCCTGGTTTACATATTCAACTTTGGTAAGTATGTTTTTGGTCATAAACCAACCTGCTCCTAATTGGAAACGTGACACATCAACGTTGTTTCCGCCAACTTCTTCCCCATCCACATAATTGTAACGTCCACCTACATAAAGGTTTTCATCATTACCAAATCTGTAGATAAGTTCTGCGGCATATTGATTCCAGGTTCTGGTTTCTGTTTCAGTGGATTTTTTTCCGGTTGCTTGTTCAAGAACTCCGAAGAATTCCAATCCTTTGTATTTTACAAAAGGATTAATCATAAATGATGTCATTTCATTTTTTAAATCCGGGTTAATTCTTCCTGATCTGAAAGAACCACCTTCAACTGGTTCCATTACTGAGTAATAACGTGCACCAGATCTATCACCTGCATATAGGTATGCACTTGAAGTTTGATTTGTATGATAGACAGAACCTGTCAACCTAAATCTTAAGTCTTCAGAAAGGTTATTATCGTACCCAACTTTTGCAACAAAAGAAGGACTTGTTGTTCCAGGACTTTCTACAGATTGGTTCAATTTTCCGTTGGTTATTCCAAGCATACCCAAAAACCCGTTTTTCTTTAAATATACTTCTCCACCTACTTCGGTAGTAAAGCTATCCATTAAATAGTTTCCAACAAATGGATTGTGAATTGATTGGGCATTATCAGTTCTTCTAAAATGGGTATCCCCGTAGTTAATTTCCATATGCCCTATTTTAACGGTCACAAATTGCATAATTTCTTCCATAAATCCTTGGCTTACAAAGTCAAGTCGGTCAATTTGAAGATAGCCACCTTTCACATAAGTTTCTGTGTGGTGACGTGAAGATAAATAGGTTCTAAGGTGCATTCTCACACCAGAATAAAGAGCAACATCCAAATCAAGGTTGGCAGTGGCGAGGTTAAAGTTGGAACCAATTTCTGCAAGCGGCACGAAGCCTGAATTTTCATGGTCTAAACCTTGAAATTGTAATGTTGATTGTCCACCCAACCTAACATGTAAGCCGTCAAAGGTTGATGCTGTGTCTTTAGGTGATTCAAATACATTGATCCCCCTTTTATCCGGTTGTCTGTAATTGTCCAGGTCTCTGTTATTCTGTGCCTGTGTTTGTAGTGCGAAAACTACTAATAGCATAAAGCTTGAAAATTGTATTAATTTTTTCATTTTTGATAATTTTTAAAGTTAAATTGAATTTGATTATTAATTTTTGATTGAATTATTTATTAAATACAGCTTGAAATTTTATATTGACTTCGTCACCCGTGGTAATTGTACCGAACAGTGCGGTTGGAGGGTCTATGTTGAAACTTGACATTTTTATGGCCTTGTTTCCCGATAAAACTATCTCACCATCGCTGATTTTTGAATCGAAAGTAATATCTATCATTTTTTTTGTCCCAGCAATTGTTAAATACCCACTGGTTGTAATTTTGCATTGACTTTTTGAGGTGCAATCAATATTGTTTACTTTGACAAGTTTGTAAATTATTGTTTTGTATTTGTCGGTATCAAGAGCTTTGTAAATATTTTTATTCATTCCTCCTTTTCCGCTATCCAGGCTTTCTGCAATTACAGTAAAATCAAGTTGACTGATTTTTACAAGTTGACCATTTTCCATTTCAAGGTTTATGGTTCCCTGGAAATCCTTCGCAAGTATTTCCCAATCATGAATATTTGAAGTTCCTAATACTTCCATCTTGGAAGCAGACTTATTTACCTCGAAAGTTTGGGCAACCGAAATTTGTGATGTTAGAATCAATATTAATAGGCTCCCAATTGTCAGCCAAAAGTTTTGTTTAGTTTTCATAGTTCTTGTTGTTATTTTGAGCAAAGTTAGGGGCAAAGCTAAGACTTGAATATGACAATTGTCAGTTTTCAGGCTCTTTATTTAGATTTAATAAAAGAAGTATTATAATATGATAATCCTCAGTTTTTGATTCTTTATTTTAAGAAAAAACTATAAGATTTCAATAATTTTTGGTATTTAATTTATAAATATAGCAAAAATTTTATTAAAAAATTTGTTTAATGCAATTGTAATAATAAAATAATTGTCTTAGCAGATGTAATTTTTCCCTTAATAGGGACAAAAAAAATGCATCATACGTGGTTAGGATGAGGCATTTATAAATAAGAGATTGAATACTTTTTGCAGCACTCATAATTTCATAATATGTTAACAGATTTTTGGTTTGATAACTTCACCGATATTATAATGAATTAGGAATGAGATTTGATAATCCGAATAATTTCATCTTTTTGAACTACCCCCGATTGTCGCCACAATTGTTCTCCGTTCTTGAACAAAATTAGGGTAGGCACGCCTCTTACCTGGTATTTTCCTGCAAGGGCTTCATTTTTATCCACATCAATTTTCACAATTTTTACACCATCACCTAATTCCGCTTTGGCATCTTTTAAGATTGGTGCCAACATTTTACAAGGCCCACACCAATCGGCATGGAAATCCACTAAAACGGGTTTGCTGTCTTTTATTATCTCGCTGAAGTTGCTTTTCATAATCTTAGTATTTTAAAAAGGCTGAATAATATTTCACCATAAAGTTGAAAGCACAATTGAATTTTATATTCTATTCTACAATTTTTGGCACTTCAAATTCTAATTAAGACGTGATCATTCTTTTAAAATTACAAAAATTAAATTTTAAAACCTTCCAAAAGCTTCTTTTTCAAGTTGCTCCCTATGATCGGGATGTGCGATGGAAATAAGGGCTTTAGCCCGTTGTTTTAAATTTTGGCCATAAAGGTTCACAATGCCATATTCTGTGGCTATATAGTGAACGTGCGCCCTTGTAGTGGTGACGCCAGCTCCTTCTTTTAAATAAGGGACAATTTTGGAGAATCCTTTATTGGTAATTGAAGGCATTGCAATAATAGCCTTTCCTCCTTCAGACAAGGAAGCGCCCCTAATAAAATCCATTTGGCCGCCAACTCCGGAATATTGATATCTCCCTATGGTGTCGGCACAAACCTGGCCGGTAAGATCAATTTCAATGGCACTGTTTATCGCGGTCACTTTAGGGTTTTGCCGGATTATGGACGTATCGTTGGTGTAGCCTGCCTCTTTGAAATGAACAAGTGGGTTGTCATCCACAAAATCATATAATTTTTGAGATCCCAAGGCAAAACAGGTTACTAGTTTGCCGGTTTTTATCTCTTTTTCTTCACCGGTAATAATACCTTTTTCTATCAATGGAAGAACACCATCTGACAGCATTTCGGTATGAATCCCCAATCTTTTATGGTTCATTAAATTGGCGAGGACCACATTTGGGATCCCTCCAATTCCCATTTGTAAAGTGGCTCCGTCCTCTATCAAGCCTGCAATGTGCCTGCCTATTTTTTGTTCAATCTCAGAAGGTTTTGTATTTGGAGTAGCGTAAATTGGTTCGTCCACTTCTGTGGCCGCAAAAATTTTGCTGATGTGTATAATCCCATCGCCGTGGGTCCTGGGAACACGTGGGTTGATTTGGGCGATCACTTTTTTTGCGGTTTGGATCGCAGGCAACGTAATATCTACGGAAACTCCCAGGGAGCAATATCCATGTTTATCTGGAGGGGAAACCTGGATAAATGCGACATCAATGGGCAAAATATTTTTTCTAAAAAGAAGATGAATTTCACTGAGAAAAATTGGGATATAATCACCATTTCCTGAATTTGCGGCTTGCCTCACATTTCCACTTACAAAGCAGGTGTTGATCCTGAAGGATTCGTTATAAGGTGCTTTGGAATATGGCGCATTTCCTTCGGTGTGTATCTGGAAAATTTCCACATTTTTTATTTCCCGGTAACGCTCACATAAGGCATCAATTAAAACATTTGGCGTCATCGCAGCTCCCTGGAGATATACTCGGTTACCGGATTTTACATGTGAAACAGCTTCTAAGGCTGAAACTATATTAAGTTGATTTTCCATTAGATCGTATTTTCAACAATTAAATTAAAATTAATTTCAATATCTTCTTTTACAAGGATTAAACCAAATATTTTTTTGGGTGGAGTCAATTAAAAATTGTTGAAATTGATTCTCCTGTTATGGGTGAACTTAATTTCAGGATGGATTCGAAAGCTGCTTTTAGAAAAACTAATGTACTACAGCCGATAGACAAAAGTAAAGCAGGATAGTTTTTATAATTTATATTTGAAAAGTGGGAAAAAAATCAATTCCTCCCACTTTGGCTAATTCAAACAATATATATTGGAAGCATATTGTGGCTTCCACCTTAATTATATTTATTAATTTGATGCAAAGTTCCTTTAGAAGTAAGTATTAGAATATGACAATTGTCAGTTTTGGAGTTCTTTTATTAAGGCAACTATATCGATTGGGTAGTTTTGTTTATTTTTTTTGAGAAATTGATAAAAATTAGATTGATATAAGGGTTAAATTACAAATATGGCAAAAAAATATATTTGGGCACATATTGATTTTTAGTTTAAATAAGGTCATAAAAAACTTCATCTTGGCCAGGATGGAGCATTTATATATAAATATTGAATGCTTTATGCAGCTTTCATAATATCATAATGTGCTAACAAACTTTGATAAAAACATAAACTTTCTTCGTCAGATCTTGTACAGGATTGTAAGAAACCAGTTAGGTCCAGGCATTCAAAAGTGATACGAGTGTATTTACTGTTTGATATAGGAAGTTTTAAATCGATGGTTTGAGCATTGTAATCGATTTTGATATCTCTGGCATCAAAATATCTTTCAATAATGCTGGTATGAAGATCTTCAAATTTGGCATTCTCAACCTTGGGATTGGCTATGCTAAATGATATCAATTTTTTAACTTCATCAATAATTGCAGTTTGGGTAGTTATGCTCATAGTCACATTCATTAAAGTTAATAATTCATTTTTTTTGTCCCGGCAAAGGTAATTTTCGTATGTTAACAAAAAGCTAATAAATTAAGGGTTAATCGTTAATTAACATTATGCGGCCAATTATTAAGAAAACCTTAGGATTGTATATGATTTATTATAAGCGGAGCATTTATGAACCTGTATTTTTCATCCAGAGAAGCCGAGTTCATGAAAATAGTTTTTTTAGTGCGGACAATTCCATAATCGTTGTGGACAAGGCCAAAAACGTGGTATTTTAATTTTAAATTCCTAATTCGATTTGCCAATTTTATACAGCCAATATGATGTTTGTTGTCCAATTCATCCAGGATTCCAAAGGGTGGCCCATGAGTAATCAAAAAATCGGTATTTTGGGGGATTTTGTTCCAGTGGAAGAAATTTGGTTGTCCCGGGTTTTATTAATCGCCCAATGTCCATCTCAAGGGGTAAAAGGGGACCCTCAAAAACTCACGTTTTCAATACAAATTAGTTCCAAGTTTTTATTTGTGTTCTCTCACAGTAGTTTAGCTATTCCTTCACTGCTTTCATTAAAGATTTTGCCGATCCCGAGCTTTTAAGAATCACTTTGCTGTTCATCACTGAATGGTTTTTAGAATCAATCCTAAAGGTGAGTTCAAGTTTGTATTTTACATCTTTGCCTTTCTTTAGCAAATCGAATAGTGTTCTACTTACTTCCTTAAAAGATACCCTTATGGGAATTTGAAGTTCAGTGTCGCTTTTCTCTTTAATATCGGTGACACCGGGTATTTCTCCCTCTATCCATTCATGGTCTTCTATGGCAAACTTATAAGCGAGGTTCTTTGCCTTGATTGAAAAAACGTTTTGATTTTTTATGGAAACATTAAGCTGGAGAGCTGCTCTCGAAAAGTTAAGGGAATCAACCTGAATATGTTTCGAAGTAAGCTCAGGGATATAAATTAGTGGCAGAAGTCGTTTGACATCCACGTCAAATTTCTTTCTAAAACTAATGTTGGTGAAGAAGGTTGCGTGCAATCTATATTCAGCCGAATCAATATCCTTTCGCTCACTGGCTTTTAGGATTGAGGTAAGGTGATGATTTAGAATTGTTAGCGGAAGTGAAATCCAACTGGTGTCATTGCTCTTCAGTGTGATTGTCTTTTTGTATTGATTTTTGATTACTTCTACACCATTAATAAAAATATTGTATTGTAAACTATCTGCGGTGAATGAGAAAGGAAGTTGATTTTTTAAAAGCACTTTTACTGTCATCTCTGTCTTCTCTGCAGTAAGTGACGTTATCTTTATAATGGAAAGCTCAACACGAGGAAGCAAAAACGTTTTATAAGGACTTGTATCTCGTTTATAGCCAACAAATCACCAAATAAAAAATGCAGCCAGACTAGCGATAAAAATAAATAGAATCGTTAACAGTAATTTCTTTGTCATGATTACTTCCACCTTTCCTTCTCAATTATCTTAATCCCTGTTTTTTCTTTTTAATATCCTGCTGGATGATTCCAAATAAACTATTGTCGATATTGGCAATCATACCAATGAGAATCCGGGTATGATAAAACCTCTCCAATCTTAGTATCCTTCAAATCAATACATAAGTATCTAAATTTAATTGAAATTTTTATTTTAAAAAAAATGTTCTAATAAAACAGAAACA
>Ga0314774_1001658_pt1 | contig 13819 bp, 15 predicted proteins | sample MetaGCBIA2018_FD_204515 | JGI IMG/M metagenome (GOLD analysis project Ga0314774, IMG submission 204515) | Cryopeg brine microbial communities from Beaufort Sea near Barrow, Alaska, United States - CBIA 2018 | ecosystem: Environmental > Aquatic > Marine > Coastal | place: USA: Alaska | collected... | reverse complement strand
TTTGTGCTTGCTGGCGTTGGCTTTGACCTTGGTGCCATCCAGGGCGATCTGCCCCAGTTTGATGAGTTTCATCTCTCGCGCCAGCAACAAGACCTGGACAAACAACGCTTCGAGCTGGGGCAAGAAGCGTCGTCTGAACGTCGCAATGGTGTCGTGATCCGGGTGCGTGTTGGCCGCCAGGTAGCGAAAAGCAATCGAGTCATAGGTGGCGCGTTCAATCTTTCTGCTGGAGAACATTCCGGTGGCATAACCGTAGATCAATAGGCTGAGCAGGATGGCTGGGTGGTGTGCCTTTGATCCCCGTCCCGCGTATTGGCGGGTCAGTTCTGATAGATCGAGTTGATCAACAACCTCGACAACGAAACGTGCCAGATGGTCTTCTGGCAACCAGTCCGTTACCGAAGGAGGGAAAAGATAGGGGGGTATCTCGGTCTGCGGTTACAAAGCGGCTCATCATCAGTATCCAGTCGTGATTAAGGCCGTGCGATTATCTCACAGCGGACTTGTCAGGTTAAGTCCGACAGGCTGCTAGTGTGTAGTTTCTGGATGGGCGCAAACTAGTACTATTCTGGCTTTTTATATTGACGCTTACTCTCAAATAACCTTAACTGTTATTGATGCTCTCTAGTTCGAACACAGTTTTGTGAACGATGTAGTTTGGGAGCGTGTTCTGGACCAAGTGGGAGGGGAAAAGAATAAAACATCCTCCCGTGCGCATTAAGAAGGAAAGGAATCCAGCCTCAAATGCCGAAACCGTATCTCCGGAATAGGCTCAAGCGACTAACCACTGAGAACAAAATGGTCGCAAGTTCCGGTTTTCTTCCTCTTCGGAAAACAAGAACAAAATCCAAGTGAAGTAAATCATCGCTCTAGCCGAAAGGCAGGGCAGAAAGGAGAAGGAAAAATGATCACACAATTTCGCAAAACGTTAGGCTACTCCTTGACCACAGCGTTTTTCCTCGCTTCGGGCGCAGCGGCCGCAGCCGAGGAAGCAACACAAAGCGCTGAGACGGTCAGCAGTGGAGATCTCATGGAGCTCGCGGCGAATCCCGCCAACTGGGTTATGTGGGGCGGGCAGTACGACGGCCAGAGATACAGCAAACTCGATCAGATTAATGCTGATAATGCCGGAAGCCTGCAACCGGCATGGACGTTCTCCACAGGTGTCTTACGCGGCCACGAGGGTGGTCCGCTTGTATTCGGCGACACCATGTACATTCACACGCCTTTCCCGAACAATGTTTTTGCCATTGATCTGAAAACTCAGAAAATCAAGTGGAAATATGCGCCGACCCAGGATCCGTCGGTCATCGCTGTCATGTGCTGTGACACGGTGAACCGAGGACTGGCTTACGCTGACGGCAAGATTTTTCTCCAGCAGGCAGACACCACCCTGGTCGCGCTAGATGCAGAGAGTGGCGAGGTGCTGTGGAAAACCATTAACGGCGACCCCTCCAGAGCACAGACGAACACCAATGCGCCGCTGGTCATCGGCAACAAGATCATAACCGGCATCTCGGGTGGTGAATTCGGTGTCCGCGGCTATATCACTGCTTACGATATAAATGACGGCAAGCTGATTTGGCGGGCATACAGCACAGGCCCCGATGAAACCATGCTGATAGATCCAGAAAAGACCATCGATGCCGCAACCGGCGAGCCGGTTGGCAAGGACTCGAGTCTCGAAACCTGGGAAGGCGACCAGTGGAAGATCGGGGGCGGTACCACCTGGGGCTGGTTTACCTATGATCCGGAACTCAATTTGCTCTATTACGGAACCGGCAACCCCGGAACCTGGAACCCGGCCCAGCGCCCTGGCGATAACAAGTGGTCCATGACTATCTTTGCTCGGGATGCGGACACAGGCGTGGCCAAGTGGGCCTATCAGATGACTCCGCACGATGAGTGGGATTACGACGGCGTCAACGAGAAAATCCTTGTAGACCAGAAAATCAACGGCGAGATGACACCCCTGGTCGTACATTTTGACCGAAATGGTTTTGCCTATACCCAGAACCGGGTGACCGGTGAGTTGCTGAAAGCCGACAAGTACGACCCTGCTGTCAACTGGGCAAGCAAGATCGATATGGAAACCGGCCGGCCGGTACTCAACGAGGAATACGGCACCTCCGGTAAGGTCGGCACCAACGTAACCGGCATCTGCCCGGCGGCGTTGGGCTCAAAAGACCAGCAGCCCGCTGCCTTCTCGCCAAAAACGGGATTGTTCTACGTTCCTACCAACCATGTGTGCATGGATAATGAACCGAACGAGGTTGGCTATACTGCCGGTCAGCCCTATGTAGGCGCGACACTCTCCATGTATGCAGGACCGGGGGACATCACGAACCCTGTCAAAGAGTTTGAGGGGCCGCGCATGGGCACCTTCATTGCCTGGGACGCAACCACCGGTGAAACCAAGTGGTCGATCCCGGAGCGCTTCTCAGTCTGGAGTGGTGCTTTGGCAACCGCGGGCGACGTTGTCTTCTATGGCACGCTTGAGGGCCATCTGAAGGCTATCGATGCCAAGACCGGTGAGTTGCTTTACAGCTTTAAAACGCCATCCGGCATCATTGGCAATGTCAACACCTGGAGTTTCGAAGGCAAGCAGTATCTCGGCGTGCTGTCGGGCATTGGTGGCTGGGCCGGTATCGGCATGGCAGCCGGTCTGGAAGACCCAAACGCGGGCCTCGGTGCGGTGGGTGGTTACAAGGACCTGAAAAACCACACCCAGTTGGGTGGGGTATTGACGGTATTTACGTTGCCCGACTCAGCGCTTGACGGCCAGAAGGTCAGCCAGAACTGATAATCGTTTCGGCTACTAACTGATGATGCCCGCCACCGCTTCGCGGGGCGGGCTTTTTCCGCGAAAGGTTATTCTATGAAATTCAAAAGACCCTTCATCGTTGGCTGTTTGGCCATGGGCCTCGCGTTCGCCGGACAGCTCAGTCTTGCTGGCAGCAATGGCAAACAGGATCAGGCATCTACTGCCCGTTCGGAGCCAAAAACAAACGATTATAGCAATTTGGGTGTGGACGGTTATACAGGTACGAAGCCACAAAGCCACACGCAAGTCCAAAGCAGAAAAGAATTCCGCAATGAGGAGGAACCCCGGGAGGTTCCTCCTCGCGCAAACCCTGTCGTCAACGACTACAGCAATCTGGGCGCTGAGTACGGCGGAGATTCGCCTTCGCCGGCTTCCGCCTCCAGTGAGCCGACCACCCCTACTGTCAACGATTACAGCAGCATGGGCGCAGAATATGGCTCAGAATCGAAAAAAACCAAAACAGAGAATGCGGACACCGCTTCTGCCGGCCGCCTCGAACCTCCGAAGGCCACCAAAGCAGATTTGATTGTCGGCTATGGCAAGTATCACGCCAGCTGTGCCCAGTGCCACGGCGAAGATGCTGTCGGCAGCAGTTTTGCGCCCAGCCTGGTCACTCGGTTGAAGAAGCTGGATTATCCAACCTACGTTGATGTGGTCACCAATGGCAAGACCGTCTTTGACAGTACCACGGGTGGCTATAGCGTTATGCCTGCCTGGAAAACAAATGCTGCGGTCATGGCACATCTGGATGAAATCTGGGCCTATCTCAAGGGGCGCGCCGAGGGTGAGGTTAGTTCCGGGAGGCCGCAATGAGTCTGAACCTGGAAAATGTAGCGGCAGGAATTCTGCGCAAAACGGTCACCATGGGGAAGCCATACAGCCGCCTAGCGGCACGAGCTGCCGTTTTGGGAGTTATGTTCCTGCCCGCGTTGTCGGCGGCACAGGACACAGCGGGCAAGGATGTGCTCCGGGTTTGTGGTGACCCCAGTAATATGCCTTTCTCCAGTGCCGAACTCGAGGGATTTGAGAACAAAATTGCCGAACTTTATGGAAAAGAGCTCGGTTTACCAGTGGAGTACACCTGGCTCGCGCAGCAGTTCGGTTTTGCCCGTAATACCCTCAAGCGTTGGCTGGCGGCGGAGAACCGATACGCTTGCGATCTTATTATAAGCGCGACCACCGGGTTTGAGATGGGTAAAATAACCTTGCCTTATTATCGCTCGACTTACGTGCTTGCCTATGCAAAGGGGCGGGGATTGGACGCCGTAAAAACGCCGGCTGACCTGATCGCACTACCGGAGGATGAGAAAAAGGATCTGGTCATCGGCGGCTTTGCCGGATCACCGCCCGTTGACTGGGTCGTGCGCAACGGCATGGCAGGGCAATTACGCGGCTATCGCGGGGAGTCCGGAAACTATACGGAAACTCCCGGCGACATGGTTTCGAAAGATCTGGTCAACGGGGATATCGATGTCGCATTGATCTGGGGCCCCATCGGTGGATACTTTGCGCAGCAGGAAAAAAGCGTCGATATCGAAGTCATCCCTTTCACGGCGGCGGACGGCATGCAGATGGACTTTCCTATCTCAATGGCCGTGCGCTATGGCAACGATCAATGGCTGGAGACGACCCAGAATTTCATCGACGATAACAGGGACGCCATCAGGGCTATCCTTGTGGACTACAACGTGCCACTGGTACCGCTGCGTCCCGAGGACAAGGTGGTAAAGGAAGATGATGACGATGATTGACCTTGGATCGGGATCCCTTGTTCCCCTCTCATACTGGAGCCTTCAATAACATGCTAGTGAAACGCTTGACTCTGAGCCTGGTGCTGACCGCGAGCATGACTCCTTCAGGGGGCTTAACAGCGAGCCCGGAGGTGGCTGACGAACCGGAGTTCTCCAGAGCCAATACTTTGTTGTTCCTGGACGATCACCTGACCGGGCCTGAGCATTCCGCAAGGTATGTCTACAGCACTTCCCGCACGGGTTCCCAAGACAGCGACTTTGACGACCGTATAATCATGACAGCACACCCTGTCCCGGGTAGTGATGTTAAGCGCGTCGCATTCGACTTGTCGGCCGAAAATGGGCAGACGCCGGTTCCGCCGGTGGAGCGTGCCCGCGGCAATCCCATGATAATGGTCTTTCTTCAGTCGGATGTGCTTGATCTAGCGGAAGCCACTGGCGGGCACTGGCGCTATTTTCAGAAACACATGAAACTGGCGCTGGAGCATGACGCGCGGGTTGAACCGGTAATTATCGATTTTCAGGGTAAGCGCATGGAGGCCTACCAGATCACGGTTCAGCCCTATGCCAATGATCAGGACCGTCGCAACGAACTGGGGCGTTACCGACATAAAACGTACGAATTCGTGCTCTCGGATGAACTGCCTGGTGAGATTTTTGAACTCCGCAGTATCACTCCGGCTGAAGAAGAGTCGGAGCCACCAATCATACGACAGGTATCTTTGCAGGCGTTCGAGGAGCTTCCTGCCAAGTAGTAGCCTTCATACCCCAGAATATGTGCCTGTCGGTTCCAGCTCGTTCAAGAGCGAGGACCGACAGGCATTATTAAATGCTCCCTATTTAACGCAGAACCCCTGCAGCTTTTGCTTTATGAGTGGCGATTACGTCCATGAGAGGAGGAGAAAGGCAATCATAAGGAGTCAGCCCCAGCTCCTCCAGACGTGCTCTGACATTGTCCATTTCGTCTGGATCGGCGGCGCCTTCGATAATTGACGAAACGAATGCCGCAAATGTTGGAGCCGCCCACCCCGACTCGTCTGAAAGCTCGGTATGAACAAAGTCCAGACCGTAAAAGGGGTGATTCTCATCTTCGATGCGGCCGTACATGTGCACCCCGCACTCCTTACAGGCGTGTCTCTTTATCACGGCGCCGGGATTGACCACCTCCAGCTTGTCCTCGTTGGCCGTTACCTCCACGGCATCGCGACCAACAACAGCAATCTGCGAGAAGGTGGCGCCGTCCGGCTTCCAGCACTGGGTGCAACCACAGACATGGTTATGCGCAGTCTGGGCGCTTACCTTCACCGTGACCGGGTTCTCTGAGCAATTGCAGGTCAGTTCCCCACCGGCGAAGCCTTCTTTAGTGGGGGCAATTCCATTGTCTACTGAGGGATGAATCTTAACTGAAGTAACCATGGTGCTCTCTCCATCATCGGCGTTGGTTTTATTTTGCGCCAGGTATTTGGAAACGATCTGCGCTCTTAAAGCATAGCTTGATCAAAGGGACTTTCCACCAACTACAATGATTCTATACTCTAAAAATTCGCTTATTAATATTTTGCGATAGGATTATATACAGGTCCCGGGGCGGAGTGCAACCCGACCGGTAGTGACCCGGAAGGCCTCTTCCCCACGGCGTTGGGGCATGAAGGCAAGAGCATCCGTTCAGTGATTTTCTTCGATCGCTAAGGCCGGTCCAAATCGCGGGGACGGTTGCAACCGTCCCCCACAAACTTGTACCCCTTATGAATGAAGAAATGACCTTGGTTGCCGCCCGAATCGGGCAGAAACCGGACTGGAGCTAGCGTGCGCTGTATGACTTGTCGATACCGCACTGCCGGGCCGCTCTGTTCCGGGCCTGCGCCAGCAATTGCCTGTAGCGGCTTGCCATGTTGCCCTCGCGAAGAACCTCCGGTCTTTCGCCACCCGCCTGTTGGCCCCGCTTGAACGTCAACATTGTCAGGTAATCGTCGTAACTGACTTCCTCTGCAATTTGGTCGATGCTGCAGGAGCACTTGTACAGGTTCGTGTAATTGGCCCCGCCCAGTTCCTCCATGCACCCGAATACATACTCGACTCTTTCCTGAGTCGGGTAGTCATGTGTTGACTCCGCGTTCGCGAGGGAGGCACCAAAGAGGCTCAAAGCCAGTAGGCAGCCGACAATTTTTGTTCTACTCATGTTCACCACACCTCCAAAAAACTTTCTGAAAGACTCACACCACATCAATATTGGTGTCTGCATCTGCGGGTATTTTGTTTCGTGCAGTATCGACCTGAGTCTAGCCCAACCCAACAGGGTTTTCCTCACTCGGAGTCATTGTTCCGGACGGTCAAATTCTGCCCGGAGCAGTGGACTTCCCCCGATAAATAAGTCCTTTCTCGCCGATTTCCTGAACCGGTGCCAGTTCTTTCTTTGTTTTCTCGCTGAGTGCGCTTGCACGTTTCTTTGTTGTAGTAGTCACTCATTACAGATGGAGGGGCTCAAAGCTGTACAGGGCGAGTGGAACCTGGTCTGCCTGTCTCACTCCGGCAGAGTGTCACCCGACCCGCCCATTTCGGCCGGCATATCTTTCATTTTTGGCAGCCCGTCCCGGATCGGCAGCACCGACTCCTGGTAATGCACGTGCAACGCAGGTTCGAACTTCAGGTCCGGAAGATTAGCCACGTACACATCCACCAGATCCCACGCCGGGTGATCTGTGAAAACATGCCCACCGCAATGCTTACACCATTTGCGGTAGCTCTGCTCCGTTAGATGAAATTCGCCAACCTGGTCGGCACCCGACAGGATCTGGAAGCTCTCCGTGGGCCAGAGCGAAAAGGCGTTCACCGGCCCAGCCGACCAACGGCGGCAAGAATCACAGTGGCAATACCCCATCGCCTCTGGCGCCCCGGAAACCTGAAATTTCACGGTTCCGCAAAAACAACTACCCTGATACTGGCTCATGATCGTCTCTCTTGTTTGTTGTTGTTCCGCAATCACTCTCCCAAAGACCATCCCTGTCTGTCAACCTGATCGGTTGGCCTGGGCGCCCCGGAGCGCGTCTTTCGGCACATAAACCTCACCCAGGTTGTTTTTTCGGTTCTGAGGTCCGTCACTAGATCCTCTGTGTTCATTGCGTTGATTATTTACCCATTTTCCGGTCACGGCAGGTAAGCCCGGCCATACCACAGCCCAGACGAACCATGGCATGTCTGTTACTGCCGGGGTCGAGGGCTGGCTAGCCCGGTGACGAGCGCCCGCAGTCGGTTTGGCTTAACCGGCTTATTGAGCATTGGCATATACTGTGAGGAAACAAGCATGCGGATTTCATCACTGCGGTCAGCCGTCAGAATAGCTGCGGGAACATCCCGCTCTAGGTGTCGACGCATGTGGTAGATCGCTTCAAATCCGGTCCGGTTATCATCCAGATGATAGTCTGCAAGGATGATATCCGTATCCTGGCAGCGAGCGACGGCTTCTTTCGAACTTCCGGCCGTTACCACCTCGCATCCCCAGCGCTCCAGCAGCGCCCTCATACTGTCCTGCACAATATTTTCATTATCTATGACCAGAACCCGAAGCCCTTCAAACGACACCTTTGCAACCTGAGGAATATCAACAAAAGGCACTGGCAAAGGTGCCGAGACATGCTGCGGCAGAGTGATAGTGAAACATGAGCCTTTGCCATACCGGGATGCCACTCGAACTTCATAACCCAATACCCGCGCCATCCGGTCCACGATGGCAAGCCCAAGACCAACGCCCTGACGGCCGCCAGTCCCTTTCGGAAAAATCTGGTGAAATTCAGTAAAAATGTCCGCGAGCTTCTCAGCTTCAATACCTACTCCGCTGTCCCAAATGCCGATTTCCAGGCCCTGGCTACGGCGGCGAGTGGCGAACAGCACGCCGCCCTCTCGCGTATATCGGAAAGCGTTGCTGAGCAGATTTCGAAGGATTCGGGTCAGCATACGCGGGTCAGTAATCACCCTGCCCTCGCCAGCCCGCAACCGGAAGTTAAGCTCAGCGTTTTCAGTCATGAACTTTGACGACGCCACCGGCTACCTGATCGGCCCGGAGAACGAAGGCCTGGAGTGCATGTTCACCTTTATGAACACCGCCCGTATCGGCACTGCCATTCAGGGTGTCGGCCCCGCAGAGTTGTCCTATCAATGGGCTCTGGACTACGCCAAGGGGCGCCGTTCCATGCGCGCGCTATCCGGCAAAAAAGACCCCGATCATGTTGCTGACAGCCTGATTCACCACGCCGATGTGCGGCGCATGTTGCTAACCCAGAAAGCCATCGCGGAAGGTGGCCGGGCCATGCTCTATTACTCTGCCCGCCTGGCCGACCATATGGTTGAAGGCCTCGCCGCCGTAGATGATAAAAAAGCGGATACTTACGACGACAAACTTGGCTTCCTGACCCCGATCCTCAAAGGGTTCCTCACCGAACTGGGGAATGAAGCGGCCAACCTGGGCGTTCAGGTTTTTGGTGGCCATGGCTACATACGCGAGCACGGTATGGAACAGATCGTGAGAGATACCCGGATTGCCACGCTTTATGAGGGCACTACCGGTATCCAGGCACTGGATCTGCTTGGTCGCAAGGTTCTGTTGACCACCAAAGGTGGGGCGGTTCGTGAATTTACCGCACGGATTGCCAACTTCGCCCGTAAACACCTGACCGACGGCCGTTTGCCCTGGAACTGTTGAAACTCACCGCTCAGTGGAATCTGCTCACCGTGCGGATCATGCTTGCAGCACGCAAGGATCGGGACTTCGTTGGTTCCGCCTCTTATGATTTTCTGATGTACAGTGGTTACGTGACCATGGCTTACATGTGGGCGCGACAAGCTGCGGTAGCGGCGGATCGTCTGGATAACGGGGGCGATGAATCGGAGGCCTTCTATAAAGCCAAGCTGGCCACTGCGGAATTCTATTACGAACGGCTGCTGCCCAGGGCTCAGGCGCACGCTCGCACTATGCTGAGCCCCAGTAAAAACCTGATGCAACTGCATACGGATGATATGGCTTTCACCGGATAAGATATCGGGTGATTTTAGTGAAACGCTGTTCCGGACTTCTTACCCAGCGCTTTCAGAATCTTCGCCAGAGGACAAAATCCGGTAAAGGCCGACTGCAGCAGGTTTGCGCCCACAAATGCGGTAAACCAAAGCCAGTAAACAGAGTGTAATTGCGACAAAATAACACTGAGGAGAATAAATGCTCCCGCAATAGCGAACACCAGACGTTCAATAGACATAGTCATCACCTGTAAAATAAATACTGCCCTTGCGGCAGCCAGATCCCCTATGCAGACTGCTGCCAGCGCTACCACGACGGGGCCATTGCTGCCACAAGGGCAGGAAGTTCAAGGCGTGTTGCCTATAAGGCCTTATTATAGGTGTCCAGATCGATGCCCGAGCGGCCCGGCGCCAGAATGTTGTTCGGGTCCAGGGCGCGTTTGATGGCGTGCTCCACGTCCCGCTTGACCGGGCCGTAGCTCTGCGCAACACGCTCCTGGAAGCGCGTGTTCACGCGGTACACCGCGTAACCTTCCTTCTCGAACTCATCCAGCAGCTCGTTGAAGCAGGCGTCGGCACGCTTGGTTTCCTCGTCATTGGTGCGGTCGTAGAGAACATCGATGACGTGGTGCATGTCGCGTGGAGCGACAATAAACTCGGCCACATAATCCAGACCGTGCTTGTGCAGAATGCGCTTGGCCAATGTCGCCTGCTTCTTGCACTCACTACCACGCGCCTCGCTGACCGGTGCGAACCACATGGAACCCCCACCCCCGCGCCAGTTGTACAGACCAAACTCCTGCAGGTTTGGCACACCGGACATCAGTTCGGCGCGGTATTTGAAAGGCTGGGTATCGCCCGCCTCTTCCTGGGTGACAATGCGGCCCTTGCCGTGCTTTTTGAACACATCGGAGACGATCTTCCAGTTCACGTCGACCTGCTCCTGGGTGCCATACAGCGCTGCGTACAGATTCCACGCGCCCATGCCGGTATCTTGCTGCATTTTCTTCAGGATGGGATCAGGAGTATGCCCCGGCTCGGTAATGTACTGCGCCCGAGTCAGGTGGGCGCTGCCCGCTTCCCAGAGTACGTTGGCAATGACCACTGAATTGGGAATGGTCCCGGACATACGCAGCGGACGTAACAGATCCACGATCTCGACGATGTCCTCTTCGTTCTCGAAGATAACCTCGAACGGCTTGAACACCGGCGGCTTGGGCATTAGCCAGAAGCCCATTTTGGTGGTGATGCCATAGTTGGCCTGGGTAAACATGCCATCCAGCGTCGGACCATAGCCCCACTTGAAGATCTGCCAGGTATTACTGCCCTCAACGCCGCCCATACCGGTGCGATAGACATCACCGTTAGCCATGACCACTTCCATGCCGCACTGCATCATGAAGTGCTCGCCATAGGGCGTGTAACCGACGCCGCGGTCCATGGTATTACCTACCGGCCCGGCAATGGCCGAGGGCGCGGAAAACGACAGCATCAACGGCAGGTTGTGCTCCTGGATATAGTCATACAGCTGCCCGTAGGTGACGCCGGGTTCAACCAGAGCGGTGCACATTACCGGATCGATATTAATGATTTTGTTCATCTTTTTCAGATCAAGGATGACCTGGCCGCGCGCAACCGGGGCGGCCGAGCCGTAACCGAAGTTACGGCCGGTAGAGATGGTCCAGATCGGGATACGATGCTCATTACAGATCTTTACCACGCCCTGAACCTGCTCAACGGTGGTCGCAGTCAGCGCAGCCGAGGGCGCATGCGCCGCGTTTTCGACCGGCATCATGATCTTGTTGTAGGGCACCAGCTGGTCGGCCTTCAGCAGCACGTTATCTTCACCCAGCAGGGTGCGAAACTTCTCGACCGCCTTGTTGAATTCTTCCTGCACTACGCCTTTAGGCAAGACAGCGTTTTTTGGTTCAGACATGGGTCAGACTCCTTCAGGCCTCGATCGAAAAAGAAACGAAACTGCCGGTGAACGGTGCGCTCGCAGCGGGTACGCGTGGGGACGCCATAAACTGTCGCGTTCCCAGCGAAGCCAACAGGTAACCAACACTGCTCGCCCACTGCCCGGACTGACTGCCCGTGCGTGATATTGCGGCCAATTGCCGTGGCAACGCAGCGCTATTCTGGCGCTCTTCACTGAGGCTGAATCCGGCGCCGCATGCATGCAGCTGACGGCTGAGCTTTCGAGAGCACCCTTCGGCAATATCGGTATTGAGCAATCGGTGACGGGTAAGCCCGGCTTCGGCCGTGTGTTGTCCTAGCCATTGCACCCGTGCGCCGGCACTGCGCGCCATATCCACCACCAGCGCAGCCGAGGCGTCATCCAGCAAGCCAATGACCCGCATGGGCTGGCCACTGCGCAGCTGGCGTTCAAAATCCAGTACGAAGTCAAGATTGCTGCCGACTCGCTGGACCTGCAGTTGTGGGCCGAGGGCGGCCTTGGCGCCGCCCAAAAAGTCCGGCTCTGCGGCTCCTCCGTTAACCAGCACTAATGCCGCTGGCACCATTGCCTTGCCGGCAGGCCCAGTGGCGACGCCCGCCAAAGCCTGAGCCGGTCCGCCCAGCACCAGACCGGTCGCACTGCCCAGCGCCATGCCTTTCAATACGAAACGACGATTTACGCTCATGACAGACTCCTCAGGGCTGAGCTGCCGGCGCGGGCAGAGTCGACAGGTATTCAGCTACCTGGGCGATGGATTCGTCATCAATGAAAGACGCCGGGAAAGCAGGCATGGCATTGAAACCATGGCGCACGATCACTTTGATATACGCCTCTGGCAGGCCGCGACCTTGCAGGACCGGACCCACCCCTACCTCGGGTTTATGGCAATAACCACAGACCTTGGCATACAGATTTTCACCACTGCCCCATTGGCTGTCATCCTGCGCCTGGGCCGCTGCAGCCAGCAAAGCAAACGACAAGACACTCGCCACCAGCACCCGTTTCGCGGCCTTGCCACTCAAGAGATCAGACATTATTTATTCTCCATCAAGTGGATCGGAGTAAAGTCAGGCTATTTTCAGAACCGGCTTGATGGTAACGCCGCTTGCTGAGTCCTCAAACGCTTGATTAATCTGATCAAATTCATAGAACTTGACCAGTTTGTCGAACGGAAACTGGCCCACTTTATAGTACGCGATCAACTGTGGAATAAACACCCGGGGGATAGAATCGCCTTCAATGACGCCGATCATACTTTTCCCTTCGGCCATCAGATCATTGTGAATATCCAGATTCACCTCGGGTGTAATGCCCACAATCGCGACGGTGCCCAAGGGTTTCAAGGCATTCAGCGACTGCTTGACCACCTGGGGTACCCCTGTGGTTTCAACGGCATAATGACTGCCGCCACCGGTAAGCTTTTTAACTTCCGCGACAACGTCGACGTCTTTACCGTTGAAAATGTGGGTTGCGCCAAGCTCTTTGGCCAGGGCAAGACGACTGTCGTGCACATCAACGGCAACGATGTACTGGCAACCGATAATTTTGGCGGCCATGACAGCACTGAGACCCACAGCACCGGCACCGTAAACCACTATACTGGAACCAAATTCCGGCTTAAGCCGATTGAAAACAGTGCCGGCCCCGGTCTGGATACCACACCCCAGTGGCCCCAGCAGCGCCAGATCAACGTCCGGATCGACTTTTACCGCATTCCGGGACTTGGCAATGGCGTAGGTGGCAAATGACGACTGGCCAAAAAAAGTCGCCAGCGACTGATCGTCCTGGGCCAGCCGACGACTGCCATCGTCCATAGCACCACCGAAGTTAAGATCGTTGAACGTATCGCACACTGTTGGATGGCCGGTCAGGCAATGCCCGCAATTACCACAGTGCGCAAACGACAGCACCACATGATCACCGACCTGCAGATCAGACACGCCTACACCAACGGCGTCCACAACGCCGGACCCCTCATGACCGAGTACGATCGGGAACGGCGCTATGCCCAGATCCCGCGCAACAACATCGGTATGGCAGACTCCGGTTGCAACAATCCGGACTCGTATCTCGTCAAAGTCAGGTTCTGCAAGCTGTACAGATTCCAGTTTGAAGGCTTCACCCTGGCTATGGGTTACCGCTGCTTTAATGTCCATCAATATGACCTCTTCAATTAATTAACCCGGGCGTTTCCTGTCGAAACCCGGACCATTTCAATTCACGAGCGTAATCAAAACGGATACTGTCTCGGGGTCGTCTGCACACTCACCCACTGCACGG
>Ga0314774_1001657_pt1 | contig 13820 bp, 15 predicted proteins | sample MetaGCBIA2018_FD_204515 | JGI IMG/M metagenome (GOLD analysis project Ga0314774, IMG submission 204515) | Cryopeg brine microbial communities from Beaufort Sea near Barrow, Alaska, United States - CBIA 2018 | ecosystem: Environmental > Aquatic > Marine > Coastal | place: USA: Alaska | collected... | reverse complement strand
CTTGAAGCTTTATCACTATAGAGAACAGCAAATCGACTTTCATCGATTTCTGGAAAAATTTCATCAGCAAATACTTTTGCCCATGATTTTTCTAATGCTTTTTGTTCCCTAGCTGTAAGACCAGTAAAACTATCAACTAAAGACACTTGCTGACAATGGTTTTCTTTGAATGACATAGAGGTTACCTGCTTTCCTAAGTTACCTCTATTATACTATAAACAGTGGATTCATACGGAAAATAACTACAAAATACATAAAATTTTCAAGGTACAAAAGCGAGGCTTTTGACCCCAATATCATATAATTTATTAAATAAATTAAATTCTCAACTTTCCCAGCAGAAATCAGCGAATAAAGCCTTTATAAATGTGGCTTGCTGCTCAATCCATTGCTGTAGTTGACTTTTTATAGTTTCCGTTGCTATAGATTTTGCTTCACCAGTAAGTTCTACAACTAAACTCATCAAATTTTGAAGAGCTGTTGCTAAATCCATATCTTGAATGTCTTCGCAGAATCGAAAGAATAGTTCCCCAAGGGTTTTCTGATCCTTCTCTTCTCTTCGCAACCATTCAATCATGATATAGCGTGTAAAAACAATGGTTGTATGACTAATCATCATGTCATAACTACGACCTTGAAACTCATTGCCGATTTTCATAAATGATTTCGTAGACTTGAAAAAAACTTCAATGCTCCATCGATTTCCATAGGTACGAACGATTTCCTCATTTGACAAGGAACAGTCTGTGCTTAGAATAACTAGCCAGTCATGCTTTTTATTACGGTTTTTAACATAGACAAGTTTTACGGATATTCCTGTTTTAGTTTTAACTATAACCGACCCGATAATGTTGCCGTTACGGCATTTGGGAAGTAATGTACGGAGTTCTTTTAACTCATATTTCTTCCCTTTATAGGTATACTTTTGCTTCATTTGTTTTACCATGCCAATGACATCAATACCTTCAGCTAAACAAGATTTAATCATTGGTTCATGAGTGAACCAATGATCCATGAGTACATAACTGGCTTCAATTCCTTGGTTCAAAGTGTTTCTGATGAGATTTACAGCAACATCACTTTTCTTTTGCATGGATTCGAATCGACGTTTGTATCCGTTTGTTCGTTTATCGATGGCTGTATTCACTTCTTGATAGCGATTTGACTTATTGCCAGAGGAAAACATGGCAAAGTCAGTTGGAATAAAGCTGTAGCCATCAGACCATCTAGGTTGCATACACGAGCAGTATGCAGAGCATACGACCAGTGCCAAGGGCTAGCATGGTGAAACCTTTTTTGAAACGATTAGATGTATGGTCATGAACTTTAGCAAGAAGCTCAACGTTTTTACTTCTGTTTCTTGGAATGATTGAGTCATCAAGAATCAACACATTAACTCGTTCATTTCGAGTCAGTTTATTCAAAGATGAGATAACTTTTGTCGAAAGAGTTAAAAGAAAACGTCGCCAATTGTTTGTGGAATCATTAAGTAATCGATACATGGTATTCTTTGAGTACGTCGTATCACCACGGCTTGAATCTAAAAAGCGATAAAGGTTCTTACCTTGGAAAACAAGTAATACCAAAAACTTGAAAACATCGATTACCGGTATACCTTTGGACTTGGTAATACCTGATTTTCGTAATAGTTTGGAAAATCCTAAAGTTGAAAAAGTTCGTAAAAATGTATTTTTAGTCTGTTCAGATGAGTCATTGTAGTGTATCATATTTGTATGCACCTTTCTTGTCTGATTGTATGTTTTCTAGTAATTACATTTTATCAGATGATGGGTGCATTTTCACGTCAAGAAACGTATTTTTTATAGCTTTTTCTTTGGAAACATTAGATTCATTGGTGTTTTACATGTGGGAAAGTTGAGTTAAATTATAATGTAAATAGTATTATAATTTAAACTAAAATTAATTTATAATGTAAATCAAGCATTAAAATATTATTTACATTAATATTAAATTAACTTTACATTATAGTTAAAATACTTTATAATTTAATTTAAACTAGAATTAAATTATAAAGTAAATAGTGATATAATTTAAACTAAGCATTAAAATATTATTTACATTATATTTAACATTAACATTAATATTAAATTAACTTTACATTATAGTTAAAATACTTTATAATTTAATTTAAACTAGAATTAAATTATAAAGTAAATAGTGATATAATTTAAACTAGAATTAATTTATAATGTAAATTAAGCATTAAAATATTATTTACATTATATTTAACATTAACATTATAGTTAAAATACATTATAATTTAATTTAAAATCATTACTTTTTAAAAGGGAGATAAAATGAAAATTGTATATATTGGTAATTTTAAAGGTGGTGGGGGAAAGACTACTATCGCTGCTAGTCTTGCATATGTATTAACGCAAGAATACAAAAAAAGGGTTTTACTAATTGATGCTGATCCTCAAGGAAATTTAACTAATGCTATTGCTCCAATTGATTATATACACGCTTACAATAATGGAGAACCAGTTCCCGACACTTGTGATTTATTTCAAAACATTGGAAATGATGAAAAACTAGAAGATTTCTATATCAAAACAGATTTTGATGGTTTAAAACTTATTCCAACTTGGAAATATGTATTAACACCGGTTCTTAACAATGTGGCAAAAGAACCTGCAAAAGAATTTATGTTTCAATTTTTCATCAATCAATTCAGGGAAGAACTTGAAGAAAAATTTGATTATATAATTTTAGATACGCCACCACATCAAGATTCATTGATAACTTTAAATGCCCTTATAATATCAGATGTTAGAATAGGTATTCTTGATAATGACAAGGATAGTATTACAGCTTTATATGAGTTATCTAAAACATTTGTTCATTTACAAAAAGCTACAAGGGTTTATAAAAACACTGGTCAAACAGATATAGAATATTGTCTTGATGCCATAATTATAAATAAAGTTGAAGATGTTTCTAATTTCACAAGTGACTTTTTATCATATGTTGAATCGATAAAAGACTTCTCTGATATCATTCAAAAGCCTTATATTCATTATGCAGTAGCTATAAAAGAAATTAAACTTAAATTAAGTAGTTCAATAAAACGTAATAAACGATCATGGAATGAATTAACTTTAGTTACAAAAGAAATGTTAAAGAAAGGAGTCTTATAATGGCAAGGAAGGAAGTAAAGGACAATATGTTTCAGGAATTGGAAAAAAAATATGAAGAAAAATATTCAAAGGAAAAAACTAATAATGAAGATGCTAGTCATATAGAAAATATTAAAGCAACTGAAATATCTAAAAGTGAAAAAGTAGAAGCATTGCCTATTAATAATAAACAAAATGAAAAAAAGAAAAAAATTATAAAGAAAGATAATTCTTCAACTAAACCAATTGATCTTTTGTTTGAAGTAAAGGATGTAGTAATTAAGACACCTAAGACTATTTACTTTGATGATAAAACAGATGTTGCTATTACATTGATTGCGAATAAAACAAAATTAAAATATACAAACGTTGTTACAAAAATTATTAATAATTATTTAAAAGATAATGGGTATTTGAATTGACGACTATAAAAAAATTAGCCTTGTATCCTTTTTATTATTGGATACTATATTTAATTAAGTGCAATAAAACTCTAAAATGCATTCTTTGAATATTGTAACCACCTGCAATCACTCCTCGTATAATAAGTTTGTAGCCAAGTAAATTCGGTTACAGACTTATTCTTTTTTGTTATAGATGAAGGATGTTTCTTATACATCTTGGAAGTTCTTTCCACCAATGCTGGTAATCCTTTTCTCATCTATATATTAATATTTGCACTTTATAATCAAGTACCCCAAATGCTACAATAGTTATTATAAGAACTGTAGCTACGGACGCTGCCCCTCACTCCTGCAAAGCATCACGCTATTGCCCAGAAAGCTTGCAGCCCGGACGATACACCAAGACTTATTACACAAATGCTGCATTCCAGTATCAGCCTCCAGCAGGGTATTTTTACTGGTTGAATGCTAATAACGCGAGGTTTAGGCCGGTGTATTGGTTTGGGATAATCCTTGGTTACTTTTCTTCACTCTTAACAGAAAGGTGGTGATGATCCATGAAGAAAATCGATTACCTATCAACGCTTTTTGTCGGGATTGACATTGCTTCCCGAACTAACGTTGTTTCTGCTATTGACTTCCATCAGGAGTATTTCATCCGAACCAAGTCCATTCTTAATGCCCAAGGTGGTGCAGAAGTTTTAGAAGATATGATTGCCGATGTATTAGCTAAGAACCATCAGTTCCGCTATGTCATCATTGGCTTAGAATCTACCGGTTTTTACGGTGTTCACATTGCAAACTATCTATCTTCTTGTAGCAAACTTGCTCCATTTTCTACACATGTTTATTGCTTGAACCCTAAGGAAGTTGCTAACTACAAAAAATCCTTTAATGCTCTTGATAAAACAGATGCCATTGATTCTTTTGTTATTGCTGATTTTGCACGTGTAGGCCGTATTAGCATCAAACCTTGGCGTGGCTCTCAATATCTAGCACTTCAGCGCCTCACTCGTCATAGACTTCACATTACAGAGTGTATTGCTAGAGAAAAAACTTACTTACTGAACAATGTATTTCTTAAGTTCAGTGAGTTTGCTATGCTCAAAAACGAAGAGCATCCTTTTTCAAACAAATATGGCGCTACTTCTGAAGCTATACTAACTGAGTTTATGACGAATGAAGATCTTGTAACTACTTCGACAGAAGAACTGATTGATTTCATTAATCGTAAAAGTCGTGGCAGAATTTCAAATCCTGCCGAAACAGCTTCCTTGCTACAAGCCGCTGCTAGAAATTCATATCGCCTTGATCAATGCTTATATGAGCCACTTACAGTCTCTATTAGCAGTTCCTTCAATTGTATTTCTGCTTTTAATAAAGAGCTAAAAGCTATTGATGCTGCTATTCTTAAAACTGTAAAAGGACTTAATCCTGTCGAATACCAAGTAATAAACTCAATCCCTGGTATTGGCAAAGTTTTCTCAGCTGGTATTCTTGCTGAAATTGGTAGTATCAGATGTTTTCCCAACAACAATGCCCTAGCTAAATACTGCGGCATCGTTTGGAAAGCAAATGATTCTGGTGATTTTAGCGCTGACAATACACCAATGAGCAAAGCAGGAAACCGTTATTTACGTTATTACATTATAGAAGCCACCAATAGCGTTATCAGAAACTGTCCTGAATATAAGGCCTTCTATGATAAAAAGTATGCTGAAGTTACAACTCATCAGCATAAACGAGCACTCGCGTTGACCTCCCGTAAATTTATACGTATGCTTTTTGGACTGCTGGACAAAAGCCAACTCTACTCTGTGGATAAGAGTAGGTAATCCATATCGAACACCTAAACTTACGTTTTTCTTATGAAGAACCGTAGGTCTATTAAGCTTACCCTTTTTTATTCAAATCATTTGAAATTACTTCTTGACATATTACCAAATTGCTTTTCACCTCCAACTATAATAATATCAGTTAGAAGTAGATAATTAAATAATGGACCGTTTTTCAATTAATATTCTTTTATTATTGGGCCACTTTTAGAGTATCATAAACATATATCACGTATATTGTAATCTGTCAATAAAATAAAGATAAAAAGATAAAATAATTACGATGAATAAAAGGTAGCCAATGGCGAACCAATTTATGTTATCACCGTAAAATTAGACGATTTGAGCCATTCTATTAATAGTCTTTAATGAGTAAGCCACATTTTCAATCAAAAGGGTAAAAAGGGAGAGGTAGTTGCTTTATGAGAGTGCCTTTCATATTACAATAGAAAAAAATTACCTATGCCACAGAAAACTAAGTTAACTTTTCCTAGTAATAAAAAAACACGCCTATATTATTCATTAATGGCGTGTTTTTTATGATTAATTGTAATTTTCTTCATTTGCTAAATCATTTATTACATTTTTCTCTTTTTCAGTAAAGTCATTAGTGTTCTCAATAAAACTAATAGCTCTATGAATTAATATATTCATATCAGTTATTTTGTTTTTGAAAAGGAAGGAAGTATAATGATCAGTGAAATATTTCCATGCTTCCGATTGTTTGGATGAATAGTAACTTTGAGTTTTTCCAAATCGTTCCTTAGTACAACTTTTAAAACCTTTTATTAATTTAAGTACACTGTCATCACTTAATCCCTTGCCTGTAAGATATTTATAAACAACTTTAATTTCACCTGTTCCTAAAAATTCTACATTTGAACCTAATTTGTCATAATTCATAATAATTCTCCATTTCATAGTACAAACATATTGTGCCTACCATATTACGTATGCTATAATATTGGTGTGAGATTTAACCACTCACTGATAAATTCCTTTCAAATTTTTTGAATCTAATTTTATCATAACCAAAACCACAAAAAGGAAGGGTAAGACCTTCCTTTTTGACTGTAAAAAAATAATTAAACTGGTAAATTTTCTTCTTCATTATTATCTTTTTCTAAAAAATTAAGGACATCATCATCACCTAAAGGTGTAAATGAAGTGTCGGAAGCAGTAGAGGAAGGGACTTTAATATTTGTGACTTTTAATACGAGCTTGTAACGATTTAAAGTTGTAACCTTATCAACCCACTTTACCTGCTTAAAGTAGCCTTCAATATAAACCTGATCGCCTTTTTTGACATCGGCTTTTTCAAGATAAGTGGCAGATGAACCAATGAAATCAAGTGGAATAGGGATATCTTTATCTTTATAATTCTCAGTAGTATAGATAGTGTTACTTGATACATTAAATGAATTGTCTCCTTTATTGATTTCTTTTACAATAACATCTTCAGCTAATCGACCAAAACATGAATACATTATGAACTCCTTTTTTAGTTGGAATAATCGAGATAATCATATAGAAAATCTCTATTATTTTCTTGTTGTGAAGCACTCATTTCTAGAGCTTCGGTAGCATATTGTGATCGCAATAAATTTTGCGATTCAATCGTTTTCCTGTTTTCTTGTCGATAGCCGTCTAAAGTTTTAAGAGGGTCTTCCTGAGACATTAAATAATTACGTTCAGCCATCCATTGCTCATGCCATATTTGACCTTGATTTAAAAGACCTTGAACAATAAAGTTTCGCTGATTTTCTAGATCAGGAAAAATATTCTCATAAAAATAGGACTCGAAAATATCAATTCTTTCTTGGTCAACGTCAGCAAACATTTCAAATACACTAATATCAGCAACCTGCATAGATTCTTTTATGCCATCAAAAAAAGAATACATAAAAGGTATATTTATGGAAATTGAAAAAACAATAATGCCTAAAATCAAAAATTTAATAAATTTAAACATAAAATCACCTAACTTTCAATCAAAAGGATTTCAAAGTTTTGAGACAAGTAAAAACCGTAAGTAAAGAGAAATGGAGCCAGTTCATCGTAGATATGTTGATCTGTACATTTATTACCTTTAGAATCGACGATAATAAAATAATTTTCTATATAGGAAGGGTAGAAGTTTTCACCATCTTCACATAGATTGCCTAAAAAACTATTCATGAAATCATTCAATAAAACAAAATCAATATTCATTTATTCACCATTCTTTCTTTTATCAATTAATTTGTGTAGTAAACTGTTCTTATTGAAATAGAAATAAAAACAAATACCCGTAAATATAAATATGTAAGTGTAGTTTATTATTTTTCTGAAAGAAGAAATAACAAGACTAAACATAGCACCATCAGTTCCCGTGAATAACCCTACAATAAAGGATATTACAAAGGCAATAAAAGCGGATATTACAAATCCACTTATAAAAAATGCGAAGCGAGTATCAGGAACTTCTTCAGTTTGAAAAACATAGAAAAACTGTCTGATTTTTTTAAACATTCGTATTCCTTTCATGTGAATAACATAGATTAATACTACCTTTAGTATAGTGCAAAGCATGTAGACAGTCAATAACAATTTGACAATTATATGTTCGGTTCATCAATTATAGCTTCTTTGCTTAAAGTTTTTTCGTTTTCCTGAATTGCAATGAGTTCTTGTTCCTGAATAAATAAAGATTCTGCTAACGTAATGTTGCTGACAAGAGAAGATACCGTTCTGAGAGATTCAAACTTTTTACTTGAAATCTTTTCATTACTTTGACGCATTGTGGTTATTTCTTCACCGAGTTTGATTTTCATGCGCTTGAAATTCTCAAGTTTTATTAAGCCCCCACGTTGGTCATTGAACATTTTGATGTCTTGGCAAGATTTATTGCTTAATTTATCATAATGGGGATATTTTAATGAATATGCTTTTCTAATATACTCCCTAGCACTATCCTTATCAATTATTATTTTTTGACCTTTAAGATTAAGGGAAGGATCATTGATTTTGTCGATGAATTTACAATACTTCGGTCGATCAACAAGATAAGACTTAATGTACCAAGATTGAGACTCCTTGTCTTGGCTTAGCACAGCACTTTGTACTTTGCTATTATCTTCAATGCTGAAAATTAAGTCACCTTCCTTGAAAAAAAGCTGGTTTTTAACCATTTCAGGGGTGGCTTTTATTATTGATTGCGGGGATGTTAAAACGGAATGGAGTCTGTTATGTCTACAAATGCGTGAAACCTCCCATGAACCGACATTTTCTTCAGACAGAGGATAATTATTACGTTGTAAGTGATTAAAGGCAGTATAACCCCTAACGGTGTTATTTAATTCTTTCATTGTTAAACCATCAGAAGGTTCACCAGTAATAGATTTGTAAATATCTTTCATGAATATTTCGCTATGTTGAAGACCAGTAGAGTGAAAAAAACAATTGCCATCTATTTTTATGTTAATCATTTCCCCTGATTTTAAAAAATGAATAAATTCTTTATCCATAACATTTTTCTTGAAATAATTAACAAGAAGTTTAGTATCCATTTTCCCGATTTCAGGTTTTTTCTTTGTTGAAAATTCTTTTTCTGAATAAATCATAACCAAAACCACCTTTCAAAAGAAGAAGGGCATAAGCCCTTCAATTGTTAAATGTAAGCTGAATTATCAAATGGTGTATTATCAATAATTATATTGATAATAACTAATGGAAGGGAAACAAATTTGCTTTTTAGTTCTTCCAATTCTTCAATTAAAAGTATTTCTTCTGTATTTACGATTGCTTCATTAATTAGTTCCAGTGCTTCAGTGTTATCCATGATCGGTGATTTGTCACCGAATATATACTGAATTAAATCAATTTGTATAAAATTAAATCGTGATAATATTCCATTTCTTTTTAACATTAAAGTATCTCCTATTCTATAGTTGGTTCAGGTTCAATGGTTTGCTCTTTCAGTTTTTTTAGAACACTATTTAGGTCGTCATTATCATTTGATAACTTGCTTATGTATTCTTCAAATTCTTCTTTACCTTTAGATGTGGTGTATTTTTTGTCTTCGGGTAAATCGTTTGCTATATGATACACATTGAAATTATTGGCTTTGAGTTGTTTCAGTGACCTTACTAATGACTTATCTGATAGAACCTCGTTGTCGGCTTTTGCGAATTTGTCTATTTCACCACTGATTATTTCAAGTGACTTGTAAGAAAGTTTATCGGTGTTTATATTGAGATTTGTATTTTTGATATTATCTTTGAAGTAATTTGTTTTGTCATTCAATTCTGATTCTCTACACAAAGGAGTTAATTCCTTTATAGCTACATTGAGAGGGTCTAGCTTTATATTGAGAAACTTAATATCTAAACTATGATCGGTCGTTGCGCTGTAGTTAATCATATCATCTCTTTTTCTTGTAATTATTTCCTTACGAGTCTCTAGTGATTCAATTATTTGAGCACTGTCATGATTTGGGAATTCCAATATTTCACGACCGATAATGTTAATTGAAGCCGTACTGAGTTTGGTTAAGTCATGATCTGCAAGTAAACTGTTCTTTATAGTGCTTTTGTAAAAATCTGTTTTAAGACCTTCGTAATTAGGGATCAATTTGGCTATTTGAGTGTCAAAGTCTTTACTTAAATTGATAGTTGCAATATTAAGAGGGGAGTATGCACCGTTCTTATTTCTATAATGAAGATCAACGGTAGCTGTTGTTTTTTGTAAATCGCCAAGTGTTGTCTCAACTGCATGTTCATATTGGAACAAGTGATCGCAATAAAGACCGTCCCTGAGTTCGTCAAGACCTGAGTTTTTTACTTCGGAAAAGGCAAAATCTTTCTTTGATTCATTAAGTACATAATTGACATTTTCAAGGTCAATATCATGTAATATATCAAATTGCTGAGAAATTCTATTGACTTGATCCACACTAGCATCTAGTGTCAGATCAATGGATTCACCTGAAGGAATAGAAACTTTGATATCAATATTTGAGATACCTTCAAATTTAGAATGATTTTTGTCAATAATATCTACAATAAGTGAAGAATTATTTAGGTGACAAGCTTCGTCAAGTGCTAGAAAATCATTATATTCTAGGTTCATATATCCAACAGTATCTTTATCGTATTTAAAAGATTCAATTCCCAGTTTTTCATTAAAGACGTTAAGTTGGTCTTTGTCAAAAGTGTTTGTGAAAAAATGACACGAATAACATTTTGTTAAGTCTACGGTGATAGGAGCATTGTTCATGTCAACTGAAGCAACGGCTTCGCCTTTTAACACACCATTTTCTAGTGTCTGTACTATGCCATACTCTGATAAATAAAGCTCATAGAAATCATCATATGGAAGAGTGGAGCCTTCCGTATATAATTCACTGTTTGATTTTAAAATATCAACTCTCACACAACGGGTTTTTTCCATAATCATTTCTACTTCATTTTCTATTTTTTCTATAAAATCACAAGTTTTATCTTTGATCGTAGACATTGTGCTTTTTAATTCAGATAACTCTTTGTCTTTCGCCCAACCTGCAATATAACCGAAACTATATTGGCTTGAGTCAATATCAAAATGCTCACATACAGCATATGCAACGCTTTCGGCTTGTACCTCTCTAAGACTTGAATCTATTCCTTTTAATATATCCCCATTAACGGAGTGTAAATCTGCATGTGTAAGTTCGTGAATTAATGTTTTGACTTGATGTTCTTTGTTAAGATTTTCATTAATCGCAATAAATGCTTCAGATTCCTTACCTTGAATAGACGTAGAATTGAATCGAAAATAACCTCCCGAACGGCCTGTATCTTCAAAAACTATGGGATAAAGTGAAGTCTTTTCAATGGCATCAAAAAGAGTTTCAAACTTTGTTCCTGTTCCGTCAAGACGCTCTGCTATAGTAGGTAATTCTCTTCCTGATGTTTGAGAAATATCAAAAACATTCCCCAATTTAAAATGAAGTTTATTAATTGATGTTTCGGTTTTTTCAATATTTCCGAATTCATCACGGACGGGCTGTCTCGTTTGGGGATCAAGTTTGTCTGTTATTACTTTCTTGCTGTATTTATTTCCTGCTAATATTTGGATTCCGTTTTGACCACGAAGAACTTGTCTACCAATTTGTTTCCAAGTAGCATAAGAAGCAACTCTTGTAAAAGAGGGCATTTGCATTTTTATAAGCATCATATTGTTTGCTGAATAAGTATGAAAAGTAGAAAGTACCTTAAGATAATTCTTATACTTATCAGTTTCCCATAAATTTTTAATCCCATCTTCAATTTTTTGAAACGTAGCATCTACTTTTGCTCTACTTATTGCTTGATCTTCCTTACTGTACGATTTTCTTTTGTAATTTGCCATAATCAACACCCTTTCTCAAGTAAATTGGTGAAGTGCTTCTTCGCTCAAGTAAAGAGAGAGGATGAAAGTTCAGTAACATAAAAACACACAAAAAAAACTCCTTTCGTAATAAAAATATCATAACCAACCATACTTAATTATACCAAAAATAGTACAAAAAGTCAACTTAAAAATGCTTATAAGCCCATGTTTTAAAGGGGATATAAGCATTTACGCAAAAACCAAAAATCAAAAATAAATATTAGTTTTAGGACTTAAGACAAGACATTATACTATGCGCTAAACTCTAGTTTGATGTCATACTTAAGAAGCAAATTGATACTTAATTTGACTATTCACTATAAATATAGTATCATTATCTATATAGAAAGGAGTTGCTATTTTATGACTATGATAGATAGAATAAAGGAAACCTATGATTACGATGAACCAATCGTTCTAAAAAATCTTGATTATTCTGACTTATCTTATTCTGCTAAAAGAAATGCATTAAAGAGGTTAGTTGATAAGGGAGATCTCCAAAGATATGCAAAAGGTGTCTATTACTTACCAAGAGAAACTATATTTGGGCAATCAATCCTTTCAATGAATGAAGCCGTGATATCCAAGTACATTAAGGATAAAAAAAATATCTACGGTTTTTTTGCAGGATATAAATTATTAAATGAACTAGATCTTACAACTCAAGTACCAAATACTTTTGAAGTTATATCAAATAGAGTGAAAACAGATAAGAGAGTAACCCAAATAGGAAAACGAAGGGTAATTCTTAAAAAATCAATCATACCTGTGACAAAAGAGAATGAGCCTATACTAAAACTAGTTAATCTTATAAATTACAAGCAATTTTCCAACTTAAATAGTGTAGAAAAAAAACAAATCATGATAAGAATTGGTGTGAATGAAAATAATATTCAACTGCTTAATTCTATGGTTCGGTTACTACCTAAAGACACTAGTGTTAAGATAATTGAGTCAGGAGTAATAAATGCAATTACATCATAATATAGATTTATTCGACGATATAGCTGTAAATGCCTCAGAATCGCTAAATATAGATTTGGAAATCATCAGAAAAGACTATTTTGTAACACTTTTTCTCAAGGAATTCTTAAAACTTGAACCTGGTGTTATATTCAAGGGAGGCACCTCATTATCTAAATGTTATAAAATTATCAATCGATTCTCCGAAGATATTGATTTGTCTTTTCATAATAATGGTACACCCGTGACTGCTAACGAGAGACGAGATATTAATCACCATGTTCAGTCTACTTGTGAAGCACTAGGCTTTAAGATAACGAATGAGAGTAAAATAAAGTCACGAGCAAAATTAAATATATTTCGAGTAAATACAGGTTTTACTAATAAAGATCATTCAATAAGAGATGCTATTATTGTAGAGACAGCTTTTCAGACAGTGCCATTTCCGGTTGAAAAAAAGATTGTATCGACCTATTTAGTTGATTATCTGAAGGAGAATGGTCATGATGATATAGTAGAAATATATGAACTTAATGAATTTGAAATTTATGTACAAGGTGTTACACGTACATTAATAGATAAAGTTTTTGCAATATGTGATTATTATTTGGATGAAAATTACGATGAAAAATCAAGACACATATATGATCTATATAAGTTATGGCCATTGGTTAAGGATACTATCACTATCGAATTAATTGATGAAGTCAGAAAAAATAGAGCTTCTGTAAAATTCTGTCATTCCGCTAAAGATGGTATCATTGCTTCTGACATTCTACAGGAAATAGTAGATAAAGGTGTTTATGAATCTGATTATTCAACTTTAGCTTCGACATTACTATTTGAAGATGTATCATATGAAATTGCTATAAATGCTATTAAGGAAATAAAAAAGTCGAGATTATTTGGATGAAGTAGAGCCCTAAATTACCGTTTTAAGAGATTTAAGGGTATAGAGATACCTTAAAACCAAAAAATGATCGACAATTCGGCTTAAGCATATAAAAGCCCATAATTACTGATTTGAAAGAGGTTTTGTCAAAAAAATAAAAAGCGACATTATACAAAAATCGACAAATGAATTTTAC
>Ga0314774_1001655_pt1 | contig 13835 bp, 13 predicted proteins | sample MetaGCBIA2018_FD_204515 | JGI IMG/M metagenome (GOLD analysis project Ga0314774, IMG submission 204515) | Cryopeg brine microbial communities from Beaufort Sea near Barrow, Alaska, United States - CBIA 2018 | ecosystem: Environmental > Aquatic > Marine > Coastal | place: USA: Alaska | collected... | reverse complement strand
CAAATTATTGTTAGCCTCACCATAAAACTATGGGATAGCGCTAATGCCGGTAAAAAACGAAGAAGAGGTGGTAACTGTTATTTTTAGACAAAAATATCTCCATTTAAAAGGAACGAAATTAATCGTCTCTTTTCCTTTTAACAATTTTTATCGTTTAGATCTATACCAACTTTAATCATTGGAATTATTTTTTTAATTCGTTTTTGTTTGGTTTCTTCCCACTTTGCTTCGGTAATATATTAAGCGTATTCTCTCTGTTGACCATGAGTTAAGATTGAGAAGAAAGACCTTTTTTAATTCTGAATTTGATTTAAAAAATCGGATAATTTTGATGGAATGAAAATTTCATTCTTCAAATCCGGTTTAATTTCTTTCCCCAGTTTATGCAAGCTGATAGTTTCATCAATATATTTTAGAAGTTCCTGCTTATCAAATTTTTGAACCTGCCTCAAATCTTTTCTGCCTAAGCGCCTTTGTTTTGCCTTCCTGGCATTTATTAATTGGTGTTAACTAGTAAAAGTGCCCCCTGAAAAAACCAGAGAGCACTGTGATTTTTAAAAGATCCAATTCCCAATAAATTTTTACCATCTAATGTTTAAACAGGTCCGCTCCATTTAATGGTTTCTGTCAAAACAGTTGAATTCAATAATTCTCTTAATTCCAATAGAATTTCTGACCATCTGGGATGGGATTCAATTTTTTGCAATTTTCAGGACTTATATTTTATCGCGGTGAGCTCTGCAATTTTCACAATTACCTCCACTGCTTTTTGCATGCTTTCTACAGGTACGTATTCATACCGACCGTGAAAATTATGTCCACCCGCAAAAATGTTGGGGCAGGGAAGTCCCATATAACTAAGCTGAGCTCCATCTGTACCACCGCGAATTGGTTTGATTGACGGGGTAATGTTTACCGCTTTCATGGCTTCTTCAGCAATATCCACAATGTACATTACCGGCTCTACCTTTTCACCCATATTGAAATATTGATCATTAATTTCAATTTTTATAACTTCCTTGTCATGCTGGGAATTAATTTCGGATACAAGATTCCGGATCATCTCTTTTCTCGCCTCAAAATGATCTTTGTCATGGTCGCGGATGATATATTTTAATTTTGTTTCTTCAACATCTCCTTTAATATCGGTTAGGTGAAAAAATCCTTGTCGATCTTCAGTGTGTTCAGGGGTTTCCAATCTTGGCAACGAATTGATAAAGTCCTGCGCGATGTACATGCTATTCACCATTTTGTCTTTTGCATATCCGGGGTGTACAATTTTTCCCTGGACTGTAACTTTAGCTTCCGCAGCATTGAAATTTTCAAATTCAAGTTCGCCAACCTGACTTCCATCCATCGTATAAGCCCATTTGGCTCCAAATTTTTTCACGTCAAATTTATGTGCACCGCGCCCAATTTCTTCATCGGGGGTGAAGCCAACACGAATTTTTCCGTGAAGAATTTGCGGATTGTCAATAAGGTATTCCATTGCCGAAATAATTTCGGTAATCCCTGCTTTATCATCTGCTCCCAACAAGGTTGTGCCATCAGTTGTAATTAATGTCTGGCCTTTATACTGAAGTAGATCTTCAAAATAATCGGGAGAAAGGATTATGTCCTGTTCTTTATTAAGCACAATATCCTTTCCGTCATAATTTTCAATGATCTGAGGTTTTACATTTGTTCCGGAAAAATCCGGGGAGGTGTCAAAATGTGATACAAAGCCAATAACCGGGACTTCATGTGAAATATTTGCAGGCAAAGTGGCCATGATATAGGAATTTGCATCAAGCTCAACTTCCTGCATTCCTATTTGTTTCAACTCTTCAGCGAGTTTTTTCGCCAAATCCCATTGTTTTTTGGTGCTGGGGGTTTCTTTACTTTCGGGGTCACTTTGTGTATCAATTGTCACGTAACTAGTGAATCTTGAAATGATATTTTTTTTGGAAATCATAGTAATTCGTATATTTATTTGATATTAATATTGATTTTTTACAGTTTTATTAGTTCAATTTCATAGATAACTAAGACTTTAGGGTTATTTCTTTTTTTAATCATTGAAATTTAAAAATGCAAAGTTATGAAGAAATTTTACTTTATGCTATGCTTGTTCATAACAGGGTTTATCCAGTAGGCTCAAATCCAGGAAGTTTTGGAATTGGTTTGAGGAGCAATCTCAGCCTTTACTGGGGGTTTCGGTTGCCATAAAAAGAACAAACCAGAGAACGATCTACTATTATTGATGGAAACTATTCCTTAAATGCTTCTTTAACTCAAGCTTTACAACCTCATATTGCTAGTGGTCTAAATAATAGAAAAGATGTTAGGTTCGATTGGTCCATAAGAGCGTAACTGGAATGGTGGAAAATTCTTATTTGCAAGGTTAAGTTTAGGCTTAAAATATCAAATCATTAATTTAATAAAATGGCCGTCTTCAGGCTACCTTTTTTTATGTAATAAAATCAATAGATAATTGTACTCAATATCTTTTAAACTCTTTTGTTAAATGCAATTCTATTTTTTAAATTAACCTATTTTTGTAGAAACCTTCCAATATGTACAAATCGCTTATAAGACGCTTTCTTTTTAAATTTGATCCGGAAGTGGTCCATTATTTTACTTTTGATTTTCTTAAAATTATATTTAAAATACCCGGAGTGCCAGCCCTGGTTAAAAGTATATATCAATTAAATGATCCAATGCTGGAGCGCGAAGTTTTTGGACTGAAATTTAAAAATCCTGTTGGACTGGCTGCAGGCTTTGATAAAGATGCCAAGCTGTTTAAGGAGTTGGATGCCTTCGGATTCGGATTTGTGGAAATTGGAACGGTGACTCCAAAACCACAACCTGGAAACGAAAAAAAACGCATATTTCGCCTGAAGGAAGATGAAGCAATAATCAATAGAATGGGATTTAATAATGAAGGTGTGGAAGCAGCCGTAAACCGTTTAAAATATAATAAGGACGTGTTGGTTGGCGGTAATATCGGTAAAAATAAAACCACTCCAAATGAAGATGCGGTAAGTGATTATATGATCTGTTTTGATGCCCTTTTTGAGTATGTGGATTATTTTGTAGTAAATGTTAGTTCCCCGAATACCCCCAATTTAAGGGCTCTGCAGGAAAAAGAACCGCTTACTGAGTTGCTAAAAACCCTTCAGAATAAAAATGAACAAAAACTAAAATCCAAACCAATTTTATTAAAAATTGCCCCCGATCTCACTGATTCCCAATTGCTTGATATTATTGATATTATTACAGAAACAGGTATCGCCGGAGTAATTGCTACCAATACAACAATAGCCCGGGGCGATCTGAAGTCTGCCAATAAAGATGAAATTGGTGGTTTAAGTGGCCGGCCTGTAAAAAACCGTTCTACAGAAGTAATTAGGTTTCTTGCTGAAAAAAGCAACATGGCTTTCCCTATTATTGGGGTAGGAGGGATCCATTCCGCAGAGGATGCACTGGAAAAACTGGATGCAGGCGCAAGTCTTGTCCAATTGTACACCGGGTTTATATATGAAGGCCCCGGTTTAATTAGAAAAATTAATAAGAAGATCCTGGGGAGAAGTTGAACTAGTATTGAGATGTTAGATATGAGTATTGAGAAAAGAAAATAGAGAAAAGATAAATCCTGCGTGCATCTGCGCTTCCGATAGGTTTCTGGAGCGGGAAATATAAATTTCTAGTTTTGGGAATAATGTTTAAAAAAAAATAAAAATATTCGTGCACCTGCCTACCGTCAGGCAGGTTCGTGGCTAAAAAAACGCGAAATTTGAAAATTTGATTCATAGATTTCATCTGAATATAATTTATCCGTCAATAGAACTTCCATTAAAGTAAATTCACAATATTAGAAATTAAATTACCGTCAATTGATAGAACAAATCATCCTGTTTTTAACTGCATCCATGTTACTCACAATTTCCCCCGGGCCGGATATAGTGTATGTTCTGGTGCAAAGTATGGCTAATGGAAAAAAAGCGGGGATAATCACTTCTTTGGGACTGGTTTCAGGGATTATGGTGCACACTACTCTGGTTGCTTTTGGGGTTTCGGCAATTATCAAGGAATCGGATAATATTTTTATGATGATCAAAATTTTTGGAGCTCTCTATTTGTTTTTTCTGGCATATAAGGTCTTTAGGAGCGGAAAAAATTTTTCATTGGGTTCAGAGGAAGTTCCAAAAAATAAAAATAATAGATTGTTCATGCGGGGATTTATTATGAACGTACTCAATCCCAAGGTGACTATCTTCTTTTTGGCCTTTTTTCCGGGATTTTTATGGACTCCGAAAGAAGATACGGTCTTTCAGTTTTATACTCTCGGGCTTATATTTATGTTGCAGGCATTTATAATTTTTGGATTGGTAGCTTTACTGGCAGGTAATATTTCAGGTTTTTTAAAAAATCACCCTTCATCCGAAGTTGTATTAAAGTGGGTACAGATTGTTGTTTTTGTCGGGATTGGGGTTTTTATCCTGATTTGATAAAATCAAAATTTATTCTTCCGGAGATTTTTGAAGAAGATCCTTTCTATTCAATTTAAGGTCAATAACCTGAAAAAATGACATTGTAAATGCGAACATTATAAAAGTTTCTTTTTCATTTAATTACAATAAAGTCTTGTTTTTCGTATCTCATAGCTTTTTTCTCTCAGCGAAGCAGTCTTTTTTATCGTTTTTATATGATATGTAAAATACTATCTTTGAACTATGGATAAAATCAAGCTTATTGAATGTCCCAGAGATGCGATGCAAGGAATTAAAACCTTTATTCCTACCGATAAGAAGATTCAGTATATTCAATCTATTTTGCGCTGCGGATTTGATACTATAGATTTTGGAAGTTTTGTTTCCCCAAAGGCTATTCCCCAAATGGTCGATACTGCTGAGGTACTTGCGAAGTTGGATTTATCTGCTACCCAAAGCAAACTTCTTGCAATAATTGCAAATACCCGAGGGGCACAAGATGCTGCACAACATCCGGAAATTAAATATTTAGGCTATCCATTTTCGATTTCCGAGAATTTTCAGATGAGAAATACACATAAAACCATTGCGGAATCTGTAGAAACCTTGAAGGAAATTTTGGAGATTGCTCAAAATAAGGACAAGGAAGTGGTGGCCTATCTTTCTATGGGTTTTGGAAATCCATACGGCGATCCCTGGAATGTGGAAATAGTGGGTGAATGGACAGAAAAACTCTCGTCAATGGGTGTAAAGATCTTGTCGCTTTCTGATACCATCGGAAGTTCAACTCCCGAAGTGATCTATCATATTTTTTCCAATCTTATCCCTAAATATCCCGAAATAGAATTTGGAGCACATTTGCACACTACACCAAGTTCCTGGCATGAAAAGGTGGATGCTGCTTATAGAGGAGGTTGCAGGAGGTTTGATGGCGCAATCCAGGGTTTTGGAGGATGCCCGATGGCAAAGGATGAACTTACCGGGAATATGCCAACTGAAAAAATGGTTTCCTATTTCACAGCTAAAAAAGCCGATACAAATATTAAAATGACCAGTTTTGAATCTGCCTATAATGAGGCTTCCAGGGTCTTTTCTGCCTATCATTAATTTTCAATATTTTTTTATAGTATGACATAGATCATATTATTGATAATTATTCTAAATAAACTTTTTTTATTTCTGCGGTATTCTATATTTTTGTGCTATTATTTATAATTAGTCTAAATAAAAATTAAATGAAAAAAGTTACGCTTGCATTGATCTTAGGGTTTGTTTCCGCCCTTTCTTTTTCACAAACAACAAATGATTCCATTATCAAGGATCCCCAAATTCAGCAAAATTCCGCACAACGTGTCATATCGGTAAAAGACGGAAATGCCGTAACATTAGGTGCTTATGGTGAAATTGTATATAACCAGCCTGAGGGGGATAACGGGAAACTGGACGTTCACAGATTGGTACTTCTATTGGGATATGAGTTTAGTGACAAGGTTCAGTTTTTCTCAGAAATAGAGATAGAACATGTTGAGGAAGTATATGTCGAACAAGCCTTCATTAATTATAATGTGGCAAATAACCTGAATTTAAGGGCAGGTTTAATGTTGGTTCCCATGGGTATAATAAATGAATACCACGAACCAACAACTTTTAATGGAGTGGAACGTCCGGGAATGGATCGTTCTATTATTCCAACAACCTGGAGGGAAATTGGAGTTGGACTTTCCGGTAGGGTAAACAGCGCATCTTTATCCTATCAGGCCTATGTATTTAACGGTTTTAAATCTACAAATGCAGATGGAACCGGATTAATAGGAGGCAGCAATGGGTTAAGAGGTGGCCGCCAAAAAGGAATTGAGTCTACAGTTAATACGCCAAATTTTTCTGCAAAAGTAGATTACTACGGAATTCTTGGACTTCGTATGGGTCTTTCCGGATATGTTGGAAGAACACAAGCTGACGATGAAATTGATCATTTACAAGGTGCCGATGTTGGTTTATCTATGGTTGGACTGGATGCACGATATGTATTTAAACGGTTTTCTGCAAGAGGCCAATTTATTTACGCTTCCCTTACTGATACTGAAGCTTATAATAATCTGACAGGAAAAGATTTAGGAAGCGCGCTTTCAGGATGGTACGCAGAGGCTGCCTATAATTTATTACCAGAAGATAAAGAACAGAAATTAGATCTTTTTGCCCGCTATGAGAAATTTAATACTCACGCAGAAACCGATGGTACTTTGGTTGCAAATGATTCTTATAACAGGGATGAACTTACCATGGGATTAAGTTATCATATTGCGCCAGGTGTAGTTTTAAAAGGAGATTATCAGATATTGGATAACGCCGCATCGGGAAATGATGTTAATAATCAACTCAACTTTGGAATTGGGGTTTGGTTCTAAACTACCTGACTTAATTTGTTAAGGGTTGGGATGATTTATGATTATCCCGACTTTTGGCATTTTAATTGTCTATTAAACAACAAATTAATATTTTAGCAAGATGAAATTAAAAACGATAATTACCGTTTTGTTTTCAATAATTTTTTTGATGTCTTCCGGGATTCCTGAAAACCTTGAAAAAAAAGTAGATAGGGAGGTAAAAGATGTTTTCGAAATTGATTCCTATAAATTTGAGAAGGTGGATGTTTCAGAGGAAATCAAATCAAAAATCCCTTCAAAAATTGACGATGAAAATTTCTTCAGAATTAATTCCAAAGGAAAAATCAAAGGTTATGTATATGTGGATAAAGCCCCAAGTAAAACTGCCGATTTTGATTATTTGGTGATTTTTGATCATAATTTAAAAATTGCAAGAACTAAAGTTTTGATCTATCGTGAGAAATATGGAGGAGAAATTGGCAGCAAACGATGGTTAAGGCAGTTTACGGGAAAATCCGGTGAGGATTCCCTGGATGATATTGCAGCCATATCCGGGGCGACAATATCAGTAAGGTCTATGACAAATGCAGTAAAAAATATTCTGAAGACCATGAAAATTCTTCAAATTAAGAAAGTTATTTAATGAATTACAATGGGTTGTTGTTAACGTTGCCAAAAGAAATAAAAATGTTTTTGGCTACTTTCGTGATAGTGTTAAGCATAGGTTATTTTACCGGTTTATTGTTTGTAAATCAAACCAGTACTACTGATCCTGCGGGCGTTGAAGAAAATTATCTGGGAAATGAGGATAATCCCGATGCGAGCGAAATGAAATTCAGGAAAGGAGGCAGGGAAATGCTCACTATTATACATACCCATATTTTATCCATGTCCTTTATATTTTTCTTATTGGGCGGAATCATGTTATTCTCAAGTCTTCCTCAAAAGCTCAAATTTTTTCTGATAATTGAGCCTTTTATTTCCATTTTAGCTACGTTTGGAGGCATCTATTTTATGTGGGAAGGAATTCTATGGATGAAATATATTGTCGTTATTTCCGGGAGTTTAATGACACTTATATTTACAACTTCAGTTTTAATCTTATTATATCAGCTTTTATTAAAAAAAAGCAATTTAAATTAAAATTTATTCCAAAGCATACTCTCAAAATATTTTTCATTAAGCCGGATGTAATTTGTAAACTCTGTTTAATCAATTTTTAGTCACTTATTTTTATCATTAGACTTGATAACTGAATGTTAATTCGGGATTTGTTTTAAAAATGCTTACTTTTGCACGCAATTAAATCTTTAATTGCTATGACTGCACACGACTTCAAGATTATTGGCGAGGGACTCACCTACGATGATGTTTTATTGATCCCTGCTTATTCTGATATTTTACCGCGAGAGGTAAGTATTCGCTCAAAATTCACTAAAAACATACCTATTAATGTTCCTATTGTATCTGCCGCTATGGATACTGTTACCGAAAGCAAAATGGCAATCGCCATTGCAAGGGAAGGCGGTATTGGTGTGCTTCACAAGAATATGCCTATAGAGGCACAAGCTTTAAAAGTGAGAAAGGTAAAGCGTGCAGAAAGTGGGATGATCATAGATCCTATTACTTTGCCAATTACAGCCACGGTAAATGATGCAAAACGCAATATGCGTGAACACAGCATCGGGGGAATTCCAATTATAGATGATAAAGGCAAATTGTTGGGAATAGTAACCAACAGGGATTTGCGTTTTGAAAAAGACAGCGATCGTAAGATTTCCGAGGTAATGACTTCAAAAAACCTGGTTACGGTTTCGGAAGGCACTTCTTTGGAAGAAGCCGAAGAAATTCTTCAGCAATATAAAATCGAAAAATTACCGGTGGTTAATTCCGAAAAGAAACTGGTAGGATTGATCACTTTCCGGGATATTACAAAACTCACCCAAAAACCTGTTGCCAATAAAGATAGTTATGGACGCCTGCGTGTTGCCGCCGCTCTTGGGGTAACATCTGATATTGTGGAACGTGCCGCGGCTTTGGTAAATGCAGGAGTAGATGCAGTGATAATAGATACTGCGCACGGGCATACAAAGGGAGTTGTAGAAGTGTTAAAAAAGGTAAAGGCAAAATTTCCGGATCTGGAAGTGGTTGTTGGAAATATAGCTACCGGGGAAGCCGCAAGATATTTGGTGGATGCCGGTGCTGATGCCGTTAAAGTTGGAATTGGTCCTGGATCAATTTGCACAACCAGAGTGGTTGCCGGGGTTGGTTATCCTCAATTTTCTGCGGTATTGGAAGTCGCCGCCGCGATTAAAGGCAGTGGAATTCCTGTAATTGCAGATGGAGGAATTCGATATACCGGAGATATCCCTAAAGCCATCGCAGCAGGAGCAGATTGCGTGATGTTGGGTTCTTTGCTTGCCGGAACCAAAGAGTCTCCGGGAGAAACTATTATTTTTGAGGGAAGGAAATTTAAATCCTATCGTGGTATGGGTTCAATTGAAGCCATGCAAAAAGGTTCGAAAGACCGGTATTTCCAGGATGTTGAAGACGATATCAAGAAATTGGTGCCTGAAGGGATCGTTGGAAGGGTTCCTTATAAAGGAGATCTGGAGGAAAGCATCAATCAGTTTGTTGGCGGATTGCGCGCCGGAATGGGTTATTGCGGGGCACAAGACATTGCCGGACTTCAGGATAAAGGAAGGTTTATAAAAATCACGGCCTCGGGAATTCACGAAAGTCATCCTCATGATGTGACCATTACCAACGAATCCCCAAATTACAGCAGATAAAAATCACAATTTTGCATAAAAAAAAGGGCTGCCAAATTATTTAGGACAGCCCTTTTTTTATTTTTAGAAGTAATTATTCTACGACAATCCCTAATTTCTCCAAAACGGCATCTGTAATATCAAATTTTGGATCGGCAAATGCAAGCCCGTTTGCACTGGTGTTAAATATTTGAGTATATCCCTGAGCTGAAATCACCGCTTTCATCCCCTCGTCAATTTTTAAATAGAATGGTTTGGTGAGTTCATTTCTTCTCATTTGAACCAAAACGGAAGCTTTTTGTCTGAAATTTTTAATTTCATTTTCAACTTCCATGATTTCACTTTCTTTTGAAGTTTTTTCTACTTCTTCGTAGGTTGCGCTGTTGGCTTGATAAGCGGCTACCAATTCTTCATATTTCTTAATACTAGTTTCCAATTCTGCCTGAAGCTCGGTATTGTAGGTTTTAAGTCCTTCTTCTACCTTGCTGATTTCAGGCATTTGACCCAGAATATAATCAGCATCAATAGTGCCAACTTTAGTTTGTGCCTGAAGACAGGTAGCGGATAAAACAACCGCAAGTGCTAAAATAAATTTTTTCATAATTATTTGATTTTCGACAAATATAATTGAGTGATTTAGATAAATCGAAAAAAATCAAATTAAAATAAATTATTCGGTATACAAAGTTGCCCGATGCGGCTTTAAAATATCCCGGAATTTTAAAATTTCAGATTCGGGAATTACCCAAAATGCGAGTGTGTGCATTTCATTTATTTGTTGAAATCCGGTATTATTCCAATCCTGGAGATGTTCGGTTTTAATAAAATCCTTTAAATGAATTTCGTGATGTTGTGCCGTTAGCAAAGCGTTGGGACCTCTAAAATCCCAGATAAGTTTTATTTGTCTTTCCATTTTGTTTTAATTATCCCTATTACTTTTACCTTCTTCAGCAAAAGCCTTAAAATCCTGCATATATTTTAGCGATTGCTTTTCAAAAGCGCCCGGCATAAAAAAACCAATTAATTTCATAAACCCTTTAAATTGAAATTCATTGTATGAAATCCATTTTGTAGTATTCTCATCTACTTCTTCAAAATAATTTTTCTGAATATTAAAAACTCCTTTTGCGTCATAGGTAGTATGCAATTCATCCGGGAGGTTATTTTTAAGGATTGTCTCTGTCATTTCAATTTCACGCTTTCCCATTTTATAAGATAGTTTTGAACGCGCGCCTTCACTGCCAGGTTGGCCGGTGATGTGTTTATAGGAGATAAAACCATCCTGCCAATGTTTAAAGTCGGCTGGATTTTTCATCTTGTTAATAACCTCGTTTCTTGGCAGGTTTATAATAATTTCCTTTGAATATTTCATCTTGGTGCCATTTTTGTTAAAAATCCAAGGTACTTCAGAAATTTATATTTTTTAATATAATTTACTGAAATTGGAATCGTTTGTTGTAATAGCTTGCAGAAGCAATCAGAATTCTTATTTTTGCCGCAATATTTTTTTGATATCCGAAGGGTTCGGAAATTGTTTGAAAAATAACAAGCGCAATATCTATATTAAACTCAATTGATGGGGAAGCATACCTTAAAATTTTTAATTGTATTATGTTTTTTGACATTTTTACAGTCTTGTAATTATTATGAGGAGACGGAAGAGCGCGAAGTTGTTGCAAGAGTAAATGAAAATTACCTGTATAAAGAAGATATTCAGGCTTTGATCGGGGAAAATACCTCAGAGGAGGACAGCATCCTTATTGTTTCAAATTTTATAACCAGATGGGCGACACATCAATTATTGATAGACCGCGCAAAATTTAATTTGAGCAGTGAAGTTCAAGAGGAATTTGACGAATTGGTAAAAAACTACAAAAACGAATTATACACGAAGGCTTATGCTGATGCCCTGGTTGCCAAAAAACTGGATACTTCCTTTAACGAAAGTGAAATCGAATCCTATTACGGGGAACATTTGGAAAATTTCAGGTTAAATGAAGATCTGGTAAAACTGAGGTTTATCAATTTAGATAAAAATAGCCTTGATTTTAAAGATATCAAAAGAAAATTTATGCAATTCAATGAGGAAGATAAAACCGATTTGGATAAGATTGCGCTTCAGTTCAAAGCCTTTTCCTTTAACGATTCAGTTTGGGTAAGTACCAGCTCGGTTTTTAACAGGATTAGTCCCCTTAATGATAGCAATAAATCACAATTATTAAAAAAATCGAATTTTCTTGAACTTGAAGATTCATTAGAAGTATATTTGATATATGTAAATGATGTGTTGTTGAGAAATGATCAGGCCCCGCTGGAATATGCAAATTCTACGATAAAGCAAATTATTCTCAATAAACGTAAAGCCGAATTGGTAAAAGAATTAGAAAAAGATATAACTAGAGATGCAATTGAAAACAAACAATTTGAAATTTATAATTAACAGCACCGCTGTTTTGTTCTTAACCTTAGGAATGGGACATGAAAGTCGTGCTCAGGAAGTTATCGTAACTGATAGTACAGCTATTCAACCACAGAATGAAATAGTTGAGGCGAAGCCCGCCTCGAGTGAATTCAAAAGAATTAAGGTTGATGGAATTGCTGCTGTGGTTGGAGAATATGTAATTTTAGACAGCGATATAGATCTGATGTACAAAGATCTTAAAAGTCAGGGAATTTCTACTGCTGATATTACCGATTGCCAGTTGGCGGGAAGTTTGCTTGAAAATAAATTATATGCCCATCATGCAGTTCAAGACAGTATCCTAGTTGCCGATTCTGAAGTTGAAAATTTTGTCGACCAACAAATTTCTCAAATGGTGGGACAGATTGGTTCCATGGATAAAGTGTTGAAGTTTTATAAAAGGGATACTGAAGATGAGTTCAGGAAAGAATTGTTTGAACTAAACAAACAACGGGAACTGGCCAATAGGATGCAGAAAAAAATTATTGAAACCGTAGAGATTACTCCAGATGAAGTGCGGGCCTATTTCGCGGGAATTCCTGAAGATAAACGTCCTATTTTTGGTGATGAGGTAGAAATCTCACAAATTATCCTCAAACCTGAAATTCCTCAAAGCGAAAAGCAAAAAGTAATAGACAGACTGAATGAATTTAGGGAGGATGTTGTGGAGAATGGAGCCAGCTTTGCTACCAAAGCGATACTTTATTCACAGGATCCCGGTTCAAGTAAAGATGGGGGCCGTATGGTAATTACCAGAAAAGACGGGCTGGACAAGGAATTTAAGGATACCGCTTTTAGTTTACAGGAAGGGGAAGTTAGCGAGCCGTTCGAATCCCAATTTGGATTGCATATTATAAAAGTTGATAAGGTGATTGGTCAAAACCTTGAAATAAGACATATTCTATTAATTCCGGATGTCACCAATGCTACAACGGGAGCGGCTAAAAAACAGATAGACAGCATACGAACTCAGCTTGTTGCAAAAGAATTGATTTTTGCTGATGCGGCGAAAAAATATTCAGATGAGGAACAAACAGCTGCCAATGGAGGTAAGTTGATAAATCCTACCACCGGAGACACCCGGTTTGAGATTAACAAAATAGATCCTTCACTTTACGATCAAATAGTCAATTTAAAGGAAGGTGATATTTCATTGGTGCTTACAGATCAGGACCGTACAGGGAGGGTGTTCTATAAAATAATCAAGGTGAACAAACGCTATCCTGAACACAAAGCAGATTTCGCACAGGATTATTTAAAAATCAAGGAACTTGCCCTAAAAGATAAGCAGCTGGATGCCATTGAAAAATGGCAAAAGGAAAAAATTGCCGATACGTATATAAAAATTAATGGTAAATACCGTAATTGCGATTATAAAAGTAATTGGTTAAAAAAATAAAGTACTATAAATGTCTGATGTGACCGCGGTAGAATCTTTGGTTGAAAAACACCAAAAACTTAAGCAGGAAATTGCAAAGGTAATTGTTGGTCAGGAAGAAGTGATCAATCAAATTCTCTTATCAATTTTTGCTGGTGGTCATGCATTGCTAATAGGAGTACCCGGATTGGCTAAAACCTTAATGGTAAATACCATTGCACAAGCTTTGGGATTGGATTTTAAACGGATTCAATTTACTCCGGATCTAATGCCCAGCGATATTCTTGGGTCGGAGATATTGGATGAAAACAGGCATTTTAAATTTATAAAAGGCCCGGTGTTTTCCAACATTATCCTTGCTGATGAGAT
>Ga0314774_1001654_pt1 | contig 13842 bp, 16 predicted proteins | sample MetaGCBIA2018_FD_204515 | JGI IMG/M metagenome (GOLD analysis project Ga0314774, IMG submission 204515) | Cryopeg brine microbial communities from Beaufort Sea near Barrow, Alaska, United States - CBIA 2018 | ecosystem: Environmental > Aquatic > Marine > Coastal | place: USA: Alaska | collected... | reverse complement strand
GGAGGCCTTCGCGAACGAGAGCCTGAGCGAGAACAACAGAAGTCGTCGTACCGTCTCCGGCAACGTCATCCGTCTTCTTTGCTACCTCTTTGACGAGCTCAGCACCGATCTTCTCAAAGGGATCATCGAGCTCGATCTCCTTGGCGATCGATACGCCGTCATTTGTAATGGTGGGAGCGCCCCACTTCTTCTCGAGAACAACGTTGCGACCGCGTGGGCCGAGCGTGACCTTTACGGCGTCAGCAAGAATGTTGAGGCCGCGCTCGAGGCCGCGACGGGCCTCTTCGTTAAAAGCAATGATCTTTGCCATGTGTGTTTCTCGTCCCTCCCGGACGTCGGACAAGCGAATAAGTTGGCACTCGAACTACACGAGTGCCAAGGGCTAAATTAGCACTCGACAGGGGCGAGTGCAAGACAGCGCAGCGCACTCGACAGGGGCGAGTGCAAGACAGCGCAGCGCACTCGACAGGGGCGAGTGCAAGACGGCTGCGCGCGCGTGTCAGGGCGAGGTCGCGTGTCGTTCGCGGTGCGCGAACACTGGTGTCCGTTGGAGCGCGATGGGAGTAGCCGGTAGGCCTTCGGGCGCTTGGTTTGGCGCGAGTTTGTTAGCGGGTGGCGCGCTATTGGCCGCGTGCGAGGTAGTCGGATCCGAGCACGATGGTGATTTTGGCTGCGGGGAACACGTCGGCTTCAACTAATCGGATTTCTCCGGCGCCGAGTGCGCCAACGAGGCCTGATGCTACGTCTTCGTCTTCAGGGTTGCTGTAGTAGATGAAGGTGTCTTCGATTGTGCGGTCTGAGGCGGGTGATGCGCTGCGCATGGGCCATCCGACAGCGGTCAGTTCGTCTGAAACTGTGGTTTGGAGTGCGCTTTCGTCGGTTCCGTTGAGTACGTCGATGGTGATCGCGCGAGCGGGGTCGATGGCTGCAGGGTCGGTTACGGGGCCGATGGGTTCATCTGGCGCGGAGGTGGCAATTGGTTCTTCGGGTGTGGAAAAGATGGGGATACCGAGGTCATCGTCTAGGTATTGGCTGAGTGCGTAGAGTCCGCCAAAGATGAGTACTCCGGTTGCGAGCAGTGCCCAGGCGAATCCGATCCAGCCGCGTCCGCGTCGTTTGGGTCCGCGGTGTGCGCCGATGCGCTCGATGTCGTCGGGCAGCTCGTCGTATCGGTCTTTCGGGTAATTCGCCATTGTTTCAGTCTGTCAATTCTTCGTTGTGGCGCTGGGCCGTGCTAACCGATCTGCTGTGCATCCGGTTGTCTCGGGCGCGACGCAGTCTCGAGACCAGCATGGGGTCGTATTGTACGGTGGCGGGTGAGTCGATTAGCGCGTTGAGGATTTGATAGTAGCGCGCGCTGGAGATTTGAAACTGGGAGCCAATGGCTTCTTCTTTGGCTCCGACGTGTCGTGTCCATTCTCGTTCGAAGTCGAGAATTTGGATGGCGCGTTCGGGCAGGCCGGTGCTGGCGTGTGGCGCGGTTTCAGAATCAGGCACGGCAGAACCTCCAATACTGAGGCAATTCTAGGGTGCGCGGGTTGTGGCGACGGCGAGCGACGCGGCTCAGGAGGCCCGATATTCGTGTGATCCGGACACTCCCCTATCCGGCTTGTCTATTCTGAGCGATGCGAAGGATTACCGTGGCCGCGTCAAGTTTGCGAACTTCGACGTCTCGGACATCGCCGTCGGCGGCGGACGGCTCCGCGGCGTTGCCGACCATCGGTGTGAGCGCGATGACAACGGCGGTTATGACCAGTGCGGCTGGCCCAAGCACGCACACGTTGAGTCCGCGCATTACTGGGCTGCGCGGTACATCGATTGGTGCATGATGGTTGCCTCTTCATAGAGGTCACCGAATGATTCGAAACCGAACTTTAGGTAGAGCGGCACGATGTAGTCCTGGGCGTGCAGCATCATTGCCTCGCTGTTGAATTCGTCAATGATGCGCTTCATGATGATCTGAGCGAGGCCCTCGCCGCGGCGGTCTTCGCGTACGACGACGCGGCCGATGACCCTGTGGCCGTCCAAATATTCGGCGGTCTCGTTGTAAAGAACGCGGATGTAGGCGGCGACTCCCTGCTCGTCGGCGACCCAGTAGTGGCGCGTGGCGTCTTCCTGGTCGCGGTTGTCGAGTTCTTCTTCGTCGACTTTTTGCTCAACAAAAAATATGTCTGTGCGCAGTTTCATGATCGAGTAGAGCTCGGTTGTTGTTAATTCGCCCCAAGACTTGGCGATCACGGAATCAATAGGCACAACTGCGAGTTTAATGTACTGGGCAGCGAAAGCTGACGAACTAAGGAGACCACTATGGCGTACAAGGTGAACAAGACAGAAGAGCAGTGGCGCGAAGAACTCGGCCTTAAGTACTCGGTTCTGCGTGAAGCTGGCACCGATCGTCCTTGGTCTGGCGCACTTCTCGACGAGAAGCGCGAAGGCACTTACCGTTGCGGAGCCTGCCAAGCAGAGCTCTTCAAGAGCGGCACCAAGTTTGACTCTGGTTCGGGATGGCCCAGCTTCTATGAAGCGATTAATCCGGATGCCGTTGAGCTTCGTAAAGACAGCTCGCTCGGCATGGTGCGCACCGAAGTTGTCTGCGCAACCTGTGGCTCACACTTGGGTCACCTCTTCGATGACGCCTACCAGACCCCCACTGGCGACCGTTTCTGCTTGAACTCAAGCTCGCTGGCGTTTGAAGAAGACGACGAGAACTAGCTCGACCGCGGTTTTTTGGGCGGTCGCTGACTAGAGAGTGAGGCGATCACCACGGCGATGAGGGTGAGAACCACACCGACTACGGTGGTTGGCGCCACCCCATCGCTGTCTGTGGGCAGCAAGATTTCGAGCGCAAGGGCGCCGATCAGTTGCCCTGAGATCGATGCAAGTGCGAAGAACAGCACTCCGGTTATGGGCACGAGTACAGCCGCAACGACGATGAAGATGACGCCGATCGTTCCCCCGATGTATAGAGTGAGGTCGGTGGGGTACTCGTGTTGCCAGCCGCCCGCGAAGCCGTAGGCGATTGCCGCAATGGCGAGCATCGAGGTGCCAACCACAAAGTTGACGTAAGTCGCGGTGAGAGGCGAGCGGGTTACGTGACGCACGTGGCCATTGATAGCTTGCTGCCATCCGATCCCGAATCCTGCCGCGAGTGGCAAGAACACAAGCAAAAACGGGCCATCGAGGCGCAGATCGGCGAGTCCTGAAAAAATAACTGCGCCGACTGCGAGTACGGATGCCGCGACGCGCAACAGGGTAACTGGCCTCTTTTGTAGGCTGCCGATTCCCACTCGGTCGATGACGGCGGAGCTGATCGTTTGGCTTGCGACAACTGCGACAGTGAAGAGGGCGACGCCGAGGGCGGTCGCAGCGAGGCCCTGGGTAAGAACGAAGAATGCACCAAATGCTCCACCAGTGAGATACCACCAGGGCAGTCGTTTACTGACGACTTCGGCACGGAGAGTGCGGAGTCCAGCGCGCGCGGTTGGCACAAACGGGATGACAAGCGTGAGGATGATCAGACCTGACACGAAGGAAATGAGGGCCGCGAGAGTGGAATCCTGAAGCTCCACCGCAAGCTCGCCGTTGATGCGGCTTTGGGCTGCGACAAGGGCTCCAGCGACGATTGCGGCGAAGATTCCTGCCAGAGCACGCCGACGACTTTGCGGATTGGTTGGGAGCATAGGTGTAGTCATGTCTAAAATAGGACGTTGGTCCACGCCTCCTTAGCTCAGCTGGCTAGAGCACCGCTCTTGTAAAGCGGGGGTCGTCGGTTCGAATCCGACAGGAGGCCCAGCAAAGATGTCGAGGGCGGTCGGGGTGTTTAAACCCTAGTCGTCCTCGACATTGCTGTTTAACGTGCAGCCTGAGGCGACCTTTGCCTAGCGAAAACTCCTCGCAAGCACTAGGGTTTTGCTATCGATTCCAGCTCATGTGCACACCACTACTTTTCAGGGCCGAGGTCGATTACGTGAATGTAGGCATTGAGTCTGCAGCACGGTCAGTCTTGATTAAGTAACTTTGGGGGAAGTTTCGTGTCAATAATTACTGGTTTGGTGGGCAGCAAAATCGCTGCCGGTTTGTTAGCAGGCGCTCTCGTTGTCGGTGGCGGTGCAGGTGTTGCGGCCTATGCAAATGTGCTTCCGGCGCCGTTGCAAGAAACGGCTCACGATCTAATCGGCGCTCCCGCTCCAGAGATAGCTGCGACGGAATCCGAATCGGACGAGACTGAAGCCGACGAAACGGCCTCGGATGAATCAGTTTCCGACGAGACTGAGTCAGGGTCTGAAGAAACGGATTCCGATGAGAATGAGTCTGACGATTCATCCACTAAGGCCAGCCGAGTCGGCCCAGACGTGACAGGTCACGCCGCCTACGGACTGTGCAACGCATACTCTCATGGTGGCCTCGGGGTGTCGTCGACTCCGTATGCCGCCTTCGTCATCGCAGCAGATGGAGAAGAGAACATCGCCGCGTATTGCGCTGAAGTCACCAAGCCCGGAAAATCGCTCGCCCATCGCTCCGACAAAGCGGACTCAGATGATGTCGATTCCGATGACGCCGAAGAATCCGACGATTCCGAAGACTCCGACGCGAAGAATGCGGCCAAGCACAGCGCCAAGAAAGCTGCTCAGGCTGCAAAGAAAGCTGCCAAAGCAGCAGAAAAAGACGACCGCAAGTCGCAAGTGAAAACTAAGAGCGAGAAATCGCACAAGTCGTCGTCAAAGGATTGACCCTAGCGACACCAACTACGCCGGGTTATCCGCCAGCATCGCGGCTACTGGCGTGATATCCCGCCCCGGAAACTAGCTCGGGTCGATCATCACCTTGAGGGCGGTGCGCTCATCCATTGCGGTGTAGCCGTCAGGGGTCTGCTCGAGCTTCACTGTCTGGTCGAAGACAAGGCCGGGGTTCACTGATCCGTCGAGCACGGCGGGCAGCAGCTGTTCGATGTAGGCACGAACCGGTGCTGGGCCGCCCGTGAGAGTGATGTTTTTGCCGAACAGGCTGCGGCGCCCGAGGGGGCCTTCTTCATACTGGGGAACACCGACGCGGCTGATGACTCCACCAGCGCGCACAACACCGAGAGCCTGCTCGTACGCGGGCATGTGCCCGACTGCTTCGAGAACAGCGTGACTGCCAGTACCGCCGGTGAGTTTTCGAACTTTCTCGATGCCCTCTTCGCCACGCTCAGCAACGACATCAGTGGCGCCAAACCCGATACCGAGATCGGTGCGCGCCGTGTGGCGACCCATGAGGATGATGCGTTCGGCACCCATCTGTTTGGCCGAGAGTACGGCGAGTAGTCCGACAGCGCCATCGCCGATCACGGTGACCGTCTCGCCACCGGTGATGCGTGCCTGGCGGGCTGCATGCCATCCTGTTCCGTACACGTCTGAGAGCGACAGCAGTCCGGCATACTGCGACTCGTCGACAGTGCCCGGGACTTTGACGAGGGTGCCGTCAGCGTAAGGGACCCGAACTGCTTCTGCCTGGCCGCCGGTGACTCCACCGTTGCCCCAGAATCCACCGTGGATGCACGAAGTCTGTAGCCCTTCGAGACAGAACTCACACGTTCCGTCTGAATAGGCGAACGGAGCAATCACGAAATCGCCAACCTTCAAGGTGCTGACGTCATTGCCGATTCCTTCGACGGTTCCGATGAACTCGTGACCGATCGGGCGAGGCTCCGCATCGGCTGGCATCGAATGGAACGGGTGCAGATCGCTGCCACACACGCACGCTCGGGTGATGCGAACAATCGCGTCAGTACCCTCGATGAGTGTTGGGTCGGGTGCAGTGATCACGCGGACATCGCCGGCGCCGTAAATGTAAGTAGCTCGCATGCCTCTACTCAACGCCTGAAATCAAGCTACGGCGAATCAGTATTTGCTCAGCGAAGAGGAGTAGCTACACGAGAAGACAGCGCGCCCGCAGGCTCCGAACGTTCCATCAGTGGTCCTGGTGAGCATGAACTCATGGCCAGCTTTGCCGACAAGCCCATCCTCGAGGTGACGGTCGCCGAATGGACCGCCTACCTCGGAGGTTCGCCGTCTACCGACGGCGTGCGCCTCAAGCTGCGTAAGAAACTCTCCAAGGCCACCAGCATGAGCTGGTCAGAAGCTCTCGATGTCGCTCTCTGATTCGGCTGGATCGACGGCCAAAGTGCGCGCCTCGACGACGACTACACCCTCCAGTCCTTCACCCCGCGCCGCAAGAACAGCCCGTGGTCACAAATCAACCGCGACCATGTTGCGCGCCTCCTCGAGGTGGGCCACATGCGCCCCGGCGGTCTCGCCGAGATAGAACGAGCCAAAGCGGATGGTCGCTGGGATGCCGCCTACAGCCAGAAAAACATGACGACTCCCCCAGAGCTGCAAGCTGCCCTCGACGCCAACCCCACGTCGGCCGAGTTTCACGCGAGCCTCACGAGGAGCGTGCGCTTTCAGATCTACGCCCGCGTGACCGCCATCAAAACGCCCTCGGTTCGAGCTGCGCGCATCCGCGACATCGTTGAGAAGGGCGTACAGGGAGAGCACCACTATGCGCAGCCCAAGCCGCGGCCGTAGCCCCAATCTCCGGCCCGACAAAAGCTCTACCTGCGCAGCGTGGCGATTCGCCGATCGAGATGCTGTTGTTCGGCGGCGTTCGTGGCCAGTTCTCGGGCGCGCACAAAGGTGGGAGCCGCAGCATCCCTGTCGCCCGAGCGGAGAAGAAGCTCGAGCTGACGCGACCTACGGAGCAGGTGTCGGTGTTGGCGTGGACGTCGAGCTTTCGTTGAAGTCATCGCCGGCGGCCTGGATCACGAACGCCTGGAAGGCAGCGAGGTCGTTTACTGCACCCTCGTACTTGACTCCGTTTACGAGGACCGTAGGGGTCCCGGTGACCTGAGCGATGTCAGAGTTAGGAATCGGGCCCGAGAGAGCGCGCGCTGTTGAATTACTGACCCACGACTTGAAGCTCTCATCTTGGATGCACTCGGTAACAGCACCGACGTTTTCTACGCCGACGGTGTCGAGAAGTGCGATGAGTTCATCGTCGTTGAGGCCAGTGGTGTTTTCTGCTGGCTGCACTTCTTCTGACAGTAGCGCCGAGTGGTAGCTGTAGAAGTCGTTAGGCGAGGAGTCAGCGACACAAGCGACAGCATTCACTGTGCGCGAGGAGTAACGCTGGCCTTGCGAGAGGCGGTCGAGGATCGTGATGGGGTGAACTTCAAGAGTCGCTGCACCGTTCTCAACAAGGCTCTCAATGTACTCACCGTTTGCTTGCTCGAATGCTCCACAAATCGGGCACAGGTAGTCGACATACATCTGGATGTCGAGAACTCCTGATTCCTCATCGACAACGCTCGGGATCGGGTCGGCGTCTGCATCGAGCGCAGCGGTCGGAGTCGCGATGAAACCTTGGCTCAGTTGGATGCCGTCGCTGGCGAAATTCTGCGGACCGGGGCCAACAGGCTTGTTGGAGTTCACAAGCACGAGCGCGATTACCGCGACGATCGCTATGAGAGCAAGGCCTACGCCGCCCTGAAGAAACAGTTTGGTGCGCTTGTCTTTTTTCTTCTGCTCAGTGCGCTTGATGCGAGCTTTCTCTCGTGCCGCTCCGCGACGCTCGTTCTTGCTGAGTCGGCTGTCGCCGGGATTGCCGTTGCTCAATCGAACCTCTTCTGCCGTGTGTGTTGCTGTATTGGGCGCCAGAAAAGACGGCGCACCCGTCGAATTCTAGGAGCTATCTCTGGGAAATACCCAACTGGATCCTGAAATTGTTGTTCAGGCACGCGATACCGCTCGGTCACGGGGCCCCCAAAAGAGTGCAATAATAACCCAACGCGATTTCGATCGCTGTCCATTCACTAAGGATCGTCCGGCACGTACCTGCCGGTGAAGGAGAAAAATACAACAATGGCGTCTGTAACTTTTGACAATGCAACTCGTCTCTACCCAGGGTCCACGATCCCGGCTGTAGACAAGCTGAATCTTCACGTAGAAGACGGCGAGTTCCTCGTGCTTGTCGGCCCATCGGGTTGCGGTAAGTCCACTAGCCTTCGCATGCTCGCCGGCCTCGAAGAGGTTAACGATGGCAGCATCCTCATCGGAGACCGTGACGTAACAGACGTTCCTCCGAAGGACCGCGATATCGCAATGGTCTTCCAGAACTACGCTCTCTACCCGCACATGACGGTTGCCGAAAACATGGGCTTCGCGCTCAAGATTGCCGGCATCAACAAGGAAGAGCGCGCAGCTCGCGTACTTGAGGCAGCAAAGCTGCTCGACCTCGAGCCTTACCTCGGCCGCAAGCCAAAAGCTCTTTCCGGTGGTCAGCGTCAGCGCGTTGCCATGGGTCGTGCGATCGTTCGCCAGCCTCAGGTATTCCTCATGGACGAGCCACTCTCGAACTTGGACGCGAAGCTTCGTGTTCAGACTCGTACGCAGATCGCTAGCCTGCAGCGTCGACTCGGGGTCACCACGGTTTACGTGACCCACGACCAGACTGAGGCACTCACCATGGGTGACCGCATCGCAGTGCTGAAGGATGGCCTCCTCCAGCAGGTCGGTACCCCTCGCGACCTCTACGAAGCACCGCAGAACGTCTTCGTTGCTGGCTTCATCGGTAGCCCCGCAATGAACCTGTTTACTGTCGACATTGTCGACGGTGGCTTGCAGTTCGGTGAGGCTGTCGTCAAGGTTGACCGCGAAACACTTGGCGAGACCACGGCAAAGACAGTAACCATCGGTGTTCGCCCTGAAGACGTCATCATCTCGACCGATGGCAAGGGACTCCCGGTTGAAGTCGACCTCGTTGAGGAACTCGGCGCTGACGGCTACCTCTACGGTCACGCACAGATCAAGGGCGAGCGTGTTGATATCGTCGTTCGCGTCGATGGCCGCTCGCACCCGGATGCTGGCGATCAGGTATTCGTTACCCCTGAACCTCACCACGTTCACGTGTTCGACATCGAGTCTGGCCTACGCCTGACAAAGACCCCTGTCGTAGCAGGCTAACCTCCGTTTTACGATCGAGCCCGTCGACTTCGAACTCTGTTCGGATGCTTCGACGGGCTCGTTTCAGCTTAAGGAAACGTGAATGACTGGTTCTGTCAACATCACCGCCGCCACCGTTGATCCTGCCCTGCTGGATCTGCCGTGGGCTCTGCCGCTTGAGTCGTGGCCCGCCGATGCGATTGCGACTCTTCCCAAAGGAATCTCGCGTCACTTGGTGCGCTTTGCCAACCTCAGCGGCTACATCGTGGCGATCAAGGAGACCTCAAGCGAATTAGCTAAGCGTGAGTACGAGATGCTACGCACGCTGCAAAAGCTTGATGTTCCGTGCGTTGACCCGCTTGCGGTCATCACGAACCGCACAAGTGCGGATGGCGAAGAGCTCAAGTCAGTGCTCATTACGCGCCACTTGAGGTTCTCGCTGCCCTACCGTGCCGTGTACTCGCAGAGTTTGCGCCCCGAAACAGCTCGCCGCCTCGTCGATGCACTCGCGGTGCTACTGGTTCGCTTGCACATTGTCGGTTTTTTCTGGGGCGATGTCTCTCTCTCGAATACTCTCTTCCGTCGCGATGCTGGCGCATTCGCCGCCTATCTGGTGGATGCCGAAACCGGCCAACTTTATGACCGCCTCTCGAACGGTCAGCGCGAGAATGATCTCGAAATCGGTCGCGTGAACATCGCGGGCGAGCTGCTCGACCTTCAGGCCGGCGGTCGCCTCTCAGAGGACATCGACCCAATCGAGATCAGCAATGGCATCCTTGCTCAGTACCGAACACTCTGGCAGGAACTCACCGGTTCCGAACGTTTCGACCACTCCGAGCGCTGGCGCATCAACCAGCGTGTTGAGCGACTCAACGCTCTCGGGTTCGACATCGAAGAACTCGCCATCAAAACGGAAGATTCGGGCACTCGCGTACGCATCCAGCCCAAGGTGGTGGATGCCGGACACCACTCACGCCGCCTGCTTCGCCTGACCGGTCTCGATGCTCAAGAGAACCAGGCCCGCCGATTGCTTAACGACATGGACTCGTATCGTGCGGCATTCGAGAAGCAAGACATGGATGAAGAAATGCTCGCCCACGAGTGGGCTGCTCGCGTTTTTGAGCCTGTAATCAGGGCCATCCCGAAGAGCCTTCGTGGAAAACTCGAGCCTGCCGAAATTTTCCACCAACTGCTTGACCACCGTCGCCAACTCGCTCAAGATTCAGGACGCGACATCCCGCTCGCCGAAGCGGTTGGCAGTTACGTCGAGAACGTGTTGCGGTTCCGTCGCGACGAAGCGACCATGATCAACCCGCCGACGGGCGCCTTCACTTCGCCCATTACGGTTCCCGGTGACGACGTGGTCGACGACGACGATCCTGACGACAGTAATGACTGGCGCCTCACGGTCTAGGTCCAGGCAAACTCTGGCGGGCTAGGAGAGCAGCTGCTCAAGTCCGCGCCCCGTCACGTGCTCGAAAACGAGGTTTGTCTCGGTGTGCGATACCGCGGGATGGCTCGCCAGGTAGGTGAGCATGAAGTCGCGAAGCTCAGCAGCGCTGTGCGCCGCAACATGCAGTAGGTAGTCTTCCGATCCCCCGGTGTGAAAGAAGGCGAGCACGCCAGGCCAGTTGGGAGCAGCACTGCGGAAGGCATCCACATCGTCACGTACATGCTTGACGAGCTTGATTGAGATCAGCGCCTGAACGCTCATCCCGAGCTTTGCGACATCGATGTCAGCATGAAACCCGCGAAGATACCCGTCATCGTGGAGCCGACGCAGCCGTTGCGAGACAGTGGACTCGGCGACTCCTGCGGCGGCAGCGAGCGCCGACCCTGACATTCGGGCGTTCCGCGCCAAGCTCGCAAGAATCGCGCGATCGATTGGGTCGATAGACATAGCTTTTGATTCGGTCACGGTGGCCTCCTAGATCGCAGTTTATGCGGAAAACGTCACAATTCGTGAAGATACTGCATTAGGAGTTGCTTTGCGTCGAAGTTTCTGCTCATATCGAGTCATGCTGCCTCACGATATTCGTTTCGAAACCCTTGCTGTTCACGCGGGACTGGAGGGCGTTCAGGAATCTGGGCAACACGTGCCCTCCATCGATCTCTCCACCACCAACCCCCTTCCGAGCGTTGAAGTTGGCGGCGACTCCTACGAAAACCTCGCTACGGGAAACCCGATCATCGATGGTCACTCGGCCGTCTATCAGCGCTTGTGGCAGCCGGGCGTAGCCCGCTTCGAAGACGCCCTTGCCGCGCTTGAAGGTGCCGAAGCGGCCGTCGCGTATGCCAGCGGCATGGCCGCACTCTCAGCCGTGCTCATCTCCATCGCATCCGCCGGTCGCCCCCACGTAGTTGGCGTACGCCCGCTGTACGGCGGAACCGACCACGTGCTCGACAACGGCTTGCTTGGCACCACGGTGACGTGGGCTACCGCAGATTCCGTTGCGGATGCCATCCAAGCCGACACAGGACTCATTGTTGTCGAGTCGCCAGCTAACCCCACACTCGAACTCGTCGACATCAAGAAAATTGTTGACGCGGCAGGTTCTGTTCCCGTGCTGGTCGACAACACCTTCGCGACACCGGTTCTGCAGCGCCCCATCGAGCTCGGTGTCGCAATGGTGCTGCACAGCGCCACCAAATACCTCGGCGGCCACGGCGACGTCATGGGTGGAGTGATTGCTACGAGCGAAGAGCATGCCAAGATCTTGCGCAATGTTCGCGCCCTCACCGGAGGCGTTCTTCACCCCTTCGCCGCCTACCTGTTGCACCGGGGGCTCCGGACTCTTCCGCTGCGCGTACGCGCCCAGCAGGAAACTGCGGGAGAGCTCGCTCGTCGTCTTGATGGACATCCAGCTCTCGCCCGCGTTCTCTACCCCGGCCTACCTGGCCAAGATCCTGCTGGTCTGATCGGCACGCAGTGTGACGGAGCCGGCTCACTCATCGCTCTCGACCTTGCCGGCGGTTACGACGCAGCCGCCAAGTTCACTGAGTCAGTGAAGCTCATCACCCACGCGGTGTCTCTCGGGGGAATCGATACTCTCGTGCAGCACCCGGCATCACTCACCCATCGCCCCGTCGCCTCCGAAGCAAAGCCGGGCGCTGGCATCGTGCGTGTCTCGATCGGCCTTGAGCACATTGACGACCTCATGAACGACATCACCGCTGCGCTCGACGCGGTGACAAACAACTAGCAGCACTCAGCGTCAACGCGAAGAGCCGCCGTCCCCGAGGGGACAGCGGCTCTTTACGTTTTGGGTGCACACTCGGCAGGCACCCTCGGTGCGCGGCGAGACGCGAACGCTACTTCTTTTTGCGCGCCGCTGATCGCAGCTTCGAAATTTCATACAGCGTGACGCTCGCGGCGATACCGGCATTGAGCGACTCGGTCGATGCGCTAATCGGAATCGAGACGATCGCATCGCAGTTCTCGGTTACCAGTCGCGACAGGCCTTTGCCTTCGCTGCCGACAACGATCAGTACTGGTTCCTTAGCCAGCGGCAGCGAGGGAAGTGATACATCACCGTCGCCATCGAGCCCGAGTACGAATACGCCACGTTTCTTGTATTCCTTGATCGTCTGCGTGAGGTTGTTAGCCATCGCAACAGGCGTGCGTGCAGCAGCGCCTGCGGAAGTCTTCCAGGCGGATGCCGTCATACCAACAGAGCGACGCTGCGGAACGATGACCCCCTGGCCGCCGAACGCGGCGACCGAACGAACGATTGCACCAAGGTTGCGCGGGTCGGTAATGCCGTCCAAGGCAACGAGCAGCGGAACTTGGCCGCGCGCCTCAACCTTGTCGAGCAGTTCCATGGGGTGCGCGTACTCGTACGGCGGCACCTTGAGCGCGAAGCCCTGGTGAACGGAGTCGAATCCGGCGAGGCGGTCAAGTTCTGGGCGCATCACTTCGAGCACCGCGATGCCGCGGGCCGTAGCAAGCTTCAGGATCTCCTTGACGCGGTCATCGTATTCGATGCGTGCTGCCATGTAGAGGGTGTGGGCAGGGATCTTGGCGCGCAGCGCCTCAAGTACTGAGTTGCGGCCGGTGACCATCTCAGACTCGTCAGCAGACTTCGCGACGCGCGACTGAGTGGGTCGCGTCGAACGCTGTTGCGGTGCATCCGTTGGCTTGCCGCCACGACGGCCGCCGGTGGCGGCGTCATAACGCTCCGCAGCAGCTTTGCGCTTGCCTGCGGGGTGGTACGGACGATCTTCAGCTTTTGGGGTGGGCTTGCGACCTTCGAGAGCTTGACGTCCCTGGCCTCCCGAGCCGACCTGAGGGCCCTTGCGGCCCTTGCGTACCGCTCCTGCGCGGGGTTTGTTAGCTGGGTTTTTCACGAGTGTTGCTCCTGTCGGAAGCGCCGATTAGTCACGGCAAGCTCCAATGCGATTCGGTCGAGTCATCCTCTAGAGTGATGCCCGCCGCTGATAGTTCATCACGGATTCGGTCCGCAACAGCAAAGTCCTTTGCCGTGCGGGCTGTATTGCGATCCTCAATGAGCTTGTCAACCAGCGCTGATAATGCAGCAACGGCTGGTTCTGAACGCTCAGAACCCCATCGTGGATCTAGTGGGTTGATACCCAAAACCTGCGCCATTGCGATCACGTGTGATCGGGCGGTGGCGACTGCCGCAAGATCTCCGTCGTCGAGAGCTGCATTGCCCGCGCGAATGGTGTCGTGCACGACCGCGAGTGCTTGCGGCACCGCGAGGTCGTCATCCATTGCTTCGCCAAATGCTTCGGGTACCGCGTTGGTGTTTGCAACATCGAAGCGAGTGTCGCGAAGACGACGTGTTGCCCGTTCAATGAATACTTCGAGTCGCTCGAACGCAGCTTCCGCTTCGGCAAGCGAATT
>Ga0314774_1001653_pt1 | contig 13843 bp, 12 predicted proteins | sample MetaGCBIA2018_FD_204515 | JGI IMG/M metagenome (GOLD analysis project Ga0314774, IMG submission 204515) | Cryopeg brine microbial communities from Beaufort Sea near Barrow, Alaska, United States - CBIA 2018 | ecosystem: Environmental > Aquatic > Marine > Coastal | place: USA: Alaska | collected... | reverse complement strand
AATCCTTCGTCACTGGCTTGTAAAACCAACTTATATTTATTCTCACTCTTATTCAACTGTTCATTCAATAGATTGATTACTTTGTTTTTATGCTTTAATGATTTCTTGCTTAAATTTAATTCAAATATTTGTTTACCTCTCGTTTGTTCCCGAACCAGAACAATAGAAATGCTAAAAGCAAATAATCCGACAAATGGAAAAACATAAAGGATGGAAGACTTAATATTATCTAATTCGGTTAACGCTTCCTTAACTAAAAATCCTGCTATAAATATGCCTAAAAGTAAAGATCCTAGAACACCAATAACATTCAATGAAATGTGTAAAATGACTGATTTTTCTTTTTCACGGTAAATCAAATAACCAATCGCAAAATGCAATATCAAATAGGCAATTAAAAATGTTTCTTCATAATAGTTATTCATAATGCTTAGGAAGAATACAATAACGGCTGTTATTAGTCCTCCCAATCCACCCAAAAAAGAAGTTGATAAAAGCACAATTGCAAATCGTCCATCAGGAATACCGGTTAGCGAAAAATATTCCACAATAAAAATAACCATACTCAGAGAAAGCCCCAAAATTGCTCCTCCAAATATAGCTCTATACTTTTTAAAATGAATAATATAAATTTCGTAAATAATCGCTGAAATATAAACAAATATAAATGAAGTTCCATACACCATAAGTGTATTCAACACATACGTCAACTTTGTCATAATCGCTCCTATACCTCTGATAGTATTTCATAATCTCGAATATAGCCTAGGTATAGTATAGCGCAAAGCAATGAAGAAATCTACTTTAAGTAAAAATTTACATATCAGATTTGGTGAATACTCATTTTGTTGATATCCAGTAACGTTTCATGGATGATTTCACTTAAACTAGGATGCGCTACTATCGAATCTACAAGTTCATGATAATCTAAACCATGATCTATACCGTGTACACCAACATGTATTAATTCAGAACTGGATTCACCTAAAATCCCCATAAACGTCAACCGTTCATTAACTTGATCATAGTCGACTTTACATATACCATCCGTTTCATGATGCGCTAATGCCATACCATTAGATCGATAGGAAAACTTCCCGTTTAGTAGTTCAGCAGCCTCATCTTTGTCATTTCGGGGAGCCGATACTTGACTCAGTTCCGGAATCAAAAATGCAACTTGAGGTATGCAATACTGACTAAAACCTTTAGGTTCAGCTTGACCAGACACTAACTTGTGCCTTAATGCCATCTGCCGAATAATTGATTCGGAAGCAATTACACCTTGTTTAGAAGCACTATGTGCCAATAAGCTTTTTCCATTGACATCTCCAATTGCATATATATGGGATATCGTTGTTTGACAGAAGTCATCGGCAATAACTTTCCTCTCATCATAAATGATACCGCTCAATTTAGTTAACTCTAAGTTTTCATAAACAGGTTTTCGTCCAACTGCACATAAAACCAGATCTGTTTCAATGACTTCCTCACCATTTTTTGTTTTGTAAGTCACCTTAACAATATCATCCTCATATTCAATCTGTGTAACCATTGAAGAGGTTAATGTTTGAATGGTTTGCTTCTTAGCCAACGGCTTATAACGTTTTACCAACTCCTTATTAAAACTTGGCAACAATGAGTCAGCAGCCTCAAGAACAGTTACTTGAGTACCAAACTGATTATAGATAGTAGCAAATTCCATTCCGATAACACCACCACCAATAATCACCATACGTGGAGGGATTAAAGAAAGGGTTAATGCTTCCTTTGAGGTGATGACTTTATGCATTTGTAGACCGTCAAGCAAACCGCTAATAGGTGGTAATACAGGACTTGATCCGCTAGCAATGAGTAAATAGTCACCATGAATCCGTTGTACACCATCCTCTGATTTAACTCGAACAACATAATCGTCTTCAAATTCTGCAATACCATTTATTACTGTTATCTTATTACTCTTCATAAGTGATTCCACACCGCTTACTAGCGTTTCTACCGTCTTCTGCTTATCTTCCATTATCTTTTTGAAATCCAAGCTAATAGGACCTGTTGATATGCCCAGATCTTGGTGTTTATGAATCGTATGAATTAATTTGGCGTAATGGTAAAGTGATTTAGTTGGAATGCATCCATAGTTTAAACAGGTTCCACCCAATCTGTCCCCTTCAATGATACAGGTATTTACGCCCGCTTTGGCTAGCCCTATTGCAGCAACATAACCAGCAGGTCCCCCTCCAATAACAATGGCATCAAATGTTTTCATTAACAATTATCCTTCCCATCTAACGATTGGTTTTCTTGCAGCACCAACTTCGTCTAAACGTCGTACAGTTGCCTTTGTCGGAGCATTTATGAGCAGTTCAGGATTACCGACTGCTTCTTCTGCAATTTTAAGCAATGCTTCTATATACCTATCAAGTGATTCTATATTTTCTGTCTCTGTAGGTTCAATCATTAATGCTTGTTCAACAATAAGAGGAAAATAAATAGTAGGTGGATGAACTCCATAATCAATGAGACGTTTAGCTATTGCAAGAGTATTAACACCTTCGCTTTTATCTTTAAGTCCAGCTAGAACAAACTCATGTTTACAGACAATATCGTAGGGAAGAACATACTTTTCTTTCAGACGTTCTTTCATATAGTTTGCATTTAAGACGGCTAATTGACTAGCATCTTTAAGCCCTTTTGCACCTAATGCTTTTATATATGTATATGCACGAACCAGCATGCCAAAGTTGCCATAAAAAGTTTTCACGCGGCCAATGGATTTCAAATGTGAATATCTCAAATGATAAACTCCATTTTCTTTGAGTACAGATGGATTTGGTAAAAACTCAGATAAGAATCTTTTAACACCTACAGGTCCGCTGCCTGGTCCACCACCTCCGTGAGGTGTACTAAACGTTTTATGCAAATTCAAATGAACGATATCAAAGCCCATATCTCCTGGTCTTGTAATTCCCATATTCGCATTCATATTAGCTCCATCATAATATAAAACCCCACCAACAGAGTGGATTTTCTTAGCAATTTCAAATATGTCTTTTTCGAATAAACCAAGCGTATTAGGATTTGTAAGCATTAATCCTGCTACGTCATCATTTAATACTTCTTCAAGCGCTTCTAACGATACTGTTCCATTTTTGTTAGACTTAATCTCAACAACTTGAAACCCAGCCATTGTAACACTTGCCGGATTGGTTCCATGAGCTGAATCAGGAATTATGATCTTGTTTTTATGTGTCAAGCCTTGATTTTCCAGATAAGCTTTTATAATCATTAATCCCGTCAGTTCACCTTGTGAACCGGCCGCTGGCTGCAATGTTATCTCATCCATCCCTGTAATCTCTTCTAGCATATTTGACAATTCGTACATAAGAGCTAATGCTCCTTGTACACTTGATTCATGTTGAAGAGGATGTATATATGCAAAACCGTCAAGTGCTGCCATATCTTCATTTATTTTAGGATTATATTTCATTGTACACGAACCTAATGGATATGTATCCGTTTCTAATCCGAAATTCTTTAAAGAAAGATTGGTATAATGTCTTATTACTTGGAGTTCACTTACTTCAGGTAATCGGACCGCTTCTTTTCGGAGTGTTCCTTTTTGAAAATAGTCTTCATAGTCAAAAGGATCAACATCCAATTTAGGAAGCTTATAACCTGTACGTTCATTTGATGAACATTCTGAAATCAACTTATTGTAGTCTCTCATGCTATAACCTCCATTTCATGGATACATTTATCCAAATGCTCTTTAGTATGAACTTCAGTTACTGCCATAAGAATATGATGTTCATCAATAATAACGCCAGCAAAAATCCCTTTAGACGTTAGTTGATTATATATTTCATTCGCATCTTCATCTGTAGTAATCATAAATTCATTAAAAAACGGTTGTTTATAAGTCAATGCAATGCCATTAATCGAATCTAAAGAGTCGGCTAAATAATGTGCTTTATACATCGATTGTTTAGCAACTTCCAACAAACCGGTTTTACCCATCGTAGCTAAATATATTGTAGCCATCAGAGCATTTAGTCCTTGATTCGATGTAATATTAGACATTGCCTTTTCACGTCGGATATGTTGCTCCCTAGCTTGGAGTGTTAGTACAAAAGCTCGTTTACCATCTAAATCTGTTGTTTGGCCAACAATACGTCCAGGCATTCGTCTCATATTCTCTTTAGTTGAAGCAATAAATCCTAAATATGGTCCACCAAATTGCACACTATTTCCAAGAGATTGACCTTCCCCTACTACAATGTCAGCTCCATAGTTAGCAGGTGCTTCAAACAAAGCTAAACTTATCGGGTTAACTGATACAATGAATTGCGCTTTATTCTTAACAGCGTCCATGCTGATACGGACTGCTGCAACATCCTCAACTAATCCATTATAATTAGGGGTCTGAATAATAACACAAGATGAATCACTAGATATCTTAGATTCTAAGTCTGTTGTATCAGTCACTCCATCTTTAATATCTATTTCAATATAATTAAGTCCTTTAAATCTGGCATATGTTTTGACAATTTCTCTATATTGTGGATTTACACTCTTTGATACAAGAACGTCATTTTTCTTATTCACATGATTTGCCATAAAAACAGCTTCCGCCATGGACGTTCCACCATCATACAAGCTTGCATTTGACACATCCATACCTGTTAATTCACAAATCATAGATTGATATTCAAAAATCACTTGTAAGGTGCCTTGGCTCAGTTCAGGCTGATACGGTGTATACGCTGTAGAAAACTCTTGACGCATGGCCAAATGTTTAATTATTGCAGGTATATAGTGGTTATAGCTACCACCACCAATAAAACTAATATTATCTTTAACTGTATCATTCATTGAAGCTAATTGACGTAATTTCGCTTCAATTTCAATTTCTGAAAGACTTTCATCTAGATTTAATTCTCTGCCTAAACGAATATTTTCTGGGATATCCTCAAAAAGATCATCAATCGAAGAGACTCCTATCATAGCTAACATCTTAGTGATATCTTCACTCGTATGTGGTAAATAAGGATGCATATGAAACCTCCTAGTTTCTTGAATAGTTATTCGATTTCGTTACAATATACTTCATAGTCATCCCCATTAAATAAATCATCCAATTCGGATTTATTGGCAATTGAAAGCTTCACAATATATGCATCATAAGGACTTTCATTAATGCTTTCAGGTGTATCTTCTAATTGTTCATTGATTTCAATAACTTTACCACTTATAGGTGCATAGATATCTGAGGCAGCTTTTACTGACTCTACTACGCCAAGATATTCAGATGCTTTGACTTCATCATCCAACTCAGGCGTCTCCACATAAACGATATCACCCATAGAATGTTGTGCATAATCAGTGATGCCAATATATGCTTCATCACCTTCTACCCTTACCCATTCGTGATTCTTTGTATACAACAATGTCTTAATGACTTTCATATTTATTCCTCCATTTACTTTTTATATTTTTTGTTATAAAATTTTCTCTGAATAACCGTTGCAGGTATTATCTTTTTGCGAATGCCTATGTTTATCTCTGTTCCGAGTTTTCCAAATGGTTTTGGCACAAATCCAAGTCCGATGCTCCTGTCATATCCATCTAATTTGTAACCCGTGGAAACATAACCGATTTCCTCATTTTGACTATTTAGAATAGGATAATTCTCTCTTGCGATGCCTTTATCCCCCAACATAAAACCAACAAGTACTAGGTGATTAGGATTTTTTTTCTTTTCTAACATGGCTTCTTTACCAATAAACTCTGTTTTTTCAAAATCGACAAAATGAGTTAATCGAGCTTCAACCGGAGTTATATGATCACTTAACTCATGACCATATAAAGGTAGCGCCACTTCAAATCTTAAAGTGTCTCTAGCACCGAGTCCAATAGGCTTCAATTCAAATCCTTCAACCTCAAAAAGGCGTTCATATACATCAAGTGTAAGTCCATTTGGGATGAATATTTCAAATCCATCTTCACCCGTATAACCAGTTCTCGAAATAATCAACGGAATATCATCGAATATAAATTCTCTGAATGTGAAAAACTTAATTTCTTCAATGAACGGACCAAAGAATCTTGTAAGAAGTGCTTCACTATCGGGTCCTTGGACTGCTAGTTCTCCAAATTCATCACTTTTATGTTGGATTTCTACCTCAAAACCGTTTGTTCTACTTCTGATCCACTCAACATCTTTATCATCATTGCTTGCATTAATTACCAATAGATATTTAGCATCATTATATTTATACACAAGCAAATCATCAACAACTGTTCCATTTTCATAACACATCATTGTGTAAAGACAGGTATCATGTGTTAAATGTTTGATATTATTTGTTAATAGATAGTCTAAAAATTGTGTAGCCTCATTACCTATCACATATACTTCACCCATATGGCTTACATCAAAGACACCTACCTTTTCTCTCACATGATGATGCTCTTCAATAATCCCATCAAATTGAATCGGCATCATATACCCAGCAAATTCAACAATCTTCGCCTTATCTTCAACATGTCTATCGTATAACGGAGTTTTTTTCATTTTACACCAGCTTTCCTGATTATGTGACTAGTATTTGATTAACATCTGTAACTTTTTCAAAAATAAGAAGGGTGACTTGGTTACCTTTTTACGCAAGCGAAACTTTGACAGTGCGGAAGGAAAACTTAGGGAGTACCTTTCAATAAAACAAAAAAGATAGTACGTACACCAAAAAAGGTGTGCCTACCATCTCCTGTTTGCTTTACCTGAGAGATTCTACTTAACCTAGCTAATAGTTGTTAAGTATTGCTCCTTCGGTGTCCAACTGAATCTTTCCAGAAGTCCTATCCACTAGCGATCCATTTACCTGAAAGATTCTAATATAGCGACAACTATATTATTGCTTCTTCGGTGGACGATGTCACTCTCTCGCAAGCTTCATTTAGTTTATTAACTTATAACCCAATCATAAAGGAAAGCCGACCAAAAATCAAGTTAATTATTCATGAATCATTGCAATTGCCCTTACTGGACAACCTTCGATTTCATCAAACTTTAAAGGTAAACAACTAAATGTAAAATCAACGTTTAAAAGATCATATAAATGTGTTAAATTCTCAATGATAATTAGATCAGACCCTAGTATTATCTTATGATTATCTATTGAGACCGGTTCAATAGGATCTATAGAAAAACTATCAACGCCAATACCTTTTAGGTTATCTAGGTTTGCCACAAAAAAAGCACCCTTTTCATCTAAAACCGGAAACGGCTTATAATAATCTGCAGTTCCATAATACTTATCCATTCCTGTCTTAAATAGAATAAATTCAACTTCTTCAATATGGGGGACTTGCTTCAAGAAATCAACCGTAATAAATGTCAATCCTTCAACATCGATTACTAAAGCTTTCCCAATGAATTTGCTTACATCATATTCATTCAAGAGTTTACCCTGTTTAAGAACATGCATTGGTGAATCAATATGTGTTCCTAAATGGGTTCCCATCATGATTTCGTGTTCTAAATAAAAATCGCTCTCAATGGTAGCAACAACCGTAACTACAGGTCCCTTTGCACCGGGGAAAAGGGATATATCTTTATTAATCCTATGTGTCAAGTCAATTATTCTCAATAATGCCACCATCCCTTTTACGTTTATGTTATGCTCAAACTCTATAATAAGATCCTAATACTCGAATATTAAATTCTTTTGTTACTTTTTCAACTGCTTTTTTAACAGTTTCATTTCGTTGATAACAACCTTCAACGTCAATAAAAAAATTATAATTACCTAACCCCTTTTTTGTTGGACGCGAAATAATTGATACCAGGTTAATACCTTCAGCCGAAAAAATATTAAGTATATCGGCTAATAAACCGGGTCTATCTTTATCATCATGTATCACGAGCAATGTCTTCCAGTTTTTATCCTTGATTTCTTCCGTTATCAATTCTTTAGATAAGACTATAAATCTAGTTTCATTATCCATAGAATCTGCAACATTCGGAATAATGGTTTGAAATTGTTGCCGTTGTTCTTCTGAAAGCGAATGGATTAAATGCATAGGAATGATAGCGCCTTCAAATTGACTTCCGTTTAACACAGACTCAAATGATTCTGAATTACTCGCTGTTGTTATAATCCGTTTATCAGATAATTCCTCCAAAAAATCAGTACACTGGTTTTGACTTTTAAATTGAGTATAAATAACTTCAACGTTTTTAATATCACAATTAGCTACGAAACCAAAGTGGATGGGTAACACGATTTCATGAATGATGTTTAGATCAGAATGAGTAAGCAAATCCAGAATTATCTGCACAAATCCGTCGAGTGTATTCTCAATCGGAATCACTCCAAGTATACATTCCTTACCAACGGCATCGAATGTTTTCCTAAGCGATGAATAATAAGCTAATTCACTATCCAAATGCATAGTTTCCAAATATTTATATGCTGCCTTTTCTGTAAATGTACCTTTGGGTCCTAAAACTGCCACCTTACTCATATAAATTTTCTCCTATATCTGTAATCTATAAGTTGATTAAACAATCGCCCGTATGAATTTCACTAAAACTAGTTTAATTGGTTTCTACCCTATATGGTAGTTAGCAGCTCCATATCTTTAATGATAACACTTAAGCCGACTGCCAATACTTAAAGCCTATCCTTTACTCAATAATATTGCAACTGCAACACTAATAATGATTATTATTCCATGAATAATGATTGCATTTTTAGATATTGTCATTTTCTCAAGTTTTGTTTTGAATGAGTTTTCATCTTTAAGACGGTACCGAATGGATTCTTTTCCTAGAAAGATAATAAGATATGCCATTGAAGCTAAACCAATATTACCTATGTAGTACCAATTTGCAAAATCAAAGGCATTATCTGTTTTCATATATAGATTGATGAGCAAATATATGGATACATAAACAAACACCTTATAACCTATATCTATTAACTGTTTTCTTGTCATGTTGTCCCTCCACTATTATTATCAATATTTTACACTGAATTCACATAAAAAGCTATAGTTTTTAAATATTAGAGACTAATTATCACTTCTATTTTACATTTTAATTATAAAGCTATATAATGACAACTTAAGAACGATTTTTAAATAACAATTGGAGAGACTATGAAAATATACTCAAAAAAAATCAGTAAATCTAAATATGACTATTTGTCAAAACTATTACCTCCGAATAATTCCAAAAGTCTCTATATTGATATAGAAACTACTGGCTTTAGTCGCAGCAATGATATGATATATCTAGTAGGATTATTATATTTCGAAAATGAGGAGTTAGTCATTACACAATATCTCTGCGAAAAGCAAGTTGATGAATATGAATTGTTATACAAATTAAATTCATTCATTATTAACTTTGAAGTGCTTATTCATTTTAATGGTGATAGTTTTGATCTTCCATTCATAAAGGAAAGAATGAAGTTATATAGGATTCATGAGAACATATCTGATTTGGCTTCCTTTGATTTCCTCAAAAAGCTCCGTCCTTTCAAAAAAGTGCTCGGGACAGATAATCTCAAGTTGAAAACCATGGAAAAACTTGCAGGTTATGAGCGCCTGGACCCTTTCAGCGGGGGTGAACTGATACAATTGTATAACCTGTATACAAAAGGTGATAAAAAGCTTGAACTAAGCTTTATTCTTCACAACGAAGAAGACATGATTGGACTGTATTATCTGAATATGTTTGTACCGCTTATTGAAGCTTTTGGCAAGTCGACTCTTTATACTAACAACTTAGTTTTTGATACATTTACAAATGATGAAAAGGAGTTAGAATCAGATTTCTTGATTCAATCCCCTAGCTATATTAAGGTAACAAATCCATTAGCCATTAATTATGATTACTATAAGTTTCGCATCGAACGCGACTCATTTGTTATTGTTTTGGATGAAAAAGGTTTCAGTGTCACTTTCCCTAAGGTCAATACAACATTAAAGACCTATTTAGATGACTATGAAAATTATTACTATTTACCCGAAGAAGATAAAGTTGTACATGTATCTATTGCAAGTTTTATGCAATCAAAATTCAAAAGGAAAGCAACTAAGAAAACGGCATATATAAAAAAACAGGACATATTCATCTCGTGTCCTCTTTCAAAAAAAGCATTACTATCCATCATATCCCCTGAAATAAATGCATATATATTCACTTTTGATATCAGTGATACAACGATTTATTTTTTGGAAAATGATTTTAACACTATTATTCCTTATGTTTTTCAGACAACATTAAAAGAATTACTAACTTAATCATAGAAAAAGGGGTTGCCTAGGCAACCCCTTTTTGTTTAAGCTTCTCCAACTTCGCCTAGTTTCCGATAGAAGAATGTTTGATCAGAAGTAAAGTTATATCGTTGTGATTGAATAATTTGTTCTGTACTACCTACAAAAAGTACGCCCTCTTTCTTCAAGGATTTGTTAAACTTCTTGTAAATATCACTTTTAGCTTCTTCAGTAAAATAAATAAGCACATTTCGGCAAACAATCAAGTCGACTTTTTGAGGAAAAGAATCTTTAAGTAAGTTGTGTTTTTTGAATTGTATACATTTTTTTATTTCATCGCTAACTTTATATGATTGCCCTATTTTCTCAAAATATTTGTCTCTAAGGTCTTTAGGAACACCAGCAATGCTTTTTTCATTGTAAATGCCATTTTTGGCTTTGCTTAAAATTTGTTCATCAATATCTGTTGCAATTATTTTGATACGGCTAAGCGGCATAAATCGACTTAAAACCATTGCAAGTGAATAAGGTTCGTCCCCCGTCGAACATGCAGCTGACCATATAGTGAGGTTTTTCCCGAATTTGTCAAACAAATATGGGAAAACAGTGTCCTCAAGTACCGTCCACTGATTCGTGTTTCGAAAAAATTCCGAAACATTAATAGTCATATAAGTAATAAATTCATCATAGATTTCTTTCTTCTCTTTTAGAGCTTTAACATAGTCATCATAACCAACAAATCCATGTTTTTTGATTAACGAATCTAATCTTCGTTTCATCTGTCTTTCTTTATATGCACTAAGATCAATGCTTGAAATTTTATAAATCTCTTCTTTGAATTGTTCGTAATCCTTTATCATATATTGCTCCTTAAGTGGATTAAATCTATTCTACCACAATAATATTTAAGAAAAAAGTTAATCTTCATTAAAAAGTTATTGAAAATTTACATAAATAAAAAACATGTCACCATCATTGAGGGTGACATGTAATATTATAGCATAAATTTTAATATAATCTTAGAATAAACTGTGAACATTTTATGTCTAAACTTATTCTTCTTCAGCTTTAACTTTTTCAGCTTTAACTTCTTCATCTACAGCTTTTTCAGTTACAACTTCTTCAGCTACAGCTTCTTCCGCTACAACTTCATCCACTACAACTTCTTCAGCTACAACTTCTTCCACTACAGCTTCTTCAGCTACAACTTCTTCTGCTACAACTTCTTCAGCTACAACTTCTTCAGCTTCAGCTTCAGCCTCATCAATTTTTTCTAATTCTTTTACTGATAAACTGATTTTTTTCTCGTTAAGATTTAAATCAGTAACTTTTGCAGTAACTGCATCTCCAACTTTTAATACGTCAGATGGTTTTTCAACATGCTTAACAGAAATTTGTGATACATGCAATAATGCATCAACACCAGTTTCTAATTCAACAAATGCACCGAAATCAGTCATTCTTGCAACTTTACCATCAACTACATTACCTACAGCATATTTGCTTTCAGCATCGTTCCAAGGATTTTCTTCATTGAATTTCATAGATAAAGAAATTTTCTTCTTCTCTTTATTAATATCAAGAATACGAACCTTAACTTCATCACCAACTTTAACAACATCTTTAGGTGAACGAATACGTCCCCATGAAAGCTCAGAAATATGAACTAATCCATCAACTCCACCGACATTAACAAAAGCACCATAATCAGTAATATTTTTAACAATACCAGTTTTAACATCCCCAACTGCGATTGTTTCAAATATCTCTGATAATCTAGAATTCTTGTCTTTTTCAATAAGAATACGACGGTTACCAATAATTCTGTTCTTTTTGAGATTAAACTCTGTGATAATAAAAGTTAATTCTTGATCTTTGAATTGGTCCAAATCAGACACATACTCGTCAGATACTAAAGAAGCTGGAATAAATACTCGTACTTCTTTAATAATTACAACTAATCCACCTTTAAGTACCAAGTTAACTTTAGCTGTAACTTCTTCTTTTGACTCAAAAAGTTCTTCAACATATTGTAATCCTTGTTCTGCCTTAAGACGTTTGTAAGTCAATAAAACTTGACCTTCGCCATCATTCACTCTTAATACTTTTGAGCGAATCTTAGCACCTACTTCAACTTCGTTCCTAAGATCTAACGTAGGAAAATTAGAAAATTCACTTCTAGGAATGATTCCATCAGACTTATAACCAATGTTTACATATATCTCATCAGAATTAACACCGATTATAGTGCCCTCTATGATTTCTCCTCTGTGAATTTGTACTAGAGACTCCTCTAGCATTTGTTCAAAACTCGACATTTCTGACATTTGAAATGACCTCCTCGATTATGTTCTTTGGAGCCGATGCTCCAGCCGTTATTCCTATAATATCATTTACGGTAAAAACATTCAACACCAAATCTTCTATAGTTTCAATGTAATAAGTATCCTTACATTGACTCTTACATATTTCGTAAAGCTTCCTGGTGTTCGAACTATTTCGACCACCTATAACAATCATTTTTGTAACTTTTTGTGAAAGCTCTTTCGCTTCAATCTGCCTTTCCATAGTAGCAGAGCAAATTGTCTCGTTAATAATAACATGAATAGATTTTTTTTGCAATTTATTTAATATATCTTCGTAAAGTTGATTATTAAATGTAGTTTGTGCAACAATTGAATAGTGTTTAGTTGGATCGAGATGGAGATTATCTACATCTTCTAACGTTTCAATAAAATACGTTTTCGTCTTAACCCAACCGGCAATACCTTTTATTTCAGGGTGTTTATGGTCCCCAACAATTATCACGTCACATCCATTCAAACTATCTCTACGTACAATACGATGAATCTTCTTAACATATGGACATGTGCAATCTTCAAGCTCAAATCCACTTTTTTTCATTAAATCCACTTCATCTTCGGATACACCATGAGATCTTATTAAAATGGTACCTTTTTCTTTAAACTTAATCTCTTCAAGATGATCAATGATTTGAACTCCTTGGTTCTCCAGTTTACTAACTACACTCGGGTTATGTATAATCGGCCCATAAGTATAAATCGGGTGTTTATCATCGTTTTCTTTGGCCTCACTTATGAGACTTTCAACCTTTTTAATAGCTAGATCAACTCCAAAGCAAAATCCAGCACTTTTAGCTACTATAATTTCCATAGATAAACCTCACTATTCTATTTTTTTTACTAAAGAATAAATTCTAGTCACTACTTCTTCTATAGTCATATGTGATGAGTCAATTATTATTGCATCTTCAGCCTGCCTAAGCGGCGCATGTTCTCTGTTCATATCTCGATAATCACGTTCTTCGATTTCTTTAGTTAACTCAGCTAAATTCGGAGTATCTCCCAATTCAAGAAGCTGTTCAAATCTTCTCTTAGCTCTGATCTTGGAGCTTGCTGTTAAGTATACTTTTAGTTTAGCGTTTGGTAAAACATGGGTGCCTATATCTCTTCCATCCATAACCACAGGTACTTTTGTTGCTAATTGTTGCTGTAACTCAACTAAATATCCCCTTACTTCTTTATTAGCTGAAACTATCGAA
>Ga0314774_1001652_pt1 | contig 13851 bp, 12 predicted proteins | sample MetaGCBIA2018_FD_204515 | JGI IMG/M metagenome (GOLD analysis project Ga0314774, IMG submission 204515) | Cryopeg brine microbial communities from Beaufort Sea near Barrow, Alaska, United States - CBIA 2018 | ecosystem: Environmental > Aquatic > Marine > Coastal | place: USA: Alaska | collected... | reverse complement strand
GGGGGCTGTTATATGCATTAAATGAAAAGACAGATCCACAAGAACAGATAGAGTTCGCAGTAGCTGCAAGCTGTTTGAAACATACGATTGAAGGAGACTTCAACCAAGTGACAATATCGGAAGTTGAAACACTTATGGCAGGAGATGGTTCGGGCCGTGTGCAAAGATAAAAGATTTGCGACTTTGTCTCCCGAGTATAAATTCACAATTTCCAGTATGACATATACATTTATTGAAATTAAAATTGCTTTTGAAGATATACTTTTTGAAGTTAGTTTCCCAGTTGTTTCATCAGATTTCGAGATTGAAGGAAAGCTAGATTTTGTTGCCTATATCCCCCCGAAAAGCACAATTAAGTTATCAATGACCTCTTTGAATATGGAGACAGTATTGGAAATAAATAATGTCGAATAAAAGTCTTGAAGAATTGCCTCAGGAGCTTCGTCGATACTTTGCAATGAATTCGCCGGATATTTCATAACGAAATGCAAGTTTTTTTCTAGAAAATTTCTAGAAAATTATTAGTTTTTGCTTAAGTTGACGACATTTGTCTGGTACCGGTTTAAAACCGGTTCAAAAAGGGAACACAATGTACATAATGTATTAGATTAAATGAATGAGGAAAAATTTGAAAATAACTTATTAGATATTGAGATAAATATATTTTATGTATCTGCCACTACCATACGACACATGTTGTAAGTGGAAACATATTATTTAGTCCGCTCCTTAGTTCCCTACTTTACAGACACACCAGAACCCTCCTTCCATAAGGGCTTGAGTAGTAAGGGGGATGTTCGAATCTCGTCTCGTGCTTAAACAACGAAACTCTTAAGACTTTGATTAATCAAGGTTTTAGGGGGTTTTTATTGCGTCAAGATATTGAGCTCCTAGAGTCTGTTCATTGACTTTAAGGCATTGATAATTATTCTGTGTCGTTCATCTTTTGATTTGTTAGCATAGATATAACTCCATATTGTCATGATTTCAGCGTGACCTGGAAAATCTCTAATCAATACGATTGGATTCAAAACTTATATTGCATAATCAATGAAATAATACGCAGTATTCCAAGATACGAAATAAAACCAGGAAGTGAAGCCACTGAGTTACTTATGATTAAGAACAAAAACGGGGTAAGTTTACAGAAATACAATAGCAACAAGGATAAACATGACTAAACTAAAGGCTGTATAGCTGACAACTGCGTTGCTGGCAATCTCTTCATCCTCATTAGTTCTGGCGATACCTACAAAGAGTGGCAATGAGAATAATGGAGGTAGCATTAGGAATGTCATGTACGCATAATTCATTATTGGTGTCACCTCAAAGAGGTTGTCAATGACAAGGAATTTAAACGCATAACCGATGCCGAAGGTAACAACGAAGCGAACGAACATTAATCTTAATGTCGGAGCCATATATTTTTTGTTAATATCCATGCTGTATCCAATGGACAATAATATAAGGGGTGTTGCAACATTTGCCATATAACTAACGCTTCTATAAATGCCATTTAGTAATGCATTGGTAGTAAATACGGATGTCATACCCGTCAAGTTGAAAAACAAACCAATAAATATGGCAATGATAACCGGGGACTTGAAGAATCCGGCAAGGTGCTTAAAGGAAAACTTTTCATCGTTTAAGTGCATGTGTAGTATTGTATAGAAGATAAACCATACAAAAATCTCATTGCCAAGCCCTAGAACAGAGAAAATGCCTAAGTTTTCCTCACCAAAAACAATTGAGAACATAGGGATTCCCAACAATCCAAAGGAAAAGGCGGTGGAAATATATGGATTCAATAAATGCCTTAGACCTTTTATCAGGTTAAATGCTTTGCCGGCCAAGTACATTAGGAACAATAAGATAACGATTGATAAACTAAGACCTATATATTCATATTTAAAATCCATGGTAAGGAAAGCTTTGAACAAAACCGCAGGAAGTGCAAAGTTTATAACAACTTTTTTGACACCGCCCATACCTTCAATGGATAACCAATTTTTTTGTCGAATCAGATAACCCAGTGCAAAAAGCACCATGACAGGCATGACTCTACTAAACATTCCTAACATTTTTTCTCCTCTATTATGCAATATTTCAAATTCTATGAATTAATTCGTCATATAATATAACTTTGCATTTATATTACCATAATTTTCCACAAAAATAAACAGCTCCTGGGAATAATTGCCCACGAACGTGTTGTGTACCGGTTCATACAGTACAGATATTACTTCTAATGCCGGTTAATGGCATTAGACTTGGGGCACAAACGATTATTATGCTTCTTCGATTCTTAAAGATGCCCTTAGTGCTATGATCGTTAAAAATAGAATGCCAACAAACATGAGTAAATATCCCCAGTGCGCTACAGCAACCCCTAAGAAATAGCCTACAAAGGAGATCGGTAATATCAGAATACTTTGTACCACAAGCATATCCATTCGTTCATGATCCTCTGCTATATCAAGAATATAATTCATATAGCCAAGCCAACAGGACATATTAACGCCTCCCAGAAGAACACTGAAAGTAATCAGAAAGACTGAAATCAAATTATCATTTAGAATAATGGCACCACAAACGGATAAAGCGGATATCAAAATAAGTACATTGGACAAAACGATTACCTTTAGATTACCAAATCTATGACTAACATTTCCCCATAATAACCCACCAATTAAAGTTCCAATTATCTGAATATAAATCAATGTTGTTATATACTTATTTGAAACATCGATCTCATTTTTGGCCACAAGTATCATAAATGGATTTCCGAGTAGAACTACCTTTGCTATAAGCATGGTAACAGATACCTTGCGAAATCTTTTATGTTTTAAGTAAATCGGTAATTTTTTCAAATATTCACTAAACTTTTGGGTGGATTTTATAGTATTGCCGGGTCGATCTTTGACAAAAAGGATCATAATTCCAGACATAATCATAAATAGCCCTGAAAGCCCAAATATGATCATATAGGCAACATCAGTCCTTAAATAGTCATTATCAAGTAAAAGTTTAACGATTATACCGGCTCCAATGCCTCCCATACCACCTAGCAATTGTTGGTATCCTTGAATTTTACCCCGATATTTACCTTCTACCGTTCTACCGAATATATCTGTCCACAAAAGAGCTACAACACTCTGTCCTGACCACATGAGCATATAAATGAATAAGAATATATATACAATCATACGAGAATTTTCTATAATTATAAGTACCGGTATCATAAATAATATCAAGGGTCTGGTCATTAACATCAGCACTGCTGTAAATCTTGGTTTGTTTTGAATATGATTAAGTTTATTTCCTAGCAATATCTTTGGTAAGGCACTAAATAGCATCTTAATTGTAGTTGCTGCTCCAATGAGTGTTACATTTCCTGCAAAGGTATCAATAAAAATGGGTATTAGACCATCTTGTGATATAAATGAAAGTGCTAAAAAGAAAAATGCTCCATCCATTAGAAAAAAGATGTAGTTTCCTTTATTGATCTGATTCGTTGAATTATCCATTCTTTTTCCTTTTTTATGTCAGTTTGTTATAGCAACTCTGATATCAACTTCTGCTTAATATTTACGTCGCCACCTTTTGACACCTTAATCAATTATTGTCTTTAATATTCTGACGATTTCATAATCACATATCTAGCGACTATAGTTATTTTGGTGGCAAAGCAGTTTTCACTGCTTTGCCACTATTAGTTTACCACATACAGGGGGCATAAGCGGATAATTCAACATACTTTTATGCTTTTATTTGAATATTTCGATTATCTCTATATATACTTTATATTACAAGCATCTCTAGGTCCTTCACATGAATTGCTTACACGCCTTTTTAATGCAAACAACCTTGATCTATTAAACAAGAATCATTAAAAACAGGGTGCATAATTCTATTCGACAAGAATTATGCACCCTGTTATGCCCTCAGGACAGTTGAAGATACAAGCTATTGCCTTCAGGACCTAAATAGGTAAAAAGGCTGCTGGTTCATTAATAAATACTCTACTAATTCACATCCTTCTCCATTGACCTGGTCTCTAAAGTATCTTTGAGTTCTAGTAAATATCTTGCAAACAATGTACATGCTTGGGCTCTTGTTAACGGATCTTCTTGGAGAAAACTTGTTATTTCCTGTTCCGTTCATTACACCATACTCTATAGCTAGAGCGATGTAAGGTCTTAGTTTTTCAGAGATATCATTTTTATCAGTAAAACTATCTAGATAACTAAGGTCTGCATCATCCACGTTCAATCCCATCGCTTTTATCATGGCTACAGCTACGTCTTCTCTCTCTGCCGCTTCGTTAGGTGCGAAATATTTTAACCCTCCAGAATTATAATAGGTTAAAAACTTGTCTGCTGTCATGACATAATTATATGCCTAATGAGAGGTTGACAAATCATAATATTTAGCTTCAGAACCTGTATATGAGTCAAGTTCAAATGTTAATGCAAGTAACTTGGCAAAGGCAGCTCGAGAAAAAACGACATCCGGTCTAAAGGTGCCATCATCATAGCCTTGAATAATCCCTAAGTCCACCATATGTTGTACATAATCAAATGACCAATGAGATTGAGGCAAATCACTAAAATAAGCGGTGGTTTGAGTTTTGTTTGGACTTGTTATTCTCCATTCGTAATGATAGATATATTGATAGGCATAATCAGCATTACCGGCTACAGGTGTGACAATAATATCAAACTTAGCACCCATTTTAATTCTTTCATCGACAGGCACCAAAGAATTGATCAACCTAGCGTATGAAGTGATCGGTATTCCTGCAACAAAGGATATGAGAGGAATGACCACTAACCACAATTTCACTGAAATAGCCGGTATGAACAAACTGATAAAAAGCATGACAATTACAGATACCATAATATTTCGTTTTGATTGTTCCGGACTTTTGTTTATAAACCGACCACAAAAAAGACCAAGAAAATGTGAAAACACAGTGAAGGTATTTAACAGCACAACATTTAACCCTTGTTCGCCGGCAAGGGCATACATTACAGGTCCTTCATAAGGAAAGGACATAATCCAGCCAAATACAATTGAAAAACTAATGAGTATGAACCATGTATTGCTTTTGATAGTCATAAACTTCCCTTTCATCAGATGCTTAATGCAGTAGACTCTATATACAATTATACACTAAACGCGGTTAATTTTCTAAAGCTTCTTTTTGGGGGGATCATAATAATTCACCATCCTATAAAACCTTACATAATGAAAAATCAGATATTGCTACTGCATTTACAATGCCATAAATGTTCAAAAGGTCCAACTTGGTTGAAGATTAAAAAGGGAATCCTTGTGATTGGGAAAGAGATATGAAACATATGAAAGATTCGGGCTTCAATGTTATTAAACATTGAGCCGTTTGGAATACGATTGAAAAGATAAAAGGCGTTTTTGATTTTTCTGACCTGGATGAATTGGTTGAAATTTCCCATAAAAATGGGCTAAAAGTGATTATTAATATAATTCCAGAAGGTGCACCTTATTGGACCGAAAAAGAAAATTCGAATAGCTTTTATAAAACATCGAAGAATGAATCACTGAACTATAGCGGTCCGGCAAACATTCCGTCTGCAGGATTGCCGGGACTGTGTTTGGACAATGAGGATGCTCAAGAACTTATGGGAAGATTCATATACGAAACCGCCAAACATTTTGCAGATCATGAAGCCATTATTTCTTTTGATGTATGGAACGAGCCTCATTTGGAGCCTATGTTTGATTATTCAGGAGAACTATTGTGTTATTGTGACGGCTTAATACAAAAATTCAGGCAATGGTTGAAAGATAAGTATAGAACAATTGAAGTGTTGAATAACACTTGGTTTAGGTGCTATACCGATTGGGAGCAAGTGATGCCGCCACCAAGATTTGGCACTTATGCAGCTAAAGAGGAAGAGAAATATACAGCTAGTTTTAATGGTATTTATGAAATGTTATATGATGCAGGGATTCCGGTTCGATTTGTTCATAAAGATACTCTTGAAAAAGCTATTGATGGAGGGTTAAAAGTCTTATATCTGCCAATGGCGTTCGCGTTAACTCAAGATGAGCAGGAAACGCTTAAGATGTTTGTAGAAAATGGTGGTCGATTGATATTAGATCCGTTTGCAGGCATGTATAAAGAAAATGGCGAAATGGATATGAAATTCGCATTCCTAAATGACATGTTTGAAATGAAGAATATCACAGTGGATGCCTTAAGACCCGGAAAAGAAGTATGTAGAACAAAGGATGGGAAGAGTTTTGCATGTCAATACTATAGGCAACTTTACAGTACCTGTAATGAAGATGTTGAAGTTTTAGCTGAGTTTGACGATGGTATGCCATCAGCAGTAAAAAGAAACATGGGCCAAGGCAGCGTTATTTGCTTTAACGGATATATTGGGGCTATGTATACAGAATTTAGAGATGCAGAAACAAGAGATTATTTGTTGCCTCTTTTTGAAAAAAACGGTTATGATGAAGTAATTATGCAAATCTAAGAGTTTCTAATTAGATAGACATTGGTTTCAAGCGAACATAAGAAAAACCGTTAAATCGAATATGATTTAACGGTTTTTCTGACCGTTGGGGACGGTTCCCGGTGGTCAACTTTGTTGACCAACAGGAACCGTCCCCAACGGTCAGCTTTAAAAAAGAGTTGACAGTACGACTGTAGCAGTGTATGATAAAAGCCATACAGTGATAAGGCGAAAGCGAGGTAACTAATGGAGTTTAATAACAACCAACCTATTTATTTGCAAATAGTCAATAAGATCAAAGAGGAATTTGTTAATGGAACAAGACTTCCGGGAGAAAAAATGCCTTCAGTTCGAGAATTCTCAAAAGTTTTGAAAGTTAATCCTACAACAATACAAAGAGTATATAAAGAATTAGAACTTGAAGAATTAACGTATACAAAAAGAGGAATGGGTTCTTTTGTAACAGAAGATAAGGAGATGTTTATAAAAATGAAAAAAGACATAGCGGATCAATTAACGATGGATTTCATTGAAAAAATGAGTCATATAGGTATAGATAAAGAACAACTCATAAAATTTGTGGATGATAAATTATCTAAGGAGGAAAAAAATGATTAAGATCACTAATTTGACTAAAACCTTTAAACTTAAAAAAGCTCTTAATAATTTCAACTTAGAAGTTGGGCAGCAGGAAGTCGTAGGCATTCTTGGTCCGAATGGAAGCGGGAAAAGTACGTTGATGAGAATTGCTGCAGGTTTGATTCCGGTATCGAAAGGCAGTTTGACAATAGATGATTTGCAACCGGGATCGGAATCGAAAGCGAATGTTTCTTATCTATCCGAAGTAAATGCTATACCCCATGGAGATACTGTCATTGATGTCATGGAATTTTACAGTTTGTTTTTTGAGGATTTCAATAAAGAACAATTTTTGCTAAGTCTTGAAAGTTTAAAGTTAGATAAAGAAATGAAAACCAAAGTCAGAAAATTGTCCAAAGGCATGCAACAGAAGTTGCGTCTAGCTCTTACAATGGCTAGAAATGCAAAGATATATCTTCTTGATGAACCTCTTGGGGGCATCGATCCTTTAGCTAGAGAAGAGATATTAGATACATTGATTGATAGCATGAATGAGGATTCAACCATGATTATAACGACGCATTTGGTAAGTGAAATTGAACATATTATAACAAGAGTAGTTTATATAAATGAAGGGCAGGTTCTTGGAGATTATGAATGCGAGAAACTAAGAATGGATGAAGGGGTGTCTATAGAAGAGAAGTATAAGGAGGTATTCAAAAATGTTTAAATTCACTAAATATATCATTAAAAGAGAATACAAGGTATTTATACTGTCAATGTTGGTTTTAATTGTTTATTCAGGGTTAATGACTTTCAATGTATTACCTGAAAACATTATCGGCAAGGGTAATTCTGTAGCTATTGCAGTACTCATTTCTTTTGCAATATTTATCTTTATGACGGATAGATTAAATTGGTATATTGAAAAAGGAATGATCAATGATAGTAGAGATCACTTTATGTTAATCCCTCAAACACCCGGGACAATTATAGGTAGTGTTTTTATTGTTGCAGCTATAGAAATAATTGTATTTGATATGGTTACAGCAATGTTAGGCGGTTTTGATTTTGCAGAATTTTTAATGTTGTTTAGTTATGTATTTTGTACTTTTACAGGCGTCACGATGTTAGGTACTTATTTGTTGCTTATTATCAGTCGTTTTGTAAAAAGAAAAATTAATGGATATGCTAGTTTAGTACTAATCATATTGGTTGCAGCTCCTTTGATTGTGCGTTTATCTGTCAATACAGATTTTAGAATCCCCTATTTATATAGTTATGGAATTGCTTATATATCAACATGTGTATTTATTACGGGCATTGGATTCTTTGGTTTATGTAAAGGAAATACATTTAACCACAAAGAAACTAAATATAGATGGATTAGTCTCCTAGTTGTTGTTCTAGCATTTACGGTTTATGGAGTAGGCCAATTATATACATACTACAACCTATGAGGGGTGACCGTTGGGGATGGTTCCTGTGAGACAAATTGAAAGGACTAATAGGTGATCTGCCTAGAGGTCCTTTTGTTTGAGCTGATACTGCTTTGGTGTGGTATTAAGGTTCTTTCTAAATGTACGAATAAAATGATTGATATTATTAAAACCAACGGTAAAACTTATATCTGTGACGGATAGATTTGTTGTATCCAGTAAATGCATTGCTTCTCTTAGCCGAACATAAGTTAAATATTCCATTACTGTAAAGCCGGTTTCTATTTTGAATATACGACATATATAGAAGGTATTTACATAGAGATGATTTGATATATCTTCAAGAGAAATTGAATCTTTATAATTAGTGACCAAGAAATCGATAATCTGTCGAGATAAGCTTTTCTCGTAATCATCACTTGCAACAACCTCATCCGTATGAAATCTATTCAGATAGAAAAGCAATTCTGTAACTAAAACTGAAATGATGAAATCTTTATGCGTATTATCACTGTCATATTCTTGATGCATTTGTTCAAACAAGTTAGTGACATGTGAATAATTAAGGTTATCAAGATGAAGGATCGGTGTTGATTTTCTAAAGCAATCAAAAAGATTCCCGTCATATTTCATTGCTAAGGTGCTTATGAAGTCTTTAGGAATCAACATGGCATATCGTTTAACATAAGGATCATCTCTGACAATTGTTTTGTGAATCACTTTAGGACTTAGAAAAACTAAGTCTTGTGGCTGAATCTTATAGGTATGATTCTTAATGAAAAAGTCTCTGCTACCTTCTAAGAGAAAATAGATTTCATAATTCTCATGAAAGTGAGTGTGTTCCATAGTTGAACCAAAGTTGTCTACCAATGTGAGTTTAAAGTGTTCCAATTCAGTTACCTCCTCTAGCTACTTTTTGTTGTATTATAAACAATATTTGCAGGAAATTACAAGATATGCATACTTTTACTATAATTAGCCACTAATGTGTTAGAAAATACACGCTGATTGTACTACAATGTTAATTGAAATGCAAGTTATTTATCAGGGTAAATGATTGTATTATACATAATACAGTTCTAGAAAGAGGGAATAATGAAAAAAAGTCATATGAGTTGGATTTGGGAATATTACAAACCTTATCAAAAAAAATTCTTTATCCTTGTAGTAATATCTATTGCATTGACAGTGCTGCTAACAAGAAATCCGAAATTAATCGGTCAATTTGTAGAAGAAGTTATTGTGAACAAGGACAGTTCTAATGTTTTTCTTATATTAGGCGGCATTGTGGCAATTGCATTTACTTGCGAATTTGGTAAATACGGTTATCTTCTTATGTTTCAAAGTATGGCTCAAGATGTCATCGTGCATATTCGTCATGATTTATTTGAAAAAATACAGAATATGGATCAAGAATATATTAAAGAAAACAGAACCGGAACATTAATGTCTAGAATGATTGGGGATACTCAGTTAATCGTAAATTTTCTAGCATTTAGCTTACAAGAAATCTTTGTTAATGTGATTTTATTTACAACGATTATGATTATGATTTTTATAGTTAATCCGATATTCTTCTTCAGCTTTTTAATCCCGATGCCATTTTTTATTTGGGTTGGATATAATCATAGCAAAAAGGTAAGACCCGGTTTTGTGAAGATTCGAGAGCAATATGCAAGACTTAATACTGTTGTTCAAGAAAATATATCAGGCAATAGAGTGGTAAAAGCTTATATGAAGGGTGAATATGAGCTTAAAAAATTCGGAGATGCAAACGAAGGATTTAAAGATGCTAATCTGGAATCAGTAAAAGTTTGGAGTCGATACGTACCCATTATTGATGGAACAGGAATGATAATGAGCGCTATTCTAATACTTGCAGGAGGAATCCTTTATATTAATGACTCAGTGAAGCTCTCTGAAATTGTTGAAATGTCAGCTTACTTAGTTTTACTTGATCGCCCTATGCGTTCTTTTGGATGGACGATTAATAAAGTAGAACAACTATTAGCATCGACAGGTAAGGTCAGAGAGGTTATGTCTATGGAATCAAAGATATTGAATAGTGATTATGATTCTGTTAATAGAAACGTCGATGCATCTGAAAAATCATGTGAACCTGTGCTGGTTGGCGAGGGACGCTTAAAAGGTGATATTGAGTTTGATCATGTTTCCTTTAATTATGGACAAGGCACTGTCATTCAAGACTTTAACCTTCGAATTTCGGAAGGAAAGACAATTGCTATAATAGGAGAAACCGGATCCGGTAAGTCGACAATTATTGATCTTATAGCAAGATTTTATGAAGTGAGTAGAGGTGAGATACGTATTGACGGAAAACCGATACAAGATTATGATATAAGGTTTTTACGTAATCAGATGTCTATGTCGTTGCAAAGTGTTTTTCTTTTTTCGGATACGATTGAGAATAATATTCGATATGGTTATCCAAATGCAAATGAAGAAGAAATTACTAGAGTAGCAGATGTTTCAGGTGTACATGGCTTTGTTGAAAAAATGCCAAAAGGCTATGAAACTGTTATTGGAGAAAATGGGGTAGGGCTTTCAGGAGGTCAAAAACAAAGAATTGCATTAGCCAGAGCCCTTATTAAAAATCCGGCGATACTCATACTTGATGATACGACATCGAGTGTGGATATGGAAACAGAATATGCAATTCATCAAGGATTAAAAGGCATGGAAGGACAACGGACAACACTATTAGTAGCACATCGAATTTCATCGATTAAACATGCAGACGAGATAATAGTTATGAAACAAGGTAAGATTATTGAAAGAGGTAATCATAAACAATTGATTCGAAAGAGAGAGTACTATTATAAAGTATTGAAAAATCAAATGGGTGACTTTGATCTGAACCTAGTTGAAAAAGGGAACGAAGGAGGATTAAGTCATGAGAAATAGATATTTCGAAGATGAAGCTATAAAAAACGGTATGACGGCAAAACATTTTAAACGACTATTTACATACTTAAAGCCATATAAAAGTCAAATGCTCGTTGCAGTAGTCGTTATTTTGGGAACGGGTATATTATCTTCTTTAGTCCCATATCTACTAAAAGTAGCCTTTGATGATGCCTTACCTGATAAAAATCTCATTAAGATCATAAGCATTGCTATTGGAATCATAGTAATCGTTATTTGTAATATTCAATTATTTAAGGTACGTGTGAATCTAGTTACTAAAATCGGTCAAAATGCTATTTCGGAAATTCGTAAAGATGTATTCTTGCATCTTCAGAAACTACCCTTCAGATATTATGATGAAAGGCCACATGGAAAGATCATTGTTAGAGTAGTCAATTACATTAATGCAATATCTGATTTGTTGTCACAAGGTATCATTGATGTATTGGCAGACCTAGTAGGACTGATTATGGTGTTGCTTTTTATGTTTTCCATTCATTTTAAGCTAGCGCTATTATGTGTACTCATTACACCATTAACATTTTCTTTAGTTTTATATGTCAGGAAAAAGTTCCATAAAGAATTGCAGATTCTAAATAATAAACAGTCGAATATGAATGCGTATATACATGAGAGTATATCCGGTCTGAAAATAACTCAATCCTTTGTTCGGGAAGAGGAAAACATAGATATTCTAGAGGGACTTATGTATGATTACAAAAATCAATTTATGCGTAGTAAACGTATGAAATTCTTGGCAGGCCCTATTGTTAAGTTATCTGAAGCTTTGGTTATGATTATGATTCTCTATGTAGGAGCAAATTGGATTGAACTTGAAACCATAACCCTTGGTATTCTGGTTGCTTTTCTTAGTTATATGGGGCAATTTTGGAATCCAATGTCAAAAATAAGTGACTTTTATGCACAACTCGCTACTGCACTATCCTATTTAGAACGTATTTTTGAAATAATGGAGGAAAAACCTGAAATTGCGGATACCAAAGAAGCTTCTCCTGTTGAAAAAATAGATGGAAAAATCGAATTTAAGGATGTTACATTTAGTTATGAAGAGGGGATTGAAATTATTGAAAATATGAATTTACATGTGAGAGCAGGTGAAACCGTTGCTATTGTAGGCCCAACGGGGTCCGGTAAATCGACTATAATACATTTGATAAGTCGATTTTATAACATCGATAGCGGTTTAATAAGAATAGATAATATACCCCTTGAGGACATAACATTACAGTCACTGCGAAGTCATATGGGGATTATGCAGCAAGATACATTTATATTTAGTACAACGGTATATGAGAACATTAGATATGGTAAATTAGATGCTACGGATCAAGAGGTTCAAGAAGCAGCAAAAGCAGTATGTGCTCATAAGTTTATTATAGAAATGGAACAAGGATATGACACTCAGGTTCATGAAAACGGATCACGGCTTTCAGTTGGTCAACGCCAACTTATTGGGTTGGCTAGAATATTCTTATCAAACCCTAGTATTATAATATTAGATGAGGCAACATCGAGTATTGATACTGAAACAGAGAGAGAAATTCAAAAAGGCCTTACTGAGTTATTTAAAGGTCGAACAACTATTGTTATTGCGCATCGACTATCAACAATTAGAAATGCAGATAGAATTCTCTATATTAATAAAGGAAAGATTGTTGAAGAAGGAAGTCATGATAAACTAATTATGAATAAGGGGCATTATTGGCACCTTTATTCTACACAAATGAAATATTTAGAATGATTACAGAGTATGAAGTTCACATATTAATAGGGCACTTTGAAATCAAAAAAACACTGCGATTCAAAAAAAAAACCACCATTTAAATAATCTGAGAAAATGGTACACTATAAAGTACAATTATATAAACAAAGTACAAAATAATACAAGATAAGTTAAGGAGATAAATATGATATCAAAAATAAGTAATGATCAAATCATCCTGGATTCAATTGTCCTCTAAGTGAAGACCTTCAATTCACAGACTATTATCTGGAATTTAATCAAGAAGAAGATTCAAAACGATATTTCTTTGACGGAAATAACTTACTTGTTACGGGCCAACAGGAACAAATGTTAACGATTTAATAATGATTTTAAAAAAATAAAAAGTATTGCATAAGTTATATTCGTTAGCAACCTTCGATACAGATACGTTTCGGTTACTATTGAATCGGTTTTATATGGAAAGAGCTGTTATCTCTACGAGATAACAGCTCTTTCCATATGCATGATGAATCTTTCATGTAGCATATATTTCTCATTCAATTATTGGAATGCATATCGATCAAGGCGTCTGTATTGTACCGTTGGGAAGTCTTGATTGAGTCCACTCTTGAACTTCAGATAGATGCGGGTGGTCTTTTGCTTTCTTCATATT
>Ga0314774_1001647_pt1 | contig 13874 bp, 10 predicted proteins | sample MetaGCBIA2018_FD_204515 | JGI IMG/M metagenome (GOLD analysis project Ga0314774, IMG submission 204515) | Cryopeg brine microbial communities from Beaufort Sea near Barrow, Alaska, United States - CBIA 2018 | ecosystem: Environmental > Aquatic > Marine > Coastal | place: USA: Alaska | collected... | reverse complement strand
ATTCGTAACAATCGTTCCATTGTCAAGATTACTTCCTTCTTCAGCTTCCAACATGGTTGCTTGATCTCTTACTACTGAATTAACGGCTGCTGGCGGTGTTATAATCATATGATTAACTAACATCGTACTACTTTCTCCAGTAACACAATCAATACTAATTACTTGCTTACCTTCTTTTAAGATAACATTCATATCTGTTGTTGCCCAAAAGCTACCTGCTGGGCCTGCTACTGAATCAATCAACGCACCATTATTGCTATAGCGAATATCAATACCGTTATCAGGGCCGCAGTTTGTTCTAAAGCTTAGTTTGTACGCACCTGCTGTTTGAACATCAAGATAAAATTCAAGTTTCAGATTGCCATTTGCTTCTACTGAAGTTCCGCCTTCAACTTCATCATTCGCTGAAATTACAACGTTTTCGCTGATAGTGCTTGCTGCTTCAGCTTCTAGAGTCATTGGACCACCAGCCCCTATTTCTAGGTAAAGGCCTTCCGGAAGAACATAATCATCCACTGGATCCGTTGTGTCTCCTGGGTCAACGTTTCCGCCTTTTTCAGTGATTGCTATGTTGTCCATTTGAATCGTTTGATTCACTGTGAATAATGCTCCGTCTAAATTCTCAGTTCCCAACAAGAAATTCAACTTACCGTTGGTTACTGTTTCTGCCGCTGTGAATTCATATGTTATTGTTTGAACCTCTGTTGTAAGTCCTAACGTTTTCGCTTCCATACCCGTCATCTCTACCCAGATGTCTCTGGCTTCTGATGCACTCGCTTCAAACGTCAACTCATAGGTTGTTCCTACTACTAGCTTGATTGTTTCTTGATATACTTGGGTTGACCATTTCTGCCATCCTGCGTAAGCTGGAAACTGTATTTGCAACTTCGCATCTGTTGATGTCACTTCTGCATTCGATCCATCTGCCGTGTATTGGTTCCATCCTGCAGTGTCTGTATCGAATGTTCCGTTTGTCACCAATAGATTGTTAGTTTTATCTCCTGGGTCCGTTGTGTCTCCTGGATCTGTTGTATCTTGTGGTGCATCTTTAACTTCACATACAACATTATCAATAACTATTTCATGAGGTGCATCTGTTACACCTGCATCCGTTTTACCCATAAGGAATTTGAGCGAAACTTTTTCGTTTGCATTAAGTTTAAATACATATTCATAATGTGTAAAATCTGTACTTGCTGCTACTGTTTTGTTTAAAAATCTTTGGTAAGACGCATTTTCAATTATTGCTTCAAGATTTCTATCCACTGATGACTTAACATCAAAAGCCACAACGTATTCAACGCGTTTATCAAAATCAAAAGTACCCTGTTGCAAAATAACGCCCCATGTTTCTGGTCCAACATGATCTATTGCTATTTTGGCTTCTTCATTAACAACACTAATGGTTGCTCCTGCAGACCAATCCACATATTTAGTCCATGGGTCTAGTCCATTGGCAAAATCTCCATTTTCTAGAGGGAATGTATCAATCGTCGAATAATCGACTGATGTTGCTTTTAATGAAACATTATCAAGATAAATGTCATTGTCATTTCCGCCCAAAAAGAACACTAATTGTGACTCCATATCTGTTGCTTCGTTCATTTTAAATTCAATTTCGTAGCCACTTGCATCAGAGATTAAATCTATTGTATTGTTTTCCAAATAACTAACGGTTCCATCCTTGCTTAAGATACCTACCTGAATTGATCTTGCTTCAGTAGCTTTGGCATCAAATGATAACCTATATTCACTATTGTTTTCTAGCTGAATACCTTTTTGGTTTAATGTAATATCACTTTCATTCTTAAGGCCATCTATAATATCAACATGCAATTCTCTTGTCTCTTCATCTACTGAAGCTTTTGCATTTGCTTCATGTGTATCAAAGTTCCAATATGTTAATCGATCTACGTTTCCTTTGTCAAACTGTCCGTTATAGATTCCATTTCCATCTGCTAAAGGAACTTTTGTACTGTTTTCATCTAATACAGGTGATGATACTTCTTCAACTCTTACATTTCCAATCCATATTGACTTTGTATCTAAACCTAGATTGAATTCAATACGAGCTTTTATGTCTGTTTCTGATATCATCTGAAAAGTTTCATCAAAATGCTGTACTTCAGAAGTCAAATCATAATTATAACTTTCTGAATAAGCAGCGTATCCTCTCTCAGCACCGCCAGCCATTTTCATATTAATCATTCTATCCGAAGATGATTTAGCATCAAAGGATATATTATAATATCTTCCCTTGCCTAACGTTGTTTCTTGAATAAGTTGAACTGAATAGTTTTGAGAACCACCATTTGTTATATCAATTTTAGCGAAATTTAATCCAGTAATCGTTTCAATAGATTGTGAAGCCGTTCCACCGAAATCTGATAGATATACTAAATTCCATTTATCTAAAAAGTCTAAATCTGCTTGAGGATTATCTTGAATGGCTTGACTAAAATCACCATTTGATAAATAATTACCATCTGCAGTTGTTATCTTTGCATCTGCTGGTAATGGTTCAGGTAAAACTGATGGTTCAACAGCTTCATTATAAACATTACCTTCAATTTCATACGCTCTAATATAATCGATTTCCATTGTACTTGGAAATTGAGTTGACTCATCAGGCTCTCCATCAAAGTTTCCACCAACTGCTAGATTAAGAATAAAGTAGAATTCTTGATCAAAAGGTGCTGGGAATGAAACTTTCTCCCCATTACTATCTTTGGTGTACCAATTATCTTGTGTTTGATATAATTCTCCATCTATAAACCACTTAATAATACCTGGTTCCCATTCTATCGCATACTCATGGAATTCATTAACTGATTTCCCGTCTTGGAAAAAATAACTTTTGCCTGTATATGTATTATTTGGCCAAACGCCGCCGTAATGCAATGTTCCGGCAATCTCAGTAGGTTTACTTCCCCATCCTTCAGCAATATCAATTTCTCCTGATGAAGCCCATCCACCGTAAGCATCATCCTGTGGTAACATCCATATTGCAGGCCATAACCCTTTTCCGACAGGTAATTTTGCGTTAATCTCAAATCTACCATATTTTTGACTAAACAAACCTTTTGATTTTAGTTTTGCTGATGTATATCCATACGTTCCATATGCATCAGTTGTTTGTTCTTCAAGAGCTTTAATCACTAGCTTTCCATCTTCAACATATGAATTATTTGCTGAGTCGGTATAATACTCTTTCTCATTATTTCCCCAACCACGGTCAACAGTGTTGCCGTCAGCATCAATAATCCAGTTTCCAATGTCATAAGTCCAGTTTGTTCTATCAATTTCGCTGCCATTAAATTCATCGCTCCAACTTAATGCCCACTCTGTTGCATTCTTACCCTTATCTTTCTTATCTTTCTTGTCTTTCTTATCTTTCCTATCTTTCTTGTCTTTCTTATCGTTCTTATCGTTCTTATCGTTCTTATCGTTTTTCATTTTGTCATACGGTTTCATGCTTCCGTCTTTGTCACCTTTAATAACGCCTTCTTCTGACGATTTGGCCATTAATTGGCTTTCCCATTGTTCACTAGCATCCTTAGTAAATGTACTTGCATTTACAGGAATAATCAAAGACATAATAATGATAAGTGATAATAGTATTGATGTTAATTTTCTCATAGTTCCTCCCATTTTCTGATAGTTTATGGTTGCGAAAACGTTTTCGTAATAGTACAAGAAATAACTAAAACGTTTTCGTTTTGGTGCAAAAAGAAACTGCAACTGGCTACCATCTTTTGTAAGAAGGCCCTTTAGTTTTGCGTCCTTAACTTTCGTCAAGTTTGCCTTTGCTTCAATTAATATACCATAGTTAAAAATCGTTGTCAATATTCCTAAACAAACTTTTATTTTTAAGGTATTTTTCATACATACTTCACAATTTCCAGTTCTTTTTCTGTTGCTTGAATAAAATCTTTGGAGTAAAATGAATATAGACACAAATCAAAATTGATTCTCTTTGCATGACGATATCAATGCAATTAGTTCAAACTTATAAGGAGGTAGCTTTTATAATGGAAATACAGTATAAAATAGAATCAAGTAAGGATTTTTCAGAAACAATTGCCGCTTTAAAAGAATCACTTTCAAAAGAACAGTTTGGGGTATTATGGGAAATGAATTTCAAAGATAAGCTCCAAGAGAAAGGATTAGATTTTGAAACCAATTTCCAAGTAATGGAGGCATGCAATCCTGGAAAAGCCAAAAAAGTTTTAGACAAGAATATTGAAGCCGGATATTTCCTGCCATGTAAAGTTGTTGTTTATGAAAAAGATCAAAAAATATGGATGGGAATGTTAAAACCAACCTCGCTTATAGGATTTCTTGGTGAAGACGCACTGCTCGAGATTGCAACGGAAGTTGAAACATCACTCATCAATGCAATGGAAAATGCTAAATGATATTCAGCTAAATCATCTCATTTGAAAAGTATATATGCATAAGAAAGTTGGCGAATCACGAGATTACTATCTTCATGATTCGCCAACTTTTTTACGCATATATTACAATTTACTAATTGCTACCTGCTATTTGTTATTTGCTATTTGCTATTTGCTACTAAGATTTTACATTTAATTATTTACTTTCTCATTGTTAATGGCATCTATAAAGCGGCCCAATCATGGTAAAACTGAATTATTGATTGCCATGCCAATATTAATCATAGATTTTGGTGCGAAACAACTTAGGGCTTTGAAGAACGAACTGGTCGGCTTATGTCGCCATCGAGATAGCATACAAGACCTACCCCAAGCAGCCGCTCATCCCAGGTCAATTTCCTAGTGGGCTACTGAGCGCCATAAACCGAAGTTAAATACAAAATCTAAGCAAAATCAATGGCAAGAACTCCCTCATCAAATTTTGCAGCTACGATTTCCATACCTTTCATAACATCAGGCAATGCAAAACAACGTTTTTCGTTTTTAATTGCAATTTGGATTTCTCCATTACTTTGGCCTAAATCCATTTCACTTTTATCAGTAAAGGGTAAGAATATTTCCATTCGATGAATATCCCCTACTTGCGATATTGTAAATATCTTATTGTTTGACAGTACTCTTGAGGGATCTACTGCTCCATATAAACTGCCTACTTCTTCAAGGATTGGTATTGTTCTTAATTCATGTTTTTGAAGCATTAGTCTAAATAGGTTGATATCTCTAAAACTGTCTTCCAGTTCAACCAGTCCCTCTTCCTGTAACTGCACCCATTTATTGAAATATCCCTCTAATGCTTCATTAGGATATATCTTATTAATAATCACTGCATCTACATTATAATCAAATAATTGTAGCCACGTGAAATTTCTCTTCGTTTCTTTGATTACTATTTTTTCGGGTGTTGTTACAATTCTTAAAGATACAATTTCCTTATTTAACATTAATGATTGCAGTCGTTCTAATTTATCTAACAGCTTTTCAAAATCATCAAACACACTGTCTTTTGGCATTGGAATCTTTGTTACTTTCTGAATGAGAGGCCCAACTTTTTTCGTCATTTTCCTTTTTATTGGTAATGCTTTTGCCAACAGATCACCAAAAACTTCTGGAAACTTCAGCAGTGACAAGGTTTCACCGGTTGGAGCGCAGTCCACTATAAGGATATCATAATTCGTTTTTTCATAGATATCCAATATTTTAAAAAGTGAAAACAGTTCTTCAAGACCAGGAAAAATTAAAAGCTCATCCGCTTCAATGCCATCTTCTGTCCTCGAAGTAAGTAGTTCCTTCATAAAATCTCTTAGGTTGCCCCAAGCTGTTTCACTTTCTGCCACTACATCTATCTCCATTGCATCCAAATTGTCTTGAACCGCTGTTGGTTCACTAGTAAGCGGCATATCAAAAGAATCCGATAGACTATGCGCTTGATCAGTACTAATAATAATGACATGTTTACCTTCGTTTGCCAACTTGACTGCGGTAGCAGCTGCTATGCTGGTCTTACCAACGCCACCTTTTCCTGTATATAGAATAATTCGCATGATGACTCCTCCTATCCGATGTCTACTTTTTTAACTTTTGACTTTGAGCTCTTCTTACTTGTTTTGGTTGTACTATTTGAATCATCAGGACCATTTCCGGAGTCTTCGCTTGTCTCAAAAATGATATCAATCAACATTGATTTGACTTCATTGCTTATCACTTCAAGATGCGATCTCATTTTCTCAGGTACGAACATCATAAGTGCGTCACATTCCAGTTTTTTGGCTTCAATAAGTTTTTCAACAGCTACTTTATAACTATGATTCATAGGATCATATCCTTTCTATTTTTCAGCTAGATTTATACATAACGTTGTATCTTCTAGCTTTGCCGAAGTTATCTCATGATTTCTAAGGGTACTAGGTTTTGGTATATTACGTTTAAAATTACCGATTTTAATAATGATATCTGTTTTCGATTCATGCATATTTAGTTCTCCTTTTTGAACGCAAGGAAGGTTTAATGTAAGTAAATACCCGTTTGAAACTTTCTCGTATTTTTCTCCTTTTTGATTTTTTATTATTCTAAAAACATCATGGCCTTGAAGTACGTTTTTCTCAATCATATCAATACCCGAAAGTCCATTTATATCACAGTCAAACCAAGGAATCTTATAAATAGGAATTTCGTTAAAAGTTGACTCCAATTCATTTATATACTGGTTTTGAATCGTCATCCATTCACTAAAAAACGGATTCTTGATATCTTCAGGTAAAATACGATTGATATATAGTCCATCAACATGAAAGTTATACAAATTCAAATACATATAATTTCTTTTTGTTTCCTCAACAACCATTTTCTCAGGCATTGCAACTAGTCGTATAGATGTTATATCTCTATTCTTAAGTAATTCCTGAAGTTGTACAAGTTTTAGAAACAATTTTTCCATATCATTCATAGCTGCTTTATTTGGCAGCTCGATTTTAAATACTGCTTTTGAAATCGGAGATAGAACGCGCATTGCCACTTTGCCAACTGGAAAAAACTTCTCAATATACCAAGATAATAATTCAGGAAACTTGAGCAATGAAAGGGTTTCTCCAGTAGGTGCACAATCTACGATTATTCTGTCAAACTCGTCGCTTTCATATATATCCAATATTTTTAGTAACGAAAGCAATTCATCCGTTCCAGGAATCACATTAAGCTGTTCTATATCTCCAAGGGGTAACCCTGATGCATTTATCATTTTCATTAATGCTTGTTTCATATTATTAAAATCATTTTCAATCATATGATTTGGATCTATCTCAAGAGCATATAGATTATCTGATACTTCTTTCACCGTTTTTCCCAAAGGCATTTCGAATATATCACTCAGATTATGCGCCATATCAGTACTGACTATTAGGGTCTTTTTACCCTCTAATGCTGAATTCCTTGCATGTGCTGATGCGACACTTGTTTTGCCTACACCACCTTTTCCTGTAAAAATCAATATTCTTCCCATATTAACCTACTTTCTTTGACTTTTAATTCATTACGCGAATAGTTCATTGCTCGAAGTATTTATTATAAAGTTTGCCACCCTTCGGCAGCCTACTTTTAGTAGCTCGTATTTAATTATCTTCGTTTCCATTGTAACCAGTTAGCAACTTTATGATTCCCAATTATGATTATTCAATAGTGATTTTTCTAACTTTATTACTAAGAGGGGCTACATGCATCTTTTCTTCTTGAAGTATTGCAGTAACTTTACTTATCAACGATCCTAATAAGGATATTTCATCCATTGATAATGATGCTATTATTCTCTGTCCATAATCCATATAAGCTTTGATAATACTATTTATTTGGGTTTTCCCAATCTCAGTTAAAACTATTGTAACAACTCTCTTGTCGTCAACGCTTCTTTCTCGTAATACCATTTCTTTCTTTTCCATTCTAGCTACTATACCTGTTGCCGTATTTAACGGAACATTTATGTACTCAGCAATCATGGTCATATTCACCTCTGAACGACGGTATAGAAGCATCAATACCAACATCTCATTCTTCGTGCAATTCAGAAGAATGTTCTCCCATGTATCTTGAGAGATGAGTACTTTAAATTGGTCAATATAATCAAAAAGCATATTCTCTAAATCGTTAAAATCTAAATCCAATTTACTTCCTCCTTCGAACTAATTTAATTCTATCACCGAAGTATATTTATGTCAAGCTAAAATACATGATTTTCTAGACATCATTATTTAATTTCTACTTAATAGTAGGAACACTTTTCAAGATACCTATAAAGAATCTAGGACTTGACAAAATATGACTATTTATTATAATGTACATAGTAACACAAATAATTGTAAACTGATTTAATATTAGGAGGTAACATTAGATATGAAGGAAAGTTTTTTTGTACAAATTGGTAGTGAAGAAAAAGAAATTGGTTTTTTAAAGAATGAAGCCAAGAAAGATTGGAAGTCTGCTGGAAAAATGGTTAAGGATATCGATACATTGGATTTTTATATTAAACCACATGATAACAAATGCTATTATTCAATTAACAAAGATTTTGACGGCAGCATCGATTTATTTTAACCATCTACACATTCAGCATAGCGTATATAAGGGCAATAACACTGCACAACTGGTGCAACTGTTCTTATATACGCTATTTTTAAAAAATCGATTATATACAACTAATCAATAAATACTAAACCATTTGTATATGGTATTTATGAAGTATTCAATTTTGGCAAAACTAAGATATTGATTACAGTGCCAACATAATATATTAATTTGGGTGCGCCATGACTTAAGCCTTAAAGGAACGAACTGGTCGCTTATGTCGCCATCGGGATAGCGATACAAGAACCTACCTCAAGCAGCCGCTCATCCCAGGTTGATTTCCTAGTGGGCTACTGAGCGCAGCTTAGGGATTTAAAGAAGGAACTGGTCGCTTATATCGCCATCGGGATAGCGATACAAGAACCTATCTCAAGCAGCCGCTCATCCCAGGTTGATTTCCTAGTGGGCTACTGAGCGCAGCAAACGCACTCAGACCCCGTAAGGAAATCTAACCAGTGATTCAAAGTCTCATGAGATAGGTCTTGTATCCTATCCTGGATAAGCGGCATAAACTCTGGGTTTGGAAAGACTTGTAGTTTGAGTCGCAATAGATCTAAGAGCAACTTGACTTGGAGCTTTGGAGATTGAACCGGTCGTTTAAGTCGCCATCGTTCTTTCCTTTGCTTTGTTCTTTTAATCCCCTAGCTGAGGCATATGGCGATGTATGGGATAGTTCTCAGGTACTGCCACGTAGGACTTTGAATCACGGGCCAAATTTTCTTACGAGGCCGAGACGCGTTTGCTGCGTTTCGTGGCTCACTAGAAAATTGGTCTGGGATGAGCGGCCTACGTTGTAGTACCTGAGAATCTATCCTTATGGCGACATAAGCCGAACGTGAAATGAATTGTACACAAAACGAAGCTATTCATAAAACGTCAAAACTCTTAACGCCCTGTACGTATTAATCCGACTTGGTTGCCCTGTTTTTTCATATTCAAAAAATGTTTCACCTGGATGCTTGTTTTGCACCTTCCATTTACCGTGACTACATTTAGATTTAAGCAATTCAATCGCATCGTCCATTCTTGAATCATAAGGGATTTCTGCATCTGCCAAATAAACCAAACATCTTAATACGTCATATTTCCACCTGTTTGGATAGCTAAACATTGTCATTGCTTTACGAATCACTTCACCTGTCTTATCCGACTTATATAGACGATGCTGCAATATGAATTCGACTGCTTCTCCCTGTACTTTTTGAAGTTCTTGTAATTGGTAAGTATAACCATTTCGTTTATATTCCAGAATACCTTCTAACACAGATATTGTGGAATGTAGTGAGCTGTGTTTAGCTCCTGACCGATTGTACATACAATTGAATCCGCCATCCATAAGTTGTTGGGACAATACATAATCTATTATTGACTCTAGCTCATTACTGGGTGCACCATAATAACATGCATAATTCAGAAACATGCCATTGATGCACACATCACTGCGGTTGATAGTCCTGCTAGGATCTATTCCCCCATCCATCGCTTTATTCTCAGATAATATTATCCTTATGGTCTCATTGATTTCTTCTGTTGGAGGACAACCAATATTCTTAAGTTCAAGTAGTGTGTAATGAGAACTTATCCACTTAGGTTGATAAAATCTTTGACCCCAATGACCATTTTCATTTCTGTTCGATAAATAAGCATATCCCCAACCTTCATAGGGAATACGATCTCGTAGTTCATTCATCTTATTTCCGTTTAATAAGTCTCTGTGAACCAAATACTGTAAACTAACATCTCCTTCTAAAATCCAGTCAATGATATTGTTATCCATCTAACCACCTCCGTAATTCCACTATATCGGTGTTGACCTTTCGTCTGATTGCTAATATGTTTCCTTCATCTTTAGTCGTTCCTTATTAATCTAATTCCCCATGTCTACTTCAACCTTGTATTTACCTTCTGCAAGTTTTCGCCATATTGTTAAATATCGTCCGGTTTCTGTAATTGTAGCATCCACATCATTTACATATCTGCGTATATATTTACCATATGTATAACCCAAATCTCCTGCAGATGATATACCTCCATTTTCAGGTGACCACAATAATGAAGATCCCTTTTTATCTAGAAAAGCTTTCATTCTTTCATAAATAACTGATTCTCCAACTATATTATCACCATCCTTGGTTAACATTGTCCCATTATCCAAGAAAAAATCAGCCCATCCTTGTGCTTTCAAACGACTGGTTGCTTCACAAAAAGCCATATCCAGTTCAATAAGTTTTTCTATTGTCATAATGCCTCCTTCGTAATTCAATCCACTCTTGGCAGCGTCACTTCTTTGAGTACTGATTCTTTAAGTACTTATTCTTTAAAATTTGATTCTTTATTAATTAAACTATATCATAACAAAAATACTTATTCAAACTAATACTAACTAATTTAATACAAAAAAACACCTGACTGATTGGTGTCAGTCAGGTGTTTTATAAGCTTCTATTACCTAGATTCTACGTCAGTACTTTAAAAAGCACACACAACGCCTTGATAAATATGCGTTCGATCGAGATTCAACTTTCACCCATTGGGTGAAAGAAAAATGTTCAAAAATATATTGAATTATCAGCTTTTATGACTTAAAATATGCTAAAATAGTAGTAAGAAAAAAGTAAAAAGGGGTTCTTTAATGAATCATATAAAGACGATGCTCTGTGGTCACTTTATTGGTATTGATAAGTTAGAACGTCTAAAGCTACTTCAAAATGATCCGCTCGTTAATGAGTTTGATATTTCAGTAAAGGAACCCGAAACAGTATCAAGGTTTTTAGGAAACTTTACCTTTAAGACAACCCAAATGTTTAGAGACATTAATTTTGAAGTTTTTAAAAAACTACTCACTAAAAGTGATTTGACATCCATCACGATTGATATCAATAGTAGGTAAAAAAATAGTATATAGCTTCTTATATTGACGGTTTATATACTTGATGTACTTTTTTTGATATACTATATGTGAAATAATATAATCATATGAACAAATACATATACCAAAGGAGTGATAATATCGAAACTTACAAAAAGAACAGTATTAGTTTATTTGGATCAGTTGCTTTAGGTACAGGTGTTATGATTGGTGCAGGACTCTTTGCTTTGATTGGTCAAGTCGCTCAATTAGCAGGTTCCTATTTGGTGATATCTTTTATCTTAGGTGCTATTGTAGCAGGATTTAGTGCCTATAGTTATATATGTTTTTCAAATCAATTTCCTTCGGCCGGTGGAATTGCTATGTATCTAAAAAAAGCCTATGGAAAGTCGTTATCAACAGCTTTTGGAGCCATTTTAATGACTGTTTCTATGATTATCAATGAGAGTTTGGTGGCTAGAACATTCGGTAGTTACCTATACCGATTAGTTGATGCTTATGTACCTGAAGTTTTTATTGTGATTATGGCTGTGTTACTAATTGTGTTTGCTTACATTATCAACTCAAGTACAAATAGTAAAATTGAGAAGACAGCAAGCATAACGTCAATCATTAAAATATTGGGAATTTTAATCTTTGCAGTAGTAGGACTATTAGCAATGGGGCAAAACTCTTCATCTATATTTAACAGTAATACATCTAGCTCTGTTGGATTAGGTGGTTTTTTGGCATCTATTTCTTTGAGTATATTGGCATACAAAGGGTTTACAACCATTACGAATAGTGGTTCTGAGATTAAAGATCCTCACAAAAATGTCAGTCGCTCCATTATGATTTCTTTAGTTATCTGTCTTATTTTGTATGTGCTTGTAGCAGTTGTACTATTGGGAAATTTGTCTATTGAAGAAATAGTTAATGCAAGAGATTATGCATTGGCAAAGGCAGCGGATCCAATACTGGGGCAAGTTGGTGTTACCTTTACAGTTGTTCTTGCTGTTATTGCGACAGTATCCGGTATTATAGCCAGTGTGTTTGCCGTTTCTAGAATGACAGCTATGTTAGTTGATATGGAACTTATACCTTTTCAAAAAATAAGAAAAAACAAAAGAACACAGAAAAGTACGCTTATATATATTAGTGGTATATCCTTGATACTCACCCTGTTATTTGATATGAGTCGAATAGCTTCTTTAGGTGTAATTTTTTATCTTATTATGGATATCATGATTCATTACGGTTTAATAAAGAATCTTAAAGACCAAGTCAAATACAAGTTGTCAGTGGTGTTAATGGCTTTAATACTTGATGGAATATGTTTGGTCGCTTTTGTATTCTATAAACTACTAAATGATCCCCTTATCGTTATTTTCAGCAGTGTCATTATAGCTGTTATATTGATTGTGGAAAAAAGATATTTGCAAGTACGCAACGAATAATTTAGGATATATCTTGTAGAGGTGAATATTGCAGGTCGAAGGTAACGAGAACCGCGCTTTGATATTCTACATTTTTTGGATTTGAACTCGCTTGATTCATAAATTGAAGGGTCAAGACCTGCATATGCTAAAAGTTGAGATGAGCCCTGAAAACGATGAATATCACCTATTTCGCCAATAATTATAGCACCAGTAATGGTTCCTACACTTGGTATGGTAGTGATAAAAGTATAGTTCTCCATCAATATTTATATGTATAGATCCTTAGTTGTAACTATCTGAGACATAGTCCACACTCATGTGGAGACAGTCTCGCAGATGGTTTTGAAGAAATAGGATAGTTAAAGTTATCGTAAACTAGACAACTATATATTAGATTATATCTCAATTCTATATATGAAAAAACAAACCTTGATGGTTTGTTTTTTTTGCAAATAAACTTGAAATACCTCTTAAAAAATAATTATAACGTATTATCACGAAAAAGTGCATTAAAAGTTGATTTCAGTTATTTATAAATGTTGGGGTACAGAAATGCATCTCAGTTTGTCTTAAACATTCAATTGATTACAGGATGAACTAATATTGCAGTAAAACTATATTCGTGTTTTTGATTTTATAAATCGTAACACATCACAATTTCCCCATGATCAAATGTACCTGTTTCATAAAAACCAAAACCTTTATATAATTTATATGCAATATCATTACCAGGAACATAACTTAGGAATATTTTGTTTGCATCGCCTAACGGCTTTGACTTCAATAGTTCAAACGCAATATTCATAGCTTCTTTACCGTATCCTTTACCTTGATACTTTTCGTCAATCATAAATCTCCAAATCTCATAAATCGCTTCATTATCATCATTCTGCTCAATGGAAAAATATGCCATCATCAAAAACCCAATCATTTGATCGTCGTTAAAAATTCCAAAGGGCATTGGTGTACAATCATTATTTGTAAGTGCAACGTATGCCTGAGCTAGACTGATTTCATTTG
>Ga0314774_1001646_pt1 | contig 13878 bp, 10 predicted proteins | sample MetaGCBIA2018_FD_204515 | JGI IMG/M metagenome (GOLD analysis project Ga0314774, IMG submission 204515) | Cryopeg brine microbial communities from Beaufort Sea near Barrow, Alaska, United States - CBIA 2018 | ecosystem: Environmental > Aquatic > Marine > Coastal | place: USA: Alaska | collected... | reverse complement strand
AGGGAAGTGATGAGATCAAAACCAGGAAAATCAATGAAAATATAACCGGAATAATACCCAAAAAACTTTAAGTTTACCCTACAAAATAGATTTTAAAACGACAAATTAACTACTTGCGGATTTGAGGTAAGACTTCATTTCCTTTTTGTTTCCAAGTAATGCCTCTTTTTTAGGTAGACTATCGTTTTCTATCGAGGTTATCTAAACAAGCATACTCTTAGCAAGTTCACCAATTTTATATACTATAAGATAAGCAAAGTGGTGTCCAACCTATTCATACCGGTACGAATGCTGTGGAAAATTTAAAATACAGAACCATTAATGGAAAACAGACAACTTGACTTAATGTTCAATTAAAAAAAGGGGGATGGTTAACTTATAGATATTAAGCAATTATCTTTATAAACACAGAAATCTCCTGCCTTTTTATAGATAAGATTAAACTTATGCAATGCCATTTAGTTATATTTTTATGAAAAATTTGCAGCAGCACAGCACAGGATATCTATCGATTTTCATTTATTTAATTTAGGGGAGTCAATAAATTTTTTGCGCAATCAACAGCCATTTATAAATTTCAAGATAATTTATGAGAAAAAAAATAACATTAGTTGTAGTGATGAGTGTCCTACTCGTTTTTACGGCTTGTAATACAGAAAAGGAGAAGGTCACCCAGAAGCCAAATATATTGCTAATAGCAGTTGATGATCTTAATGATTGGATTGGGGTAATGGGAGGGCATCCACAGGCCAAAACCCCTAATATGGATAGACTTGCCAATCGTGGTGTGCTTTTTAGCAATGCCCAATGTCAAGCTCCAGTATGTAACCCGAGTAGAGCCAGCTTAATGACTTCGCTATACCCCAGTACTTCTGGAATTTATTTTTTGAATCCAGACATCGTAGATTCACCTGTTGCGAACAAAAGCATTGTTATGCCCAAAAGATTTCAAAAAGAAGGGTATTACGTGTTTGGTGGTGGTAAATTGCTACACAATGGTGAAGGTATCAATGAAACTCACATTCCAAATTATGCTGGTCAGTTTGGAGGATTTGGCCCCATGCCAAAAGAGAAAATCAGCAATTTCCCTGGGCACCCTCTATGGGATTGGGGTGTATTTCCTGAAAGAGACGATCAAATGCCCGATTATAAACTTGCAAGTTGGGCAGAACAACGATTACAGGAAAAAATGGAAAAACCTTTTTGGATGGGTGTAGGCTTCTATAGGCCCCATGTTCCACAATTTGCACCTCAAAAGTGGTTTGATATGTACCCACTAGATTCCGTTCAACTTCCTAAAACAATTACGGATGATTTAAATGACATATCATCCTATGGTATCGATATTAGCCGCCTGAAACATGTGTCACCAACACAGGATTGGGTTACAGAAAATAATGAATGGAAGCCTCTTGTACAATCTTACTTGGCTTGTGTAAGTTTTGTTGATGCACAAGTAGGTCGTGTGTTGGATGCTTTGGATAATGGAGAGTATGGCGACAATACTTACGTGGTGTTATTCAGTGACCACGGTTTTCATTTAGGAGAGAAAGAACGGTTTGCCAAGCGCAGTTTATGGGAAGATGGAGCAAGAGTTCCTTTAATTATTGTTGGACCTGGAATTCCTAAAGGAAAAGTATGCAAAAAACCTGTACAGCTAATGGATATTTATCCTACCCTACTAGAGTTAAGTAATCTAGATCCGGATCCAAAACTTGAGGGAAATTCCTTGGTCCTTTTGTTGAAAAACACAGAGTCCGATTGGAACCATTTCGCCAGAACCTGTTTTGGCCCCGGAAATTATGCCATCATTTCAGAGGATTATCGTTTTATACAGTACAATGATGGTTCTGAAGAATTCTATGATCTCAAAACGGATCCAAATGAATGGCACAACGTGGTGGAAAAGCCAGAATATTCAAAAATTGTTGAGCAACATCGCTCTCAAATACCCAAGAAACGCTATAAAATACTTGGAGAAGGCTCAACTGGGCATTTATCTTATGGAGCTACTGAAAACAATAGAAAAGCCCTTGCAAAATAGTTAATCTTTTTAGTGCTTATTATTAACTATAATTATTGATTGTGGTGACAATCTCACCTTTACAACATTGAAAGCATTTTTTTTTAAAATACTAACTACAAGCCTTCTAAGAAATATAGAAAAGTCGCTTCTAACAATTTGTTTTTATCATTATCAAAAGCATAGCTATTATATTATTACTCGCAATATTAGGATATAATTCTAAAAAACAGAAGTAAAATGTAAAGAATGGGTTTATTAAAATTTTAATAGAAAAACTTTAGATAACTGGAAAGGCGACACTAAATATTGGAGTGTAAAAAACAGAATAGTTTGCCCCTTATAGGTTGAACCAAAAACAGGAGGTAATTGCCCACGAACCGATTGTATAAATAGTGATTTTTTCATTTTTTAAATCAAAGTTTATAAGATGAAAGTCTGTTCTAAATTTGGATATTTTATTTAAAAATAGGTGTTAAAATAAAAAACACTATCCTGTACAGTATCGTTATTATTGATTAAGGTATTATACCAAGTCTTTTTATAAATTGATTTTTCAACTTTTATGAGGACATTATGTTGGAGAGCTATTTCTTTGGAGAGACCACCTCATCTACATGATAATAATCTTTTATAGCATCATCTTCACGAAATTGTTCTTTCCCTTCAAAACAAAACTTCTTTTTATAATAGGTTCTTGGTTTCACCTCTGTTTCGCCAATTCGCGAAAGCTCAGACATAAGTTGCTGATCAAGCTCTTTGCGGATTTTTGAGTATTCTGGTTTTTCAATAAGGTTATTCATCTGCAGTGAGTCATGAATATCATCAAAAAGCATCGTTGGTCCTTTAGGAGTTTTAACGAATGTATATTGAGAGGTTTTAATGGCGCGATACGCATCACTATTATAGGCAATACCAAAGGGACATACGTCCATGTATAGTGCTGCTCTCTTGGAATGTATTTCTGGATTTTTCATAATTTCAGATAGGTTGTAGCCTTCTATACTTTCTGGAATTTTAATATGACTTAGAGCTAACATTGAAGGGAGAATATCTGGTGTTGTTATTGGAGCATCTGCAGTTTTACCTTGGTTGTCTTCAATACCAGGATAGGAAATAAGAAATGGAATATTAGCCGACTCTGCATAGGGTTGATGTTTCATAAAAGGTCTATACCCATGTGACCCCATCATCTCACCATGATCTGCTGTAAAAACAATGATTGAATTATCATAGATTCCCAATTCCTTGGTTTTTTTAATGATTTCTCCAATAGCTTTATCTGTAGCAGAACAGTGAGCGTAATAACCCTCTAACTCTTTCAAAGCCCAACTTTTCATATCATCTGTTACATTATTGGGAAGTGTTAGGCTATCTTTGGCGTATACATCCATCATTTCCCTTGGTGCCGTGTTGTGAGGAAAATGAGGTGTAGAAATGGACACAAACAATAAAAATGGATCTTCTTTTTTTGAAGCTGATTCCATATAGTTTTGCGCTTCTTCTGAAATGGCATAAGTAGAATATCCTTTCCAATGTTTCATGTGGGGGTCGTCATTTTCGTAATAATGGCCATTGTTATAATCATGATCACACTCAGCACCCATCCAAAATTCAAACCCTTGTCTACGATCAGGTGCTACAAAACTTTTTCTCCCATGTCCATCTAAATGCCATTTACCTAAAAAGGCTGTTTTATAACCAGCGGATTTATAAATTTCAGCCATTGTTAATTCTTCTTTTGGAAGATATATATCATTAAAAAACATCCCTGTAGATGTAGGATACTTTCCCGTAAGCAACGCTGCGCGATATGGAGTGCAAACAGGTGTTACCGTAACTGCATTTTTAAAATTAATTGAAGCCTTCGCAAATGCATCTAAAGAAGGGGTTTTTACCTCATCATTCCCCTCATAACCCAAAGCAGATGCCCTCCATTGGTCAGTAAGTATATAGATAACATTGGGTTTTTTTTCTTGCTTTTGCATGCAACTTGTGAAAATACATACAGTTAATAAAAGGATACAAAATATTCTTTTATTAATCATTTTGTTTAAAATGAAGGTTGATTTTGTAATCATGGAATTTATTTTTTTTTAAACATAATTTTTAATGTAGCTTTAGTTTTTACTGACTACCTTAATAGTTACTGGGCCTAACAACCCTGAAGGTATTAATGATTCCTCCGGTGTAATATTATCTACCAATAACCACGTTGACTTTTTATCTTCAGGAAGTGATTTGTCTCCAGTAATACGATTTCGCCAAACGTTTACAACTTCTACTTCAATTGTGTTTTCACCATCTTTAATGGTATTAGATGCATTAAGTTGATAGGGTGCAATCCAAGTGGTTCCGATAGGTTTTCCATTAATCTTTACCGATGCCATGACACCAACATTACCAAGGTCTATGAATATATCTTGTGCCGAGTCGACCTTATTGTAGTTAAACGTTGATTTATAAACAGCTGTTCCCGAATAGTATTTAATTTTTTCATTATCGTTTTCTATCCAGTCCGTAAGTGATGGAAACAATACAGGTTCCTTTGGTCCAATTTGTGTGTTTTTAAAATCGACTGTCCAAGGTGTTTCAAGTGTTTGAACAACAGTTAACTCAGGAAAGTTTTTGTTATAGCTTTTTCTATCATCAATCTCTGAATTAGAAAAAACGACAAACCAACTTTGATTTGCTTTCATGTTTATAGGGACTGTTGTTCGTCCGTCTTTTTCATTAAATTCACTTAGAGGTCTAATAGTTCCTGTCATTGCATCCCACAATTGTGGTTTCAAGCCATTTACCCTAAATGAAGGCGAAAGGTTGATTTCTTCATCACTCTGATTGGTTAAAAAATAAATCTCCATTCCTGGCATGGTACGATGGGTCCATAAAACCGGGTAATCTCCCTTCAAGTCAACATCCTTAACAATGTTTAATTGTGTTAACGCATCCTGTAGTTCCAATCCGTCAACAATAAAGCCTTTACCGTATTTTTTTGCTTTTTCAGTACTCACATTCCACATTTTATCTGCAAGTTCTTTAACTTTTAAATCGCATTCAGGATAGTTTTGTAAACTAGGTGATTTTTCGGGAGCTTGCCCATATATCTTGCCACCTTTTTTTACCAATTCCTCAATTTTAGCAAGTAATTCTGGGCGCATGGTTTTAAATGGTGGTAATACCATAAGGCTATATGACATGCCATCTGGCAACATGAATTTTCCATCTTCAACAGTCAATCTATTTAAAATAACTTCGGCATTAATATAGTCATATGAATAGCCATTTGGCAATTCTGGGTTTCGTACGCCGGTCATAATAGGTGCGTTTTCACCAATAAAATAGCAAACATCGGCAGCATATTTTCCTTGCTGTAAAAGGTGTTGACTTCGTCTTAAATAATCAAAATAAGCCTTTCCTTTTTTAAACCATGTATTATGGCGATTGAACTCTGTGCTAAACCAGGCATTTATTCCTGGCACACGATTATCGTCTGGTTGATGAATGTAAACATGCAACACAAAATGGTTGATACCTTCAGTATAAGACCAATCACCTCGTTTTTTGAGCATAGAAGGATCTCTAACGTAAGTTCGGTTTGCCGCTGTAAATGCCTCAGCTGAAACCCTTGACTTTCCATAGATATGGGCCGCTGAAGATGCCGACTTACATTCTATATTTCCTAAAGTGCCTTCATTCCAAAACTCGCCACTGACCAAATCTGACTGACCTCCATACATTAAAAATTCCGACGGGAACCCCCAATGACCATAGTTTTCTAACCAAAGTTTTAAGCCATCTTTATTGCTAGCTTCTCTTAAACCTCCAACATATTCATGCGCAACCGCATCAGCAATAGATCGACGCAAATCCCACAAAAACCGATTGGATTCTTCAACACTACCCACAATTCTTCCTGAAAAAACAGGTAAATATTTTTTAGGATTGTAACCATATTTAGTTTCAAATTTTTCCTCATAACCATCCGTCCAGTTTTCAGACCCCATTTCATAACTATCTGCAATGACATATTTAAAAGCACTTTTGCTTTCTTCTGGTATTCTTTTTAGCAGTTCTCCTATGAATTGTTTGTAATGAAATTGAACGAGTTCTTTGTTAGCCTTATCTATTTCATACCCTTCCCCTTGTGGTGCAGAAGGATGATTTTTTGTTCCTGTTGGCGTCATCCCATACCGTTGAATGGTCCAATTGCCTTCTGGAGCATCCCAAAGAAGATTGCCATCTGTATCCATCTTATCACTAATATCAATGACGTTTTTAATAGCTATTTTTAAATTATCATCATCCACATCTTCTTGCTGAGGCCACAAATAACTGTCCCATGCAGGAAATGGTGTTGGGTGCATTTTACCTAGATCCTTCTCGGCATAATTTTCTAATCCAGCAGCTTCAGAAATCATGATTTCTGACAAATTCCATTCTTGAGTTTTGCCTTCCGGATATGTTACGGACTCAAATACCCCATCCAAAACCTTTAATTTCAGTCTAAAACTATTAGATTTAGTTTCAGGCATAGCCATCAATATTGGTGCATACCTATCAGGACCTACATTTGGTGTCAACTTGCTACGGTCAACATTAAACGATTTTATTAATCTATACGCCCCATCAATCTTTGCCAAGACATCACACTGTAACTTTATTTCATCTTTTGATGGAACTATCCTTAAACTTCTGGCCGTAATCATTTCATTGGATGAAATATCAACCTGATACGATTTAACAGCTTTAGAAAAACCGACAACAGTCAGGGTATCATTGTCAATAAGGTTATTGGCATTTTTAATTGTTGGGGATATTTTTATGGTTGCATTCTTTTTAGACAATGTGTTTTGTTCATATGCAATTGAAGGAAAAGCTAAAACATAAACATCCTGGAACTCATCGGCAGGTTTAACCAACTGAAGATTAATTTTTTTCCCTCCGGTTACTTTTGTTTCAGAATACACCATATGCCGCATAGCCATGTTTGGTTTTACCCATGGCCCTCCAGACTGACTCCAGCCAGGACAATTAAAGACGCCAATATCTACACCAATGCGTTTAGCTTCATTTACAGCATATACCATATGACCCCACCATGCTTCGCTAAGCATGGGCACTTTTCCATCTTTCTCTTCAGGGTTTATATTTCCTATTAAAGTGCCGCCAATACCAGCTTCTTTCATCGCTTCAAGATCCTTTGTAATGCCATCTTTGGAAATATCGTCACCTATCCAATACCAATAACACCAAAGTGTATTGTCATCTTTTGGTGTTACAAAACCAGACTCAATTGTTTCAAAGCTTGGTTCTTGTTGTTTTTCAGCAGTTGTACATTTAATTAATGTACTTAAAGCTAGGAGTAACAATGTTATTTTTTTAATATTCATTATATTTTAATGAAGTTATGGTTGTGTTCATTTTACTTGTTTTTTTAAAGTATTGTAGGTGTTTCTTTGTTCTTCTAATATTTCTTTATACGCAGGGTCATTGACTAAATTAGTGGTTTCATAGGGATCTTTTTTAAGATCAAAAAGTTCTTCATAATTATGTTCAATATATTTCATGTACTTAATTTTTTTACCTACTACGCCTTCAACATTTGGTAAAGTTGGTGTATTTTGAAATGTATGCTCATAAAAAAAATAATTTCTTCCTGTGCTATTTGGTTTTATATATTCCATTAAATTGACGCCTTGCATATTGTCCTGTATATTAATACCTGCAAATCCTAAGATTGTTGGAGCAATATCAATGTTTAAAGCTATTTTATCAACAGGACTCCCTTTTTTAGAATCTCTTGGATCATAAATAATTAAAGGAACTCGAATGGATTCTTCATAACCATACCATTTTCCTGCGAGACCATGTTCACCTAAAAACATACCGTTGTCTCCCATAAAAATAATAATTGTGTTTTTATCTAATTGCTTGTCTTTAAGTTTAGTCATAAGATTGCCAACAACATCATCAACACCATTGATTAGCCTATAATAGTTTTTTACGCTTTCTTGGTAGGCTTCGGGTGTTTTAAATCGCATATTCCAACGAACCCTGGCAATATTTTTTTCAGTTCTAAAAAAGTCTGGAAAAGCATTCCAGTATTTTTCATTGGCGGTTATAGGTGTAGGAATTGAATCATCTTTATATAATTCATGATACTTAGGATTTGGAATAAATTGTCTGGGGTCGTCACCTTGTACATGAGGAGCTTTAAAACTCACTGATAGGCAAAATGGTTTTCCATCTGTTGTATCTAAAAAATTGTTAATGTGATTTTGAACAATATCCGTGTAATGAATATAACTTCCGTCTTCTGTTAGGTTTTCATAATCTGGTTGGTGTTTGTTCACTCCTGCCCAATAATCAAAAAAATCTTTGGGTTGCTTATCTGGGTCTCCAACACCGTATTTTCCAATAAAACCAATAGTATAACCTATTTTTTTTAATATGGCTGGATAGGTTTTTTGAAATGCTTCTTCAGTAAAACTAGTACGAAAATCATTAATGCCATGTCGTGATTCATATTGACCACTCAAAATACTTGCTCTGCTTGCACAACAAATAGATGTTGTCACATAAGCATTTTTAAAGAGAAACCCATTACTTGCCATTTTATCTAAATGCGGGGTTTTAATAATGGTATTTCCCATGGCACCCAGGGCATCCCAACGTTGGTCATCAGTTAGTAAAAAAATAATGTTGGGTCTATTATTCCCTACTTTATCCTTTTTTGATGAGCATGAAAAGCTTACAAAAGTTATAATAATTAATATTATATATTTGATTGTATGCATAAGTTTACTGTTTTATTTAGCATAAATAACTTTAAAAATAATATAACCTTCATCCTGTACTATACTGCTTTAATTATTATATTTATTGATTACTCGTTAGTTTGCCAGTAATGATATACACTTGCTACCACTAGCCTTTCAAAAATTGACTTAAAATATCTTCTATTAAGCTTGTATGCAAATTCATCAAGATAGTTTTGCAGGTGTTGACCATTGATTTTATGGTAGACTTCTAAAGAAGTTTCTTTTTACATTACTAATAGCAATATTTACCCATTTCAGCATTACAATCGTTGTTTGCTTATTGATTTTTCAGTTATATGAGCCTCTATAATTTTCAATATTAAAGTAGCTTGTACTCTTATTGGAAAATATAATAGCTTTTGGATCCAAGGAATTCTTAGATTCTATCTTTCCGGACATGTGGCTTTTAAGAACTTTCATATTAAAGTACCTGCAATGATTTGATCCACGTTAACCTATCGTTCACTACCTCGACCCCGTTTCAGGTTTGATTTAGTGTGTTCCGGCACTTGTTTTTCAAAATATCCCTCATAAAATTCAATCATATCTGAGAGCTGTTATAAATCATCCCATTTACCCATAACTGTTCGTAATCTATGCATTACAGACCAAATAGTCATTTACTTTTATGACCTATCTGTTTTTGTGATTCACCCGCAGAATTCCCGTTCTTAGTTGTGGTCGTAAAGAACATTCCAAGAAACTAGGTACGAAAAGGTATGCGCGAATTTTCCATAATGGTTCCACTCTTTAAGGTTGTCCGAAAACTACATGTAGAGTACTGAAACTGGCATTTTGTAATTAACCAGTAATGCTTTTTGCACCCACATTTTTTACAAGCTACAGCTTCTTTCATCCGAATATCCCTGAAATACTCTTTGCAACTTCGTTCATCAGAAAATTTATTGACAAATTACAATATCTTCATCGCTTTGAGTTTTAATATCCCAAAACTATTACAAGAGAACAACAATATATTTCGTACTTGTAAACAAGCGATTAATCAGTTTATATTTAACAAATTATTAAGAAAACAGTATTGTACAGGATGCTGTTATTTAAAGACCATCGTAATATTGATTAATTATTTCAATTTAAACAAACTAATTATGAAACGTATTTATCATAACAATGTCTTAAAAAAGACATTGTTTTTTCATATATTGGTTATAATTCCAAAGAAGTTGCTGTGGGATCTAGTTCAACCATTAATGTAACACTAGAAGAAGATGCGCAAAACCTAGATGAGGTTGTAGTTGTTGGTTATGGAAAACAAAAAAGAGCCAGTGTTACCGGAGCGGTATCATCGGTAAGTAATGAAGTTTTAACCATTGCTCCTGTAGCAAATGTGAGTCAATCTCTTGCAGGGCGTTTACCAGGTTTAATTTCTAAACAAGAAAGTGGTTTGCCAGGAGACGATAGTGCATCATTAAGTATTCGTGGTTTTGGTAATCCTTTAGTTATAGTGGATGGAGTTGAATCGAGTATGAATAACATCGATGGTAACTCAATAGAATCCATTACGGTGTTAAAAGATGCGTCGGCGGCTATTTATGGAGCCAGGGCTGGTAATGGTGTAGTATTAGTAACCACTAAAAGGGGTAAAGAAGGAAAATCAAACATCACTTTTAATTCGTCTATGTCTTTTCAAAAACCTGCAGATTTAATAAAACTTGCCAGTTCTGGTCAGTATGCCGAATTATCTAGAGAAGAGCATACTAATTCAGGAAAACCAGAAGGAACTCAACGATGGACCCAAGACCATCCATGCAGGGATAGATATGGGGGTCAATATTTTTGACGCAGCTCCACAATATTGAACACCACAACAAGATGGTGTCGCAGAAATTGTTCTGGGAAAAGCCCTTATAGGAAAACGAGACAAAGTACATATTTCTACAAAATTCGGTCGAAATCCAACCATTGCTAATGGCGCTTCTCAATTTTATAAATCGCGGGTAGTAGCTTCTGTTGAAGAAAGTTTAAAACGCTTGCAAACAGATTATATTGACGTGCTTTTTTTTCATTCTCCTTTTTCTCCTGATGAAATTCAGGACGATGTATGGGAAGGACTTGAGCAAGTTAAAAAGCAAGGAAAAGTACGTTGTGTTGGACATTCCATTTCCATGTTTCATCAAACAGAAAACATGGCACGCCAATGGGTAAAAGAAGACAAAATAGATGTTATTCAGGTAGTGTTGAGCCTGATGAATCGTGAATCGCAACAACTGATAGAGGAACTGCAAAAATATCCAATTGGCGTTTTTGGAAGGGAATGTTTGGCGAACGGTTTTTTATCTGGGGCTATACAGAAAGACACTGTTTTTACTGAAGGGACATTAAACGCTCGTTATACAAGGTTTGAAATCGCGGAAAGAGTGGATCAAGTAAATGCTTTTAAATTTTTACTCCGCAATGACATAAGCAATATGCCACAAGCAGCTTTGCGCTGGGTATTAGATCAAAAAGGAATTTCTACAGTATTATCTGGAGCTAAAAATATAGCTGAGTTAAAAGGAGCTGTTTCTGCTTCCGATGCAAAACCTTTTACAGCCGAAGAACTTGGATTAGCCAAAGAATTATTAAAAAAAGATTTCGAGGCGGCGTAAATAGCTGTTGTTTGTTGAGTATGGAGTAAGTAAGACAGTACAGGATACTATTTTTTTAGAAATTTATTTCCTTTAGCCTTAATTAGTAGTTTAAAAAAATACATGTTCAAAAAAATTACAATTTTATTGTTCATTGGAGTATTGTCTCTATTTTATATAGCATGCTCAAATAAAACCAGTGAACAAACTTTTTCAGAAAACTTGGAGTGTTTGAAAAAACCCAATGTGCTGTTTATTATTTGTGATGATCTGAATGATTGGGCATTGCATCCATCGGGACATCCAGACGCCAAAGTGCCGAACATTGATCAATTAGCTAAAAAAGGAGTAATGTTTACAAATGCTCATGCAGCAGTACCAGTATGTGGCCCTTCAAGGCTGTGTTTGATGTCCGGTATGTATCCACAATCTATGAATGCTTTCGGTTTTAATGCTTATGGCAATGCTGTGGTTAATAGTGCCGTTTTGGATACACTAGCGGATAGAGGCGCCATTTTACCTCTTAATTTTCTCAATAGTGGATACGGTGTTTATGGAACGGGCAAGTTATTTCATTTCGGTGCAGGAGGAGATTTTTATACCGAATACGGAATTCAATCGGATTATGGACCATGGCCATGGCAGGGAAAAGGAGATCCAGAGTTTACAGCCCATACCAACCATTACGATCAATGGAAAACGTATCTACCTATTTACGATATGCACAGGGATTTGGATTATGCTCCCTTGTCAGAAGTGCCAGATTGGAAAGCAGATAAAGGGAATGGCATTCCTGGAGCCTATGGATGGTACAATACTAAAACAGCTACACCTTTTAAATATATTGATGCAAACAACAGGGATAAGTTACCTGATGAAATATCTGCCGATTTTGCTGTTGATGTTTTAAACAGGAAGCATGACAAACCGTTCTTTTTAGGTGTTGGTTTTGTTCGGCCACATTCGCCACTTTATGTCCCCGAAAAATATTTCAAAATGTTTCCCCTGGAAGATATTACGCTACCTCCCTACTTAAAAGGAGACAAGGATGATTGTGCTATCATGTTACAAAATCGCTGGGAATGGGGATATAAAAAATATGAAGCCCTGATCAAATCCAGAGGTGAAGAAGGTTGGAAGGAATGGGTGCAGGCGTATCTGGCAAGTATGGCGTTTGTTGATGATCAGATTGGAAGAGTTGTTGAAGCACTGAATAATAGTCCTTATAGCGATAATACAATTATCGTACTTACTTCGGACAATGGTTACCATATTGGAGAAAAGGATATTATTCAAAAATGGACCTTGTGGAATGAATCGACAAGGATTCCTCTTTATGTTAGTATCCCAAACTCAAAAGAAGATAATCTTGTATGTAACAAACCAGTTTCACTCATCGATTTGTATCCTACGCTTGTTGATATCTGTCAATTGTCAGAAAACCCTAATGGGAATGCAACGAACAAAAAGGTTGATGGAAAATCTCTTGTACCGCTATTGAAATCACCTAATGGCGATGCTTGGGAATATAGACCCGTTTTGTCAGCGGTTCAGGCGAATACTTCCAAAATAGAAGATGACGCTCATTTTTCCATTATAGATGACCAATACCGTTATACCTTATGTTTGGATGGAGAAGAAGAACTTTATGATCACAAGAAGGATCCTAACGAATGGCATAACCTAGCTAAAAACGAGGATTATGTCGAAGTAAAAAAGAGTCTAAACAAGCAAATGAAAAAGCTTTTAGATTGATATGAAATTATGAATTCAAGTATTAACATAATAGTAAAATAATGCAACGAATCGCTTTTAAAATGCAACTCAATGAGGGGCAAAAAGTAGCCTATAAAAAACGACACGATGAAATTTGGCCTGAACTAAAACGATTGCTTAAAGAATCTGGTGTGTGTGAATTTTCAATTTTTCTGGACACAGAAACCAACATCCTATTCGCTTTTCAGAAAGTAACCGGAGATGGAGGTTCTCAAGATTTAGGACAAACAGAAATTGTAAAAAAATGGTGGAAATACATGTCGGATGTTATGAAAGTGAATGAAGACAATTCTCCGGTTACAGTAGCCTTAGAAGAAGTGTTTTATCTAGATTAATCTGAAGCAAACAGTACAGGATACTAATTTTATAGATTTTTATTTTATTTGTCTTCTATAATTAATAATAACAAAAGTAAATGCAAAAGTTTTTTATAGTTGTTCTTGTCTTCACCACAACTTTTATAGCAACCGCTCAAAAATATGAAGACGGCCGACCGGAGGCAACCCTGAGAATGGATGCGAAAGATTATGGAATTATACTCAAATATGGTGACGGACCGGACAAATGTGATATTCTGGGAGCCCGAGATGTTTGGGTGTTTGAAGACCAAGGAATTTATTACATGCATTATGATGCAGCAGGTCCCAAAGGATGGCTGAGTTCACTT
>Ga0314774_1001643_pt1 | contig 13907 bp, 19 predicted proteins | sample MetaGCBIA2018_FD_204515 | JGI IMG/M metagenome (GOLD analysis project Ga0314774, IMG submission 204515) | Cryopeg brine microbial communities from Beaufort Sea near Barrow, Alaska, United States - CBIA 2018 | ecosystem: Environmental > Aquatic > Marine > Coastal | place: USA: Alaska | collected... | reverse complement strand
CGGGCCATGGGCACCAGCATTTACGGGTGGTTCTACTCCATACCCTGCCTCATTCTCATTGGAGTCATGATCGTCATCGCCAGTATTGACCTGGTCCTCATCGCCCGACCGGCGCTCGACCCCGACCATGAGCGCGACGCACACGTTCGAACTGTCCGCACCCGCAACGTCGTCTTGATCGCTACTGGTGCGCTTCTGGTTCACCTCGGACTCATCTTCGGCTCGCTCGCCGCAACGGCCTCCGTTCGATCGTCGTTCTCGACCTCGGACGGCAGCGTGGCATTCTGGACACCGTTCGCCGCCCTGCAGCCGACGCTCGTCGGCGCGTCCAGCGTGGCCGCGGGGCTCGGGTTCATGCTCTGGGCCGCGGTCGCCGTGTCCGCGATTCCAACGCGGCGGCGGCAGCCGAACACAACCAGATCATGATCATCACCCTGTCGGGTTCTGCCCCACCCACAGCGCAAATTCGTGATCAAATCCGCGGCCTGATCTCCTCCGGTCGACTTGCCGCCGACGAGCGCCTCCCTTCCGTTCGGCAGCTCGCCAAGGACCTCGGCGTCGCCCCTGGCACCGTCGCCAAGGCGTACAAGGTGCTCGAAACCGAGGGCTACCTCACCGCCCGCACCGGCGGGGGAACCCGGGTCAGCCGAAGCGCGACGACGACGCCGCTCCGGGTAGTGGAAGCGGCCCGCCAACTTGCCACGACCAGTACCCGCGCCGGTACCGGGCTGGACGACACCATCCGCATCCTCCGCGCAATCTGGCCCGAGCAACAAGGCCAACCCGAAACACCGGACGCGGGGGGTACGCGCTGAGCGATCCGCACGGGAAAATCCCAGCTGTCCTGTAGGGGGTTCGGCTACCGGGCGAGACTGATCATCGGATGACCGGAGAACTTTGATGACGTTTCCGTGGTCGTCTCGGGAGGAGTGGTGTCGCACAACTTAGGCCTCATTCGTCAGGTCAAGGACTATCTCCAATCCACAGGTCGTTTTCTGGGAGACTTGCGCTCATGGTCACGTCGGTCTCTCGCTCGAAACTCAATGGAGTGCGCGTCTATCAGGCGGATCTGCCCGGGGTCTGCTGTGGAACATTGGTGTTTGGCGTCGGCAGGCGTGACGAGCCGGTAACGCTGTCAGGGATCACACACTTGATGGAACATCTCCTGCTAAGGCTTATGGAGCCCATCAGTATTGAGCACAGCGCAGTGGTCAGCGACAATTCGTTGACTGTATATGCGTCCGGCTCCGCGGATGAGGTGGGCCAATTCCTTAGCGACTTTACGAAGGTGGTAGCTCGCCTGGGTGACGTTACCGAGCAGGACCTGAAGTTTGAAAAGCGCATCATCAGGATCGAGCAGGCGAACAACTTTGATGAACCCAGCGCTGGTCTACTAACCTATCGATACGGGCTGCACGGTGTCGGCCTATCCAATTTCGGTGCCCCGTCCGCGAATGGTCTGACACGTCAGGAAGTCATGGATTGGGCCGCGGCGTGGCTTCGCGCGGGGAACTCCTCGGTGGCCTTTTCCCAAATTCTGCCGGCAACACTTGACCTGCAACTGCCACGCGGGCCAGTCGCCCGTACGAAGCAGAGGGCGGCGTTGCTGGCAACCCCAGCGATCGTCGCCTCGGCGAAAGCCGGCGTGGCAGTGTCGCTGCTCGTACCACGCGAGGACGTCGATCTCCTGCAGATCGCCCTCCAGCATGAACTGTTCATGATTCTCCGGCACCGTCGGGGCCTGATCTACGACGTCGGAACCTTCACGACACCAGTGGACGGGGAGTTGTCTGAGCTGGTTTTTGTTCTCGATCCTGAGGGCAAACACATCGACACCACGGTTCGAGTTGTGGCGGAGACCTTCAAACAGATCGCCACCGCTGGGTTTAGTGTGGCAGCAGTTGACAGCGCTCGCATCCAAGGGGGCGCCGAGGCGCAACGCACTTTTGCTGGCCTAGAGTATCTCGACCGGCTCGCCGCGGATGGCCTGCACGGGTGGCCAACCCGCTCGCCCGAGCAGAGGTTCAAAGATGCCATGGGAGTGACGTCGGGGAGTCTGACTAGGGTCCTAATCGGCAGTGCCTCCTCAGCGATCATTGCTTACAGCCAGAAAGCGTCTCTCAGCAAGAAGACGCTTCACCGCGTCGCGCTCACGGTGAGGCGTTTGACACCATGGCAACCGGTGGAAAAGAAGTTCTCACCTGCCGACGTCAGAACTGCAGCTTCCAAGTGGCAGAGTCGAGACGGAAAACACACCTTGATAGTCACGGACGAGGCCTTGTTCAATGCCGGAGCCGCGCGCACGCGACGCATTCTGTTCGCAGACGTTGTGCTGGTCGGCGACCGCCCATGCGGATGCCTGACTCTCGTTGACTGTCGAGGGCGAAGCATCGAGTTTCAAGCCGACGCGTGGAAGCATCTCAAAAGCTTTAGACGTCGGTTGATCGAGATAGTCGACCCCGCTCTGGTTCGAACATTCCCAAAGCACTAGATGCGAAACAGGCAGGCTGCGTCTCATAGGGGCCCGCAAGGGATTGGTCGTGGGACGCGCTGCTCCCTGATACCGGTGAGTGGGAGGTCCTCGTTAAGTCGAGAGGGCTGCCGCAGGGGATACTGCACTTATGGGGAAGAAAAAAGAATCGCTCGCGTGGTGGTCCCTCATCGCCATCGCGGTCCCCTCCATGGGGTTTGGCGCGTTTGTACTCGGGCAGGCTTCGTCCATGCACACCTTGTTGGGCGGGGGCGTTCTCGTCCTCATCGCACTGACCGCAGTGTTCAATGCAGTGCTGAAGTTGCGGCAGTGATCGCTTTTCTTGCCTCCCCTTCCGCAAAGTGTGGCGCTCGTGGCTAGAGATACCCCGGGCGATGCAACACCGAATCGCGGGCCGAATGTCTTCCGGCCGAACGTCCTGTGGTGCGCTGTCAACAGCGTCCTTGGTTTTCTTGTCTTTGGAATGACCGTCGCGTTCGTATGGCAATATGCCAATCCGTTGTCCATCGCATGCGGAGTGGTGCTTGCCTCCGCAGGAGCCCTGCTCGCGGTGCGTTCTTGGTCGGCGCACATCGCCTTCTCGAAACAGGAAGTGCTGGTCTCAGGACTGCTGTGGTCACGCAGGATTCAACGCTCACGCATATTGGGCGTCGACACAGAGCCCTATTGGCCGATCATTGTTTGGGAAACCGAGGAAGGCAAGCTGCGGTTTACGCCACTGACGGTCTTATCAGTCGGAAACACGATTTTGCCCGCCGCGATGTTCGCGCGGTCCAGAAAGTTTCTCGCGCGACTCAGCTCATGGTCGGGTTGATCTGCCGCTTGGGTGCCGTTGCATGCGTGGCCATGTGATGCCTATCTGGCCTACTCCACGAAGGCATTGAAACGAACGAGGGTTGACACCATTTCTGGCACCCAAAGAAAACTTAGGTGCCGAGAAATGTCACAAAGAGCACCTGAGAACGCACTTCCTTAGTGACGGCGAAATGAACGGGGTTGACGCATGAACCGAAGTGCAGGCTACGCATACGCGGAACAAGAACTGCTGGCGAAGGTGCAGGGCGGTGACGTTGCCGCGTTCGAAGATCTCACGAGGCTCCATATTCGTTCTGTGCTGAGATACGCGTCCGCGGTAACACGGGTCCGCTCTGATGTGGAGGACGTCGCGCAGGAGGTTCTTCTGACTGCGTGGAGGCGTCGCGCCGGATTCTCACCGGAACGTTCGATGCTTCCGTGGCTGCTCGTAGCCACTCGGAATATCGCTCTAGCGGCGAACCGTCGTCGCGCTCGGGACGCAGCGGAATCCCTTGACGCAGTCCCTCCGCTCCAGGCATGGGCGCAGGGCCAAGCACAAAGAGATGCCGCGGACGAACTGGCTGAAGTGCGCAGCCTCATCGCAGGCCTGAGTGAGATCGATCAGAAGTTGGTCGAGCTGTGCTTCGTGCAGGGGAGGTCATTCGATGATGCATCTTCAGATCTGGGGCTTTCTCCTCCCGCCGCCCGCAAACGCATTCAACGGATCCGCGAGCGCCTCGTTGCACACCGCTCGACCGCACCAGGTCTTCGGACTGAGAACTAGGAAGTAGGAATACCATGCCCATTCACACTTGGACGGAAGCTGACCTGTCTGCTGCCGCCGATCGCGTGCACCGCAGTGTCTCGACTCGAATCAGGCGCGCCAAGCGCACGAAGCATCTAGCGCTGGCCAGTGGCGTCGTCGTTCTCGGACTCGCGGGCGTCGCTGCTGCATCAACCTTTCTTCCTCCGCAGGCGAGAGGCGAGATTGGCGCGGGCTCCGGGTACGTGATGGCCGTGAGCGAATGCCTCCAAAATGGATCGTGGAATGTATGGGTGGCCCCAGCTAGTACGCCTTGGGCGGATGGCCCCGCAGATACTGTTCATTTCTCAGTCTCTGGCTACGAACAGGTGTCCTTTATGGACAATGTTGAACTCTGCAGAGACCAGGTCGCCAGCAGGGCAGGCGTAGCGCTGAGTGAGGTAATTGGCCTGCCCTAGCCAAAATGGATGACCGAGACGAAATGTGGGGAGCGCGAGCATTGCCGAGCAAGGCATGTCCCGAACGTCCCGTTGAGGGTTCCCCTTCGGCACAGATGCCTTGGGTCCCCGAGCTGGCGAACGTCAGCGCTGAAATATCGCGTTGGTCGTCCCCCCATCGGGAGGGCCTCGAGCTAACGATTACAAATTGGATGCCGCGTGGACGTCTGCCTTGCGGGGACAGCACGGTGGCTGCGATTGCTGCTCCGAGAATTCCTCGCCCGGTTATTTCACGGCGTCTCATTGGCGGAGCTCCTATAGGCGCGCCTTTTCCAGCTTGTGATGATCGAAACTATGAAGGCACCTAGGAGCACCAAAGTGAGCAGTGCGAAAGTCACCAGGGTCGGATTGACCCAGGCCGGAATTATGTCGTAGTAGGCGTTGCACTTGTTGTGCAAGGGAAATAACTGGCCGGGTTCTTTCCAATTCTGGGAACGGTAGCCGTCGTCAAGGATTTGGCCCGCTTTGGCGCATGTTTCGTTGATATCTTTGCCGGGAGCGAATATTCCCACAAAGTAGGTGACTCCAAGCCCGAGTACGGACATACAGATTAATCCCAGCCAGATCAGCCAGGCCCATGGTTGTATCTGTCTCATTCCGAGCGGCCCCCCGTCGGTGCCCATGATGCGGCGCGGAGGAGGTATTTCGACTGATTAGTCCGGTATGTGGTGGCCACTATTGCTTCCATTCCTCTGCGGGCAAGCGGGGTGCCTGCGAAACCTACTCAAATTCCTGAAGCTGGCCAGCAAGAAGGGTAATGGGCGGTGCGTGCAGACCGATGAGGCCTATCTGCGCCGCTACTACTTTCACGTCATCAAACGCGGTCAGGATCTTACGTGCGCGGAAGTTACATTCTCGGCACTAGTAAACCGCTGCGGTTAGTAGACGGGCAGCCGTTCGAGCCCACCTTCGCCGGTGAAGTGCCCTCCCGCCGCCGTAACGATATCGACGCCCCCAATGGCTGGATCTTCAAGCTGTTGCGCGGAGCCGGTTCAGACTGATCCTGCTTCCGATACATTTTCAGCTGGGTATTCAACTGCCTCATGATTTAGCGAGCTAACCTCCGAAGTCTGCGTTCGCAGCGATACTGGACCCTGCGCTCTGGCACGCGGATGACACCTCCGACGTAGTGTCCTTCCACCCTGCTGAATCACGGTCGAACCGTGCGCCCTCCGCAGATGGTGTCGCCGTTTTCAGGAACTGAACGACATCTCCAACACGATCGGCAACCTCGGAATCGTTGACTAACACGTGCTCATAGCCGGTGGCAACCATGTTCAATTGAGCCACGTACTGGTCAACGCTCACAGCCTTGGCTGCGAATGCGTCAATGGTGTTGAGGTAGAGGGTCGCCAAGGTAGAGACCTGCCCGCACACGTTGTCGGTACTAATAGCTGCTTCGCCTGGCAGTGGTGTCGCGGGTTGGTCTTGCGCGTTGCCGGTTGAGTGCGGCCGCGGGGCAACCTGCTCTGTAGGCGCAGGGGCGGAGGCGCAACCAGTAAGAGCTAGGAAAATCGTAGCTGTCGCAATTACGAACCCGGGAGCAAGGCTGATGTTTCGTTTTTTCATAAATTGGGTGACCTTAATATTGATGTTGAACGATACGGAGGGACAACCTTCAAGGACAGCCGCGAACGCATCCGCTTACGACATGCGATGGATGTAACGCTGCCGCTGGCATTCATGAAGCCCGCAGGCTTAGCTGCTGCCAGCCCAGCCTTTCGTGGACTCTCCAGCTCTACCCCCTGAATCAGATGCGCATCATGAACCCCTGTGTTACCTGATGATCCACGCAAAGTCTAATAAAAAGCAAGCCTGCCTGTTTTTTATGAATTCAGAGTACCGTGTTCATAGCTACCGATGGGACCTAGGAATGGCGCAACAAGAGCGAGCACGAGCCACGCGCGAGAAGATCGTGGATGGCGCCGCCCTCACGTTCTACCGTCTGGGATATGGACTGGCCACGACCGGCGATATTGCACACGAGGCCGGCGTAACACGCGGAGCGATGTACTTTCACTTCCAATCGAAGGAAGACTTAGCCCGGGCTGTCATCGCGAAAGAACAATCGTTGGCACTGGCTGCGAGCAATCACATTCATGCGATGAATCGCAGCGCCTTGGAAACGATGATCATGCTCTGCGCCGACCTCGCCCGGCGGCTGTTGGCTGATCCAGTCGTCCGAGCGGGCGTGCGTTTGACGACGGAGGTGACGAACTTTGATCCCCCGCTTCGATCCTCGTTCGACGAGTGGATGCGTACCTTTTCACACCTCGCCGCGCAGGCCATCGCCGACGGTGATTTCGGAAGCGGCGTCAACCCGGAGAAGTTCGCTCGATTCCTTATTCCCGCGTTCACGGGAATCCAACTCGTCTCCGACACCTACACCGGGCGGGAAGATTTGCTGCAGCGCGTGTGCGAAATGTGGGAGTACATTCTTCCCTCTGTGGTGCCCGCCAACACGCTCGAAATCGCCCAGCGACGGCTCGATGAAATTATCCCCGACACGACTAAGGAGTAGTCACCAACGCGGATGAAGACTCCTACTCGTACGTCCCAAATAACTCATCAGGGTGCTGGGAGTTGATTGTGTCTGGTGGGGCCTGCGCTCGTCCCGTAGGGGGTTCCCCTGCGACACAGCGTCGGCAAGCTCGGCCGCCGGGTGCTGTGGCCCTAAATCTGTGTCGTTCGGCGTCCGGCTAACGGGCGCTCGGCCGCCGCGTAACCCAGATCGCGTCATTACCACTGACGACGAATTAGCCGGTGCCACCAGTTTTGCCGCGCCGGCTGTCGATTCGCTTCGAGTGAGCGCCCGTCTGCGGCTTGATTGCGTCGAATTTCGTTATGTGTCATATCGAGTGACCAGCGGATTGTGCCGTGAGTAATGACGTAGTGCGACTGGCAGGGCAGCAACCAGTTGCCGATTGAAGGCCATAGAGAGACGGATCCGTCGAAAGTCAGCACCCACTGGGCCGGCGATAGCGGTGTGATCACCTCTCGCCCGCACCCGCAAGCGCAGCTGTGCGCCGCAGTTGAAAAGTGGGATGAAACATAGAGCACCCCGGACTCCAGCTGCTTGGGGAACGACTTGAGAAACTGGACATCAATGCCATCGACTGTCATGCTGCCTGATCCTTGGCTAGTACATTTGCGTTGTTGATACCGTTGCGAATCGTGCCAGTGAAGAGTTTGTAGACGCTCTCGTCGATGCGCTCCGCGCTGGCGTAGTAGCCCAAACGCTTTTTCCAGTTGATAACGGCGAGCATGGCGTTGAGGCTGTTCAGGTCGGCCACCTGAATATTGCGATCATATTCGTTGGCGCCGCCTGAAGCCGCAGACACGACCTGCTCAGATTCTTCCGGGAAGTGGTTCACGACTGCGAGAAGTCCTGAGAGATGCCCACCCTCATCTCGGATCCCCATGCCGACCTCAATTGTGGGGATGTGGCGCTCCCGAAGCCACGTCAGGATCGCCGGCTTATCGGTCGCATCGGCCGCGGCCATGAAAACAAACGTAAAGGTAGCGAGTTCCTTGAGGTTATCGGCGGTCACAAACTCCGGGTGTGCCGTAATTCCCGTGTGCATGTGGGAGTACTGGCGCGCGAAGTACTCAGCCTTATTGGGTCGCAGCTGCAGTTCGGCGATATCCGCGGCGCCCGGAGCACGATACGCGTTGTGGTTATCGAACATGTCGCCGTCGAAAAGGTCGATTGAGTCGACCCAGGTCTTCGCAACCTGATCGAGGATGTAGCTGCCAGTTCCGCCAAGCCCGATGATGCCGATGCGGTGACCGCGGAATACTGCGTTCATCTCTGCCAGGCCAGCACGTGCTGTGCCTGTGTCGGGGTAGACGAAGGGCAGATCATCAGGAATCTCCGTCCAGCCGGCGCCTGGTGTAGCCGTCGCAGCCTCATCGAGGATCTTTGCGGGGTGGCTGAGGACACGTACATAGGAAGTGATTTTCTCGTAAACGCTACTGAAAGTGCCAGACCTCTTCGGTTTGCTGGAGATCATGAAGTTTGCAATCAGTTGCGCCGTGATCGCATGCGGCTCCGGCGACGGCCCAGGGAGCGGATTTCCGTGCGCATCGCACGGCTGCTCCCCGATGAACCAGATCCGGTGGTCTCCGGCCCCGTCCTGGACGAGAGTGCCACTGAATACGATCGGGAGGGCGAGCCGCCCGTAGGCCACGACGCTATCCGGCGTGACGTAGGGGACGTGCTCAACGATCAGATGATTTCCCTCGACGGAGAGGCAGTAGTCTTCGTCGAGCAAGCGCCTCGTGGAGGGGTCAGCTGCGAACGGTGACGTAGACATCAAAGACCATGCCCTTCTTCACGTTGACATTCTCGCCCGTCTGAAGTGCGCCTGCTCCGCCGCCGTTGTGCCCCCGCGCGTATTCAACGCGGACGACATCCCCGTCATTTAGGGGCTCGTTCGGGAACGCCAGGGCGTAGACCTGCTCGAACGAGATTTCCCTCTGATCCCATTCGAATTCCCGGGTGTTCACGTAGATCATCGTCGCCGGCTTGCCGGGAACTTTAGCTTGCTCATTCATGGAATCTCCAACAGCGCTGCTTTTGTCCTCACCAAACGCGCCACATTCGGTACGGTGCTCGACTTATCGAGCAGTACTAGACTAGCAGGTATGATCGACATGTCGAGCAGTGTGCGAGAAACGAGGCGACCGTGAACGAGAACTTGAAGGTGGATGTCCGGATACTGCATTCCGCATTAGATAAAGCGCGGGAAAGTCGAGGACTGTCCTGGAGACAGTTGGCGAAGGAGATTGGCGTCAGTGCCTCCACGATCTCCCGCATGGCGAACGACATGAAGCCGGATTTGACCGCATTCGCCGCTATGACTACTTGGCTAAAGATGCCCGCCGAGCACTTCTACATCGGCGGTGCTGCTGATACTAGTGACGAGCAACCTGACTTGGTCGCCCAGCTAGTTCCGCTTTTGCGCGCCAGAAAGGATCTCTCGATAGACGATGTTGAGTACCTTGAGGACGTCATCGCTGCTGCGGCTCGACGGTTCCGCGCGGGAAACGAATCGCGGAGCCAGTAGCAATGCGGTGGACCCAGAAGCTAATGCGCGAAGTTGCGCAGGAAGAGAGACAGTCGCTGGGCCTTACCTCTACCGACAAGCTTGACCCCTACCAGCTTGCCAATGAGCACGGCATCCCGGTGTATTCATTGTCGGAGCTGCTCAGCTGGGATCTCAGGGAAGAAGCGCACAATCACTTCTCCTCGAACAAGACTGGCAAGTGGTCCGCCATGCTTGTGCCGCTCGGTCGAGGGAGGTTCATCGTCGAAAACGACGGGCACGCCGACGTGCGCCGTCGGGCAAGTATCGCCCATGAGCTCGGGCACCATCTTCTTGAGCACTCCTTCAGCGGCTCCCTGATGGAGGACCATGAGCGCATGTACGACACGGCGAAAGAGAAGCAGGCAACGTTTGTGGCCGGAGAATTGCTCGTCCCCGACGTGGCAGCTTTCAAGGCGGCATACGCGAGATGGACCAATGCACAAGTCGCCCACGCCTATGGCGTTAGCGAGCAGTTCGCGCAGATGCAGATGAAGGGCCCGCGAGTGGTCGCCCAGCGCTCGGCGAAGAAAAACAGGCGTTCGTAGAGGGTTCGTTAGCGACGCTACCCTTGGGTTATGCCCACATCGACGCCCGGTCCATATCCCCCGTCGTGGCCGCCGCCGGAGCCTGCAAACATCGGTGACTGGATCTGGATCGCAGCTGCGAACTCGTGGGAGTGGGTCGGAAACCAGCAGGCTACTCTTGTCGCGCTTGCTGCGGTCGTTACGGCGATTATCGCGATATTCGCGCTGAGGTCAACGGCAGCGGACAGCCGCGAACGATCCAGACCCATTGTTCTCGCATTCTTCCGGGTGGCCCAACACAACGAGTCAGCTTTCGATCTCGTGGTTCGCAACTACGGGTCCTCGCCGGCTTCAGATATATCAATCACATTTAGCCCGCCATTCGACGACGAGGCGCGCAAAGATCGCATGATGAAGGCTCTCGCGCAACGCTACGACAAGCCCGTCCCGCTCATGCCGCCAGGGTCAGAGATCACGAACGTCTGGTGGGCGCTCGACTTCACCGCGCCGAACGGGTCAGGTAAGAACCGCTACCCCGCGCCCGACGATGCAGTAATGACAATCAGTTACAAAGATAACCGCCGAAGACCCTACAAAGACAAGATCAAACTGGATACCAATTGGATGAAGGGCGACACGTCCACCGTCTCGAGCGCGTCTCGCCCAGGACTCCAAAAGCAGAACTCTGCTTCTTTCAAAAAGATCGCTGAGGAAGCGCGTGCGGCACGCTTCTTGCTTCGGGATCTAGTCGGCAGCATGTCCGAATCTGAACAGCCCCCGGTGCACACAATCGAGCAGAAGCTCATCGATATCGTCGACTCGAGCGGTAGTGATATGACAGCCCTCGCGTCGCGGCTTGGGGTATCTGAGCAGCAGGCAACCGAAATCGTGGCTTTGATAGTGCGTGAACAGATCAGCGACGAGATCGACGTGATCAGCAACGGACAAATCGCGCCCGGGAGCGCCAACATGTTTTAACGGCCCGTCGCAGGGGTCCAAAGACGCCAGAGCCGTTACGGGGCAAGCCGCGTATCAGTCGCGGCGGATGTCCCTTTGAGGGTTCCCCGTGCGGGACGCGTTCTACGTGAGACTGTCCCGCATCCGCTCTTGGGAGGCAACTCGGCTCGGCTATACCTGAATCGCGGACAAGTCGACCAGTTCGATCCAATGTTGCCGGGAACCGTCAGCTGCCCCGAGTGCAAGTACCGGTGCGAGTACGTCCGCCTCGGCCAGCTCGGGCATGGCAACTCCGGTAAGCCTGATGATGTCGGCGACGGGCACCTGATAGGTGCGGTAAGGACCGAGTGGTGGAGGCGAGCCTTGGATGCGGGCCAGCGCCTGCGCCGTGCCCAGTTCTATCTCGGACAGTTGGGCGCTCTGGTCGAGAACAAATCCGGCAGCATGAAGAATGACAATGTTCTCTTCGAGTGATGTCCACGCGGCAATCTTCCAGAATGATTGCGGGATCTCCACACCGCGATATAACGGGTCCTCGGCGGTGAGGACGGGGGCGGTGAAGACGCTAATGCGGTTCTCGTTGGTACGCGCGTAGTTCCAAACATGGTCTTCCAGGCCGAGCCACAGGTGCTTGGACTGGTTAAATTCTGCCGCTTGGGGTGCGGCGTTCGTGTACGCGAACGTATCCCTATTGGCCTGACGTGCTGCGCTTTCGGAACCCCAGACCGGGTCTCGGCGCCGCACGAGATGTCCGCGATCGAGGTCATTATTGGCGTAGACGGCTTCTCCGGTCTGCTCATGAACGGGGAGGCGCGCGTCCAGATGCCAATCGTCGCCGCGAGGGACGTCGACGAGTTGGTCGCCGTCAATATTGACGCCCGTCACGACGGCCAGGCGGCGTGACGGGTCGAGGAGGACCGTGAAATGTGTGTACGCCAGCTCACGAACCGGTGTCCCTGCCCCGGGAACGGGCAGAGGAACCGAACGCCCCAAAAAGTCCGTGACATAGCCGGCAGGTGACGATTCTGCGTCCATGTCGAACAGCAAAGCAGGTACGACAGAGAAATCGCGAGCGGTAGGACGGTGAATCGGAGTCGGGCCGTGCACCAGCGCGGTCGCGGATGGGCTGCGGGACCTCCTCGATAGAGTGTGGTCATGGCGCCCCACACTGAACCCCTTGTCCATATTGAGAATTTCCGGATGGATTTCGGGAGTACCACGGTCGTAGAGGACCTCTCATTTGATGTGCGGCGGGGCGAGACGTTCGGGTTCCTCGGTTCTAACGGCTCGGGAAAGACGACCACGCTGCGGGCGCTACTCGGGATTTACGTTCCGACGGCGGGGATTCTGCACGTTGACGGCCGTCCGTTTACGCCGGAGGCGGGTAGCCGCTTGGGGTATCTGCCGGAGGAGCGGGGGCTGTACAAGAAAGAATCTGTTCTGACCGTGATGACCTATTTCGGTCAGCTCAAGGGCCTGAGCAAGGAGGCCGCCGTGGCATGGACGACGAACTACCTGGAGCGAGTCGGCTTGGGCGACAAGGCGAAGTCCCGTGTGGACAAGCTCTCCGGTGGACAGCAGCAGAAAGTTCAGCTCGGGGTGACGATTATGAACGATCCGGAGTTGCTGATCTTGGACGAGCCGACCAAAGGTTTCGACCCGGTGAATCGGCGCCTGCTCATGGACATCATCGAAGAGCAGAAACGGGCTGGCGCCACGGTGCTGATGGTGACCCATCAGATGGAAGAGGTCGAGCGGCTCTGCGACCGGGTCATCCTGCTCAAGGACGGCCGGGCCGAGGCCTACGGGACGATACCCGAGGTGCAGAACCAGTACGGCGGGACGATGATCCGGGTCAGCTACTCGGGTGAGATCCCCGAGTCGCCGCACTATGACATCAGTATTCGGGACCGAAACTATGCCGAACTCACCCTCACCGACACCACCGACGAGGCGATAATCCTGCGCGACCTCGTCCAGGCGGGAGTCCTAGTCCGCAGCTTTACGACTAGCAAGCTCTCACTCGAGGAGATCTTCGTCACGGTCTATGGCGACCAGAACGAAATGGCGGGTGCCTGAAATGAGCCAGCATAACCTCCGCACCGTCATCGGCTTCGAAGTGACCCGAACGCTGGGAAAGAAACGGTTCTGGTTCATCACCCTGCTGGTGCCAATCGCGATCGGCATCGTCATGGCCCTCGTGATCCTCGGGAACATGTCGGCCGCCGACACGGCCGCCAGCCAGGCCGATGCAAAAATGGCCTTCACCTACAGCGACGCCTCCGGATACGTTGACCCCGCCGTGGCCACCGCGTTGGGCGGCACCGCCGTCACGGACGACGCAGCCGCCATCGCCGCGGTGAAATCCGGGAACGAAGACGCCCACTTTGTCTACCCGGCCGACCCCGCCACGACCCCGGTTCACGTGTACGGCGTCGACAAAGGACTGTTCGGCAACGGCGAATACAACGGTGTCGCCACCCAGGTGTTGATCACCAGCGCTCAAGATCGCATCGGCGATCCAGCACTTACGGCGCTGGCGCAAGGCAACGTGCCCATCACCGCGACGACCTACACGGACGGTGTGGAAGCGGCCGGGTTCCTGGGCATGATCCCGCCGCTGATCTTCGTCGTGATCTTCTTCCTCGTCTTCACACTGCTCTCCAACCAGATGCTCACCAGCACGCTGGAGGAGAAGGAGAACCGGGTGACGGAGATGATCCTGACGACGTTGAATCCCACCGCATTGATCAGCGGGAAGGTCATCTCCCTGTTCATCGTCGGCTTCGT
>Ga0314774_1001641_pt1 | contig 13911 bp, 12 predicted proteins | sample MetaGCBIA2018_FD_204515 | JGI IMG/M metagenome (GOLD analysis project Ga0314774, IMG submission 204515) | Cryopeg brine microbial communities from Beaufort Sea near Barrow, Alaska, United States - CBIA 2018 | ecosystem: Environmental > Aquatic > Marine > Coastal | place: USA: Alaska | collected... | reverse complement strand
ATCAGCCATTGCAGCATATCGGGAAGCTCTTTGCTTTCAGAGAACATAAAATTTTTGAACTCATTTTTGGTGAAATCGCGTGGATGATTAAATACAACTGTATCCAGATAATCATCCAGACTTATCATTCCAATTTCGTACACATTGTAAATGAAATTGTGCAAAATATCCAATTCATCATAGTCCAGCCCGAAAAGCTTTGCTGCTTTTTGGCGCGACTTATGTCCCCAGCCATTGCTGAGCAGCACCCCACCAATATCAAAAAATAGAACCTGAACCTCTGATGTTTCCATAGCTTTCTGTTTTAGGATGCTATCTTCGTTCTTTTCTTTTCAATTTCGGCCAAAAGCTTATCGTAAGATTTATTGAATTTTTCAATGCCTTCGTCTAAGAGCTTTTGAGTTATGGTATCTATACTAATTCCGTTTTCTTTAAGTTGTTTCAATACCTGTTTTGCTTTGGCCATATCGTCCTCCAAATTGTTTGCTGCCTGCCCATGATCGCGAAAAGCTTCAAGGGTTTTCATGGGAATAGTATTGATTGTTTCTTTACCTATTAAAGCTTCCACATATTTCACATCCCTATATGAAGGGTCTTTAGTGCTGGTGCTGGCCCACAATACCCATTGCCGTTTCGCTCCCTTTGCTTCCAGATTTCTAAATTGTTCAGACTTTATCACCTCCTTATAAATTTCGTAAGCTTTCTTTGCGGAAGCGATGGCTACTTCTCCTTTTAGGCTATTCAGGCCTTTTTTGACAAGGATTGGATCTGTCATAACATCTATACGGCTAAGGAAAAAACTGGCTACAGATGATATCTGGTCAATGGGCAGATTGGCTTTAAGCCTGTCTTCCAGACCTTGCATATAAGCAACGATTACTTCCCTATACCGGGGCAAGCCGAATAGTAGGGTTATATTAATATTTATGCCTTCGCTGATGCATTTACGGATGGCGGGCAAACCTTCCTTGCTTCCCGGGATTTTGATCATTACATTTTGCCGGTCAACAGCCTTCCATAATTCTCTTGCCTGTTTTATGGTTCCTTCGGTATCATGGGCAAGATGAGGTGAAACTTCAAGGCTCACGAATCCATCTAAGCCTTTAGCTTCATCGTAAACCGGTTTAAAAAAATCGGCGGCGCGCTTAATATCTTTGATAGCCAGGTCGAAAAAGATTTCTTCATTGCTGGTTTTTTGCTTTGAAAGCGAAGCTATATCAGCATCATAGTCTGCACTGTTACTGATCGCCTTTTCAAAAATATCGGGATTTGAAGTGAGGCCTCTCGCTCCGTCATCTTCAATAAGTTTTTTTAATTTCCCGGAATCCATAAATTCCCTGTCCAGAAAATCCAGCCAGATACTTTGGCCGAAATCGTGAATGTGCTTTACCTTATTTGTTTCCATGATTTAATTGTGTTTAATATCAATTAAGTAACTGATCGGTTAATAAATTTTTGAGTGCCTAAAATGCCTAAAGTAGAGTAGTCCCTGATTATACAGATGATACAAGACCGGGTGTTTTTTAGCTTTGTCATTCAAACAGCTAATTTTTAATTAAATTATTTTTTTCTTTAACCCTAAGTGTTTCAGATGTTAAGTGCCGATTTGTTGCTCATTTAATACTGTTATTTATATGTAAGCTTATTTGATTTTTTTCCTTCATTCTTAAAATATGTTCTTGTCCCAATTGTTCAATTCACTGATAGCGCAATGATTTAAGTTTCAATTTATTCTTTATGTCCCAATAATTAATCTCCGTCTAAACAGGCGATAATCGCTTCGACAACAATTTTTGTTTCATTGGGACCTTTTACCTGGAGTGTGGAAACACCTGTCTCTTTTACCGGGTAGTCATTACCGCCATCAAATAAGGCATCTCCAATGAAAATCATTTCTTTGATTTTTATGCTGAGGATGTCACGAAGTTTTCTGATTGCATAAGCTTTGTCAATGCCAGGTTTTGTGATGTCAATTGATGTTGTTCCACCCAGACGAATTGAAAACCCAGGAAGGGAAGGCACAAGAATTTCTTTGATCTTTTTGCGTTTTTCAAAATCCGGATCCCATTTTTTCTTTTCTTCTAAAGGAGCTAGTTGACCTAATGCCGAGAAAGTAATTTGACTCCCGCGATCTTCAATTGGTTCTCCCCAAACACCTTTGACTTTGAACCCGGATTTATCGACCGCCTTGTTTAATGAACTTATAATCTTCTTTTTTTCTTCCCCGGTAAAATCTTCCGAATAGCGTTTTTCCCAACCCTGTTTATATTCATAGTACTTGGTTCCGGAAGTAGGCAGAAGGAATAAATTCTTCAAATATTTGTCCTGGGGAAGTTTCGATAGGAGTTGTTTTTCAAATTGTGGCCAATCCCCTCCGGAAATTACGGCTACTTTTGAGACACTTAGAAGTGTGCCAAGAAGTGTGGATATTTCCTCACTAATAGAAGATTTACTTGGGGCAAGTGTGCCGTCAAGGTCAAAAACAATCAATTTTTTCATTTTAAATAGTGAGCTTTTAAAAAACCCTGCATTTTGTGAGGTTAACTATTTTTCGAGTTCCGAAACTTTTTGCAAGCGTCGGCGATGCCTTTCCTCACCAGTAAATCGTGCTTTTAAAAATGCGGACACAAGTTCTTTGGCACTGGCAGAACCGGTGATCCATCCTCCAAGGCAAATCATGTTCATGTCATCATCTTCAACCCCCTGGTGGGCCGAAAAATGTTCGGTAATTAGTGCCGCCCTGACCCCGGCCACTTTATTGGCAGCTATGGATGCGCCAATCCCACTGCCACAAATGGCAATTCCCCGCGAAATGCTATTTGTTCCGATTGCCCGGGCAAGCGGAATTACATAGTCCGGATAATCATCCCGATCATCCAGTTTATGGGCACCAAAATCCTCCACTTCAAAATCCAATTTGTACAGGAATTCCAGAATAATTTCCTTGAGTGCATATCCTCCGTGATCTGAACAGATACCTATTTTCATTTTGATATGGTATTTATTAAAGCATCGGGGTTTGGCCGACTTGCTTTCATGTTTTTGCTCAAATGAAGAAAGGCTTCTTTACCCGGCTTCATCTTTTTATTCTTACCAGTTTGGTGACGGCAATATCCTGACACATAAAATTGGATAACAATTGATGAATCAAGTTAAAAGTCTTTCCTCTATTATCTATATTCTTTTATCTGCTTAATTAAGCAGGGCCTTTGCCCTTTTAACTACATTTTCTACCGAAAATCCATATTCCTTCATCACTTCTTCTCCCGGCGCCGATTCCCCAAATCTATTGACTCCAATTATATCACCTTCATCTGTGGTGTATTTTAGCCAGCCGATAGGTGATCCGGCTTCTACCGCAAGGCGTTTTCTAAGGCTTTTCGGAAAAATTTTTTCTTTATAAGAATCTTCCTGTTTTTCAAACAATTCCCAGGATGGCATGCTCACCACACGTGTTGCAATATTTTGCTCCTTTAGTTTTAGCTGCGCGGCCAATACCAATTGAACTTCTGAACCCGTTCCTATCAAAATAATTTGCGGAGTTTTATCTGCTTCGGAAAGTATATAAGCTCCTTTTTCCAATTCAGAAGCATTGGTGTATTTTTTCTGATCAATTACAGGAATTCCCTGACGGGTCAATATCAATGCAACCGGTCCGCCGGAATGTTCTAGCGCAACACGCCAGGCCTGTGCCGTTTCATTTGCGTCTGCCGGCCGGATAACAGTCATGTTGGGAATAGATCTCAAGCCAATTAATTGTTCCACAGGTTGGTGGGTGGTCCCGTCTTCCCCCAAAGCGATGCTGTCATGGGTGAAAATAAATATGGAATGGATTTTCATAATGGCTGCCAGCCGGATAGGTGGCCGCATATAATCTGAAAATATCAGGAATGTTGCTCCAAAGGGAATGAAATAGTGACTGAGCGCTATCCCGTTCAGGATCGCGCCCATGGCATGTTCCCTTATCCCAAAGTGAAAATTACGGCCGTCGCGATCGGTAGCAGAAAAGGATTTGTATTTTTCCAGGGTAGTATCTGTGGAAGGAGAGAGATCTGCTGAACCGCCTATCAGGGTCGGAAAATAATCGGCTATTGCATTGAGGGTTTTTCCGGAAGCCTTCCGGGTAGCCATTTTTTCCCCGGCTTTAAAAACCGGTAATTTGTCTTTCCATCCTTCGACAAACTTTCCATCGCTTAATAATTCTTTGGCCAGCGCTGCATATTTTTCTTTGTAATTCCCGAACAGTTCATCCCAATCCTGTTCTTTTTTTATTCCCTTCTTACCGGCTTCCCGATAATAATTTAAAACATCATTGGGTACCTCAAAATATTTATCCGGATCAAAGCCAAAATTTTTCTTCACTAATTTCACTTCATCTTCACCTAAAGGCGAACCATGAGCGCTGGCAGAATCTACCTTGTTGGGGCTGCCAAATCCAATTTGCGTGCGCACCTGGATCAGGGAAGGACGTGAGGTTTCATTTTGGGCGTTTTTCACTGCGGCAGATAAAGCCTCGAGATCATTGCCGTCTGCAACCTCCTGCACGTGCCATCCATAAGCTTCAAAGCGTTTTGGCAGATCTTCGGTATAGGTAAGATTTGTATTTCCTTCAATGGTAATATGGTTATCGTCATATAAATAGATCATATTGCCCAACTGGAGATGCCCGGCCAAAGAAGCGGCTTCAGAACTTATTCCTTCCATCAGGTCCCCATCGCTGCAGATAGCATAAATTTTATAGTCAAAAAGATCAAAGCCGGGCTTATTGTAGCGGGCGGCCATATATTTTTGTGCGATGGCAAATCCCACCCCATTGGCAAATCCCTGCCCCAGTGGCCCGGTAGTTACCTCAATTCCCGGCAATAATCCGTATTCCGGATGTCCTGCGGTTTTGCTGTGCAATTGCCGGAAATTTTTAAGGTCGTCCAAAGTGACCTTGTAACCGGTCAAATACAAAAAGCTGTATTGTAACATGCAGGCATGACCGGCAGATAAAATAAACCGGTCCCGGTTTGCCCATTCGGGGTCCTGCGGATTATAGTTCATGCTTTCCGACCACAAAAGATGACCTATTGGAGCCAGTGCCATTGGGGTTCCCGGATGCCCGGAATTTGCTTTTTGAACGGCATCAGCGGCCAATATACGCACTGTGTCAATTCCTAATTTTTGGATATTTTTTGTTTCTGATCCCATTATTATTTATTTAAAAATTCAATTATGTAAGAGGTTTAATTATCTGTTTTGACTCTGAATGTTTCAGTTTATAACCTCCTCCTCAATAATCTGTCATAATATTTTTTTCCTCAGTCCTGGTATAGTTTAACAATTCAGCTATCAATTCCGACAAACTCAGGGAAGCGAATGCTATCCGCTCATCCGCAGCGCCATAGTAGATATATAGGGTGTCTTTTATCAAAATAGTTCCGGTTGGGAAAACCACTTTATCCACGTCCCCTTTCAATTCATACTCCTGATCCGGGATAAACAATTTATAGGGCAACCTTGCAATTTCCTTCAGGGGATCGTCGAGTTCCAATAAGGAGGCACAGGCGCTGTACACATAAGATCCATCAAGGGTACTGGTAGCTCCATGATAAATCACCAGCCATCCGTGTTCAGTCTCGATTGGCGGGCAGCCACCGCCTATATAACTGATCTCATGGCTGTGCATGGAGGTGAGTATAATATTTTCATCGAAATGCAAAAAATAGTTATCCCAGAATTCCCTGGTGAGTTCCTCTAAATTATTGACCGAAACTATTTGTATGTCCGGTTTTATACGTTGAAGAAAGTATAACTTGTCGTTTATGCGGCGGGGAAAAAAAATGACATCCTTAATCATAAGCAAAGGATTCGCCTCATTCATCTCTAAATATTTTGGGGTTATTTTACACTTTGAAACAAGGCGTTTAAATTTGCTGAATTTAATTTTTGGCACTATCAAACCTTCCTTTTTAAAATGCTTCAAATCTTTGGAGGTAGCTAATGCCCCCAATGCATTTTTACCGTTATACGCGGTATAGGTGAGATAATACAAATCGTCAATTTTTACGATCCTGGGGTCTTCCATTCCCTGGGATTCATAATTAAATTCCGGGCTGAGAAGAGGTTCTTTTAAACGCTCCGTCACTTGAAATGGATTTTCCAATTTGCAATAACCTATGCTGGAATAATTGCCTTTTTGAACTGCACGGTAGAATAAATGGATCATATTTCCCTCGCAGATGGTCGCGGGATTCAATACCGCTTCATTTTCAAAACTCAGATCAGTTTTTTTTAAAATGATATTGTCTTTTTTAACCTCGATCATAATTTATTTTTTGAGCCAAAAATATTTTTCAAACAAATCGGTATCTAGAGTTCTGGGTGCTCTGTTTGTTTACAGCAGGTCTTTCCAGGTTCAAAGGTCTTTTTGGGGGACATTTTATTGAAAGGTTAAAACCAGTTGTTTAGATAAGATAAATAGGGATGAGGTGTTTTTGAACTGATTTTAATAAAAACCAAAACAGTCCCTGCCCAACTTTTCCATTGCCCCTGGATTTATTGTTTTTTTTTCTTCACATCCCTGATCAAATCCAGTATTAAATTACTGAATGTTAACATATTAAATTGTTAATGGAAGTTTAAATAATCCTTAATATTTTAAAGTCCGGGCAATATTCCCGGGTTTTTAACTGGGGTTAAATGAAGAATTTGAATAAAACTGAGGATCTAAGGAGTTAAAAAGAAGTTTAATGTCCATAGAATGAACTCAACTTTTCCAAAGTTTTTGAACTTTGAAAAAGTTAGGGACATTCAAAATGGCAGAATGAGCATTGTAAGGAATCTGCCCCGAATACGCTCTCTGAGCCGCCCTTTAAAAGAGTTGCTTCATACATTTTTACAATAGGCGGTTTTTCCCCCTTCTGGCTGCTTCATTTTTATGAAAAGAGGCATTGTTTTGCCTAGACTCTGGGGTTTTGCAGGTATTCAGGCTTTTTCCTTAGTGAATTGGAGCCATGATAAAACACTAAATCTCTAAAGACCTCCCTCAATAACTCGAGAAAAAATACAGAAAACCCTCGATTAATGCATAGTAATAAATCCTACTATTTTGGACGGGATGTAGTTCAACATGGTCTCATCGCTAGGTCTTGCAGACCGCTCATAGTCCTAGTTATTGTAGTGCGTTTTTATTCTTTTGTCAGAATATAAATATCTTCTATAGAATTTGTCATAGTTAATGTGTCATTTTCAATTTCATAATTCCAAACTCCATCTAAAACAAGATTTGGGTCAAATTCAGTTGTGATAATGATTTGCTCATTGTCAAAATACAGAGAGTTGTTTTGGACTGAAAAAGATCCATAATATATGGCTGGGAAATTAGTCCTATCGCTTTCTCCAGAAAAGTCTCCGCTACTGAAAATAATTTCAACGTTTGAGATTATTTCATTTCTTTCAAAAGTTCCAACATATCGTCCTTCAATATTTATTTGAGTATTGTCGTCATTATTACAAGCAAAAGTTGTTATTAAAATTCCGATTAAAATTAAAATTTTCGGTTTCATAATTTTCGGTTTCATAATTTTGATTTTTTAATAGATGCTTTTTCTCCAAAAGGTGTAATCAAATGCACTACAACTTGTTTGTATCAGACATGTCGTATATGTCTTATTGCTGATAGTTCGCTTTTGAACGATAGGTCGTTTTTATTCACTCTCAAATGTAACTTTTTCAAACAGGGCAGCCAAGGGACTTTCAGGGGGTCCTGCTGTTTATAATCAATCAACGCGCGTAACCGTTGGTGGTTTTATGCTACTGCGCAACAACTTCCAATTCGTGCCAGCTAAAAACAATAAAAGCTTCCCATTTCTGACAAGCTTTTTTCCTTGTGCGGGCTGGAATTTCCTGAGGAAAATCAAGGTTGATATATGATGAAATTCATCGATCTGGTTTGGCAAAAAAAACTCAATGAATTTCATTTCTTTTAAACCTCGGGTCTTTGTTTGCTTGCGTTATTTATTTTCCATTAACCAACTATTATAGCATTTCTCCAAAAATAAAATACCCTCCTTTTGATACTCGTCGGTAAATACGGTAAAATGATCGCCCGGATAATATTGAAACTCAATTTCAGCATTTAGTTTTTTCATTTCGCCTTCCAATAATGCAACGGCATGGTTTAAATAGAAATTATCACTTGTGCCAACAGAAATCCTTATCTTGTTGTCAAGGTCGTCCTTCAAAACATTCCAGTTTTCCCTTAATTGAATTGATAGGTCGTATCTTTTCCAAAGTGGAAGCGCATCCTGGTTTATTTCTCCATCGGGCAGGTTCACCAATCTAATCCTCTTTCCGTTTTCATCATAGCCCCCAAAAACAGCATCAAATGAATGTAATTGAGAGCCTCTATATATTACGTTTTCTGTTTTATAAAAATCTTTTGCACTAATAACCGGAAATCTGCCTGCTATGGTGACATCTGCCAATAAATTGCCTTTATCATCATAAAACATATTTTTAGTTTCATATATATTTTTATTCTGGTAGTTTCTAAAATCTACCTGGTCTGGAGCACTTGACCAAGCCCCGGAAAATACTTTAGGATAATTTATTTGTAACCATAAACTGGCCCAACCGCCACTACTATGCCCGAATAGGAAGTTGGCTTTATTGGCTCGGTACTTTTTATTAAATGCCGGAATAAACTCCTCGACAAGTGCATCGCCCCAAGGACCATTGATATCACTATTGGCATAGGTGGAGTGTCCTTCAGGGCAGCTCCCATCTAAATAAACAACAATAACAGGTTGATCTCCAAGATTTGTAAATTTGTATTTACCCTTGCCTGCGTGTAATTTATAATTAGCTCCAAATCCGAAAATGGAATAAATAACCGGATATTGAAGATTCGGGTTTTCATAATATCCTTCAGGCAATTCTACTGCGGCATTTACAAAAATATCCTTATTATGGAAATCGCTCAATAATTTTGATTTCACACTAAGTTCTTTCAAGAATTCTGTTTCCTCATATGAAATTGGGTTTACGATTTTTTCCGCCCCTAATTTAAAAACCTCATCGAAGTTCTTTGTTAAGTTTACCCTAACGGGTTCTGAATATAAGTTTCCAGAACTTGTGCCTATATTGGAATCACCCAGGTTTCGATCAAACACCACTTGAGCATAATATGCGCCCCTTTCTATGTTTGAAAGTTCTACGGGATAAGAAATAGCCTTATCATTGAATGTGGCCACCTCGTTTGCTTTTAAATTGTTTACCAAAATTCTATAAACAGGAATTAATTCCAAACCCACAAAAACATCTTTCGGGGATTTATTTTCCTTTGATAAATACAAAAGTATGTTTCCTGAAAAGCTGTCTTTTAGCAAATCTTGTTTGAAGCTAACATCAAATGTTTGAGCGTTAATTTGAAACCCAAATGTTAAAAGAAGAAAAAGCGTGATTGTAAGTTTTTTCATGTTTTTGATTTTTATTGTTGGCATTATGAATTCTTCTTTCTAAACACAAATGAAATAAGTCTTGGGATTTCCTTTTCGGGTTTTTCATCGAACCATTCTTTGATTTCAAGTAATGCAAATCCATTTTTTTTGGCATTGTCGATGTAGTCGGAAATATGATGAGTGTAGACTTCCAATTCTTCTATTCCCTGCTTGGTTTCATATCTTGCCTTACTTCCGGTGTATTGTTTAAATGGATGCAATTCGCTGATGAAAAATATTCCATGTTCGACCAGCTTTTGATTTGCTTGCTTGAAAATATGATTTAAATCGGCAATGTGTTCGAGTGTCAAACTTGAAGTTATCAAATCTGCAAATTGATTTTCAATCTCCCAATCTTTTATTAGGTCAGATTTTTTAAATTCAACATTATTCGCGGTTATTTTTTCTGCTGCTATATTTAACATTTCTTGTGAAAAATCCAGTCCAATAATTCGTGCTGCTTTTGTCCGTAGCCATTCAGTATTTTTTCCGGTTCCACATCCTAATTCCAACACGTTCTTAAATTCATAATTTGACAAAGTCTCAATGGTCGATTTAATGTCTAGATCACGTGTTTTGTTTTCATTTGTATCATATTGTTCAGCCCAGGAATTGTATGCTTTTTCTATGCTCATTTACTGTTCTGTTTTTAATAATGCCAACTTGTTTGTATAAGAACGGTTGCGATTTTTGTGTCCGGCGATTTCTCGCAGAAAAATCAGGGTTAAGATATGATGAAAATCATTGAAGTGCTTTGGCAAAAAAACAAGCTAATTTCACTCGTTTTTTACCGCTGTTCTTTGTTAAGCACAGGATTTATTCGAAGTAGAGGCTGTAAACCACACGTATACAGCGTTTTTTAGCCTTGAAACTCTTCATGTCCGTTACAGATTTTCATAGAAGGATGAAGCGCCACTTTTCCTTCCTCAGACAGGACAGCTTTTTGGTGGTTGATGAGAAAGTTGAGTGCATTTTCTTTTGGAAAGGCATTTCCTGAGCAGGAACCAAAGTTAACATTCGTGCCCCACGTATTACCGATGGCTTCTACTAGTTCTTCAGGTGTCCATTTTTCATTATTCTTTTCGATCAAAAAGATTACATCGTGTATATGCTTAATATTATTCATGTCTTTTGTTATTTATTGAATTGGGCCTAAACATGTTTGTACCAGAAATGTCATTTATATCTTATTTCTGATAATTCGCTTTTAAACGGCATATCATATTATTCACTCTCAAATATAGCTGATTTAAACAGGGCAGCCAAGGGACTTTTCAGGGTTTTGATGTTTGCGCCCAATGCAACATATTTATTGTTACATACCGGGATATTGCTTCTCAATTATCATTTAACATTTTTCATATTTTTACAGAGTCATGATTTTTTTATTTTAGCAGATTTAAATTTGAAAACCATTTTTTTACTTATTCCCGGTTAATAGAAAAACAGGATATTTCCCGTATGGCTTTTCTACAAGTCCAACAGTTTGTATTTTCAAATTTTTAAATCCTGCACTTTTGGCAATATTTAAAAATTCATCCCTATTAAAACCATGATGGAATACCCCTGTATCTTCCGTATGAAATGTACCATCTTCTTCATCCAGATCGGATAAGGCAATTGTTCCATTCTCATCTAACAACTCATAAAATTTCCCGAATAATTTTACAACATCCTCCACATGATGCATTGTCATTGAAGAAATAATGCCATCAAATTTTTGATTTATATCCTCAGTTGACAAATCAACTTCAATAATATCCACAAGACATTCTATTGTATGTACTTTGTTTTTTAATATTTCATTCATTGATTTTGAAATGTCTATGGCCGTTATCTTACCAACGTAGGGTGCTATTTTTGACAATAATAGTCCTGTGCCTGAGCCAAAATCCATAATATTAAAATCTTTTTGATATTTGACTTCTTTTAATATTAAGTTGGAAATATTTGTAACATTATCAACTCGTAATTTATCTTTATCATAATCTTTTGCTTTTTCAGCAAAAAAATCTTTTTGTTCTGAATTCATTATGTTTTTTGGTTTTAGGAAACGGCTCCCGGCTTGGCGATGTGGCGGAAATCGAAACACAAATTTTCAATTTTGCATTGAACCCGCCATATTGCTAAACTGATGTGTGTGTCCAGTTTTTATTCACAATTGTTATCGGATATTTTTGTTGTTCTTAAAATCTTTACAATCTCATACACGCTTTCATATTCAGCGGGAAACCCTTCGTTTGCCTTTCCTTTGTCTATAAATTCGATTTCAGCATAAATTGGAGTATACGGATTTTCACCAACCGTTAACTCACCGTACAACTTCTTTAATTTTCCTGTTTTGTCCGAGACCCAAAATACATGTTTACTTCTACAAGGCTGAAAACTATTCGCTTCGTGCCCTAAGGTTAATCTTCCTCTCAAAGTTTTGACCTTTAGCTTAGACATTGTTTCATCGGTTCTGTTTTGAATGGGCTTCTTGTTTTGTCGAACTTTTTTATACTCCAGGATTCTGTTTTCCTGCTTTAATTTCATTTGGCTCTCATCCAGATGCTCTATAATATAAACCTCCGTATCAGTAGACGAACTCTTATTCCCTAAACTTTTGGCTACCAAATAGAGGTTATTGTCTTTTAAATACCATTTCTCATATAATAATGTTGACATATTGTCTGATTGCGCAGTACCATCAGCAAATAAAGTAAGGTGCAAAGCTGCGGACGAAGGATCTTCCCAGGAACCAATCAAATATCTTTCATTGACAGTGGATTTTTGTGCTTTTTTTTTGTGGGCCGCAATTTGCCCGGAATTTTCTTGCCCATTCTTACAGGAGCTCACCAATAATGCAGCTACAAATAGCAGAGTGAAAATCTTATATATGTTCATTATTTTTTTTTAAGGATGTTCTTTTATATCGGTTTATATTGTTTTACAATCCAGTCTTTATCTGATAAATCAATAAATTGGTACGAAATTTTATCTTCTTTGTCAAAATCGCCATTCTTATTTGAATCTTCGATACTTCTGAAATACAATCTATTTTTAATTGGCAGAGCATCCCAATCGATTAATTCGTGAAATTCAGCTGTTAATTTCGTGAAGTTTGTGCCATCAATGTTGCTAATATAAAGTGTTGAAATATCAAAGTCGTTAAGTTTTTTATCTCGATTAGTATCTTTATCTAATATCCTATAAACCAAAAATTGCTCATTGGTTTTTTCAAATATTTCATTTAGAAATCGCACAGATTTTATGCGAATATTTTTATCAGTCAACACCCGAGTTGTTTCCGATTCAATTTCTTCAAATTTTAAATTGTATAGGTTTCCTGATATTTCATATCTATTATGTCGAGAAACACTAAAACTTCCAGAGCCATAGCTTGATGAACTAAAGTAGCTACTACCAGAACCATAAATTTCATATTCTCCAATTGGATGAATTAAATATTTTGTACTATCAATATGAATTGGCAAATCAGCTATTTCTATCAACGTAGAGTCTTTTTTCAATTCCTGATTTTCAATCTTTCCGTTTTCCGGATATGTAACTTTAGGGTTTTCATCGTTTCCACAGGAAGTTAGAAATATTAAAATAAATCCTGAAATTATAAAGTTTCTCATATTTTTTTAATCTGTTGTAAGGTGTTTGTATCAGCAATGGCTTTTATTTCTTATAGCTGATAGTTCGCTTTTCGACGGCAGGTCGTTTTTATTTACTCTCAAATATAACTGATTCAAACAGGGTCGCCAAGGAACTTTTAAGGGTTTTACTGTTTGTGCCTAAACTATGTGGGCATACTTCCTTCGCTGCGTGCATTGTTGGAAGTCGTAGTTTATTATCTGTCAAACAATTTTTCTGATTAATTTAAAATATTTAAATGGGGCATATTTCAGTGGTAAATCAATCCAGGTAGGAGTCGATACCACTGCTCTTTTATTGCTAAAAGCCAGAAAACTTTCTTGTCCGTGGTATTTTCCCATTCCACTATTTCCAACCCCTCCAAAAGGTAAATTGTGGTTGGTAATATGCATCAGGGTATCATTTATACAAGCGCCACCGGATGTGGTTTTTGCTAAAATATCTTTTGCATACTTATTTTTTCCAAAGTAGTAAAATGCCAACGGCTTTTCATTCTTATTGATGTAAGTAATGGCTTCAATAATATCATTAAATGTCATTACCGGTAAAATGGGTCCAAATATTTCGTCTTGCATCACTAAAAAATCAGGATTAACATGGTCGATAATTGTGGGTGCAATAAATCTTTCTTTGTAATCAATTTCTCCACCTGAATGGATCTCTCCCTGGTTTAATAAGGTTCCCAACCTATTCATTGCCCGCTCATTTACAATACGCGGGTAAAAACGACTTTCTTTAATACGATCGCCATACATCTGTTTTATATTCCAGGCAATTTTATCCA